>Ga0222650_1000441_pt1 | contig 32565 bp, 23 predicted proteins | sample AntAcemetagen367_FD_179820 | JGI IMG/M metagenome (GOLD analysis project Ga0222650, IMG submission 179820) | Saline water microbial communities from Ace Lake, Antarctica - #367 | ecosystem: Environmental > Aquatic > Non-marine Saline and Alkaline > Saline | place: Antarctica: Ace Lake... | reverse complement strand
ATAGCAACCCTACCCTGCGGTTTTGGGGCGGAATGTCTAGGATATTTTCCTGAGTGTCGATTCCATCGATACTGCGAGTTTTCTAAAAAATCGCCCTGAGTTCCGGCAGGGAGCTTTTTCCTGCTGCTTGCATAGATCTGGCAGGGAGGTTGTCCCGGCGAGAGAATAGGCTGTCCGGCAGCTGCCCCGAGGATGGCTTTGGGAGGCTTCAGATGCCCGAGATGATAGTCACGGCGGAGGAGGTAGTGGGACCGTCCCCGAGTTGGCAGTTGCGGAGATGGGCAAGTTCCTCAGCGGGAAGGGGGCTCTTGGGCCGGACGATGAGATAGAGGCTTCCGCGTCTTAAGGGGAGGCGCAGAAAATCCACTCTGGGTGTTTCTTTGTAGCCTTCGAGATCAAAGGCGGTGAGAGCTTCCTCAAAGCTGGCGATCTTGGGTCCGCTCACGCCCCCTGGTGGCGGGAGGAATCCAAAGCCGTTGGCGAGAGCGGCCATTTCATACAGAAGCTGTGGATCGTCACTGCGGGGAGAAAATTGCCCGGCCTGGATCGTCTTAAATCCCATGATGTGGGCTTCTTGAATTGTGGTGGCCAGAGGTCCGTGAGGCGTCCCGGCATCCGAGGTGACAATAATGCCTCGTTGGTAGGCCTCGGTCCGAAGAGCGAGGCTAAAGGTGACATCGCCGCGGGCGTCGGTGAGAATAACGTGGGCGTTGTCCTCGATGGCGAGCAAGAAACATTCCCCGGCGTCGCCCACCTGCCCGCAAGCTTCCACGAAAACATCGACCGGTTCGTTTTTGAGATGCTCCTCGACATCCTCGGCTTCGCAGCGCCATTCCATCGGTCTGATTGATCTAAAACCCGACTCCCCGGGAGACCGGGCCTGATCCGCTGAGGCCAACTCGCAGAGGCATCTCTAAGATGGAGCGAGATTAGGGAGAGGGCAGGAAATTCCAAGGGTCTGCGCCCCATTCGCGGAGAGTTGCGATGGCGAGGGCGTCGTGGCGCTTGGCGAGTCGTTCGCCGGAGTCGTCGAGGATAAGCTGGTGATGGAGATAGGTGGGCTCGGGAAGATTCAAAAGGGCTTGAAGCACGCGGTGGATATGGGTCGAGCCGAGGAGGTCCTCTCCCCGGGTGACGTGGGTAATCTTCTGGGCGGCGTCATCGATCACGACGGCGAGGTGATAGGACGTCCCGATGTCCTTGCGGGCGAGGATGACATCTCCCAATAAACCGGGATCAACGGCGATCTGGCCGTGGCCTTGATCATGAAAAGTAAGCGGGCCCACCAAGTCGGTCGCCTTTTTGAAGTCAAGTCGCCAGGCCGGTTCGCGGTCGTCTGGTGGCGTGGTCAGGCCGCGGCACGTTCCAGGGTAGAGGGGACCTTCTGGGCCATGCGGGGCATGGCTGAGGTTGGCCAATTCGGTCTCGATCTCGCGGCGGGTGCAGTAGCAGGGGTAGACGATCCCGAGAGCTTTGAGACGGTCGAGGCCTGCCTGGTAGTGCGCAAGTCGGTCGAGTTGCTTCCAGGGTTCCTCGTCCCAGTCGAGTCCCAGCCAGCGGAGGTCCTCCAGGATTCCCTGGTAGAATTCCGGCCTCACCCGGGTGTGGTCGATGTCCTCAAAGCGGACCAAAAATCGGCCCCTTTGCTCCCGGGCGAGGTTGTGGGCGACCTTGGCGGCATAGGCGTGGCCGAGGTGGAGTTTGCCGGTGGGGCTGGGGGCGAAGCGGGTGATGGTCATGCAATCTTCAAAAAAGTATTAGCCCGATTGGAGTGTGTCGTCTACCTATCGTTCGCTTATGAAGAAAAAGGTTATCATTGTTGGCGCCGGTCCCGGAGGGCTTTCCTCTGCGATGATTCTCGCCCATCGCGGATTTGAAGTCACGGTGGTGGAAAAGGCCGACCGCGTGGGTGGCCGCAATTCAGAGATCAAGGTGGGAGACTATTCCTTCGACGCGGGGCCGACCTTTCTTCATCAGAAATTCACTCTTGATGAAATCTTTGCGGAAGCCGGGCGGGAGAGCTCGGACTACCTCGACTTCGTGAAGCTCGCTCCCATGGCGCGTCTGAGCTGGAGTGACGGGCGCACGATTGAGACCAGTTCGGACGTTGAAAAAATGGCGTCGAATATCGCGGAGAATTTTCCTGGGAACGAAGAAGGATACCTTCGCTTCATGGCCGATCACGCGGCTAAGCTGCGGGCCATTTACCCCGTTCTTCAAAAACCCTACCACAAGCTCTCGTCCTACCTGCGTGCCGAACTCATCAAGGTGGTGCCTTACATCGCTACGACCAAGACCGTGGTTGATGTTCTCGACGAGTATTTCAAAGATGATCGCCTCAAGCTGGCCTTCACCTTCCAAGCGAAATACCTCGGGATGAGTCCCTGGAAATGCCCCGCGCTTTTCACCATCCTTTCTTACACCGAGTATAAATACGGGATCTACCACGTGCAGGGTGGCTTATGCCAAATTTCCCTGGCGATGGCCAAGGTGGCCCGGGAAGAGGGCGCGGACATCCAACTTTCGACTCCCATCAAAGAGGTGAATTTTGAGGGGAAGAGAGCGACCGGAGTGACGCTGGAAAGCGGGGAGGTCTTGGAAGCTGATCACGTCGTGATGAATGCCGACTACGCTCACGCGATGATCAATCTTATGAATGGTGAGAGTAAGGAACCGGCTGAGATGGCGGGGAAGAAGTTCTCCTGCTCGGCCTTCATGCTCTATCTCGGCCTCGATAAGATTTACGAAGACGAGCCCCATCATCACATCCTTTTTGCCGACGACTACGCCCAGAACGTCAACGACATTCAAAGCGAAACGACCGTCTCCAAGGACATGTCGATCTACGTCCGCAATAGCAGCGTGACCGATCCCAAGGTTGCGCCGGAGGGGCATTCGCAACTCTACGTCCTCGTTCCTACCATTAATGTGCGCCATGATCAGGATTGGGAAGCGACCCAGCAGGAATACCGAGACCTTGTGATTGACCGCATCATTGAACGCACCGGGATGAAGGATCTTCGTGAGCACATCGTGGCGGAGAAAATCCTCTCTCCGGCGGGTTGGCGGGATGACTACAGCATTTTCATGGGGGCGACCTTCAATCTCTCCCACACCCTTGATCAAATGCTCTACTTCCGGCCCCATAATCGGATGAGGGGGTACGACAACCTCTACCTCGTGGGGGGTGGGACTCACCCGGGGAGCGGGCTCCCGACGATTTACGAAAGTGGCCGAATTTCTTCTAACCTGCTTTGTGATGCGGTTGGAAAGGAATACTCGCGTGTCGATCTCGCGCCTGCTCTGCTGAATGCATGAGTGATGGCGTGACGATGAGACCGATTGGTCGGATTGAGAGCTGCTTTGGAGAAAAATTTGGGACCCCAAGGCAAAGCGGTCTTGTCCCCGAGGCACGGGGGCGAGTTGTTTTCTCGGATGAGGTTCCAGCGGGAGCTTGTCGCGGATTAGAGGAATTTAGCCACGTCTGGATCGTCTTTCTCTTCGACCAAGTTCGGGAAGAGGAGACCCGTTGGTTCGTGCGGCCGCCTCGGCTGGGGGGGAACGAAAAGAAGGGCGTCTTCGCGACCCGTTCGCCATTCCGGCCCAACCGGATTGGGCTCTCGTTGGTGGCCCTCGAGTCAGTGGGCGAGGTGGCCCTCGAGGTGAGTGGCTTGGATTTGGTGGAGGGAACGGCGGTGCTCGATATCAAGCCCTACCTCCCCTATGTGGAGGCCTTGCCTGCGGCTTTGGGAGGATTTGCGCAGGAAGCTCCGGTGGCGTTGGAGGTCGATTTTAGCGACGAGGCGCGGAGCGGCTTAAATGAAAATGACAGGGTCTTGCTGGCGCAAGTGCTCTCGCTTGATCCCCGCCCGGCCTACCACGATGATGATCGGATTTACGGATGCCGCCTGGCTGGTCGAAACGTGAAGTGGCGCGTGGCAGCCGGGCGCGTCCTCGTCATTTCACAAGAGAGTCTTTCCAGTCGGGGCGAGATCCGCTAACCCCCCCTCATGGACTTCGATTTTGAGAGCGAGCAGTCGATTGATTTTCAAAGCGACCTCTACTTCATGAGCCAAGCTTTGCGGGAAGCCGGGCGTGCTTATGAAGTGGGCGAGGTCCCGGTCGGGGCAGTCATCGTGCGTGATAGTAAGATCATCGCGCGGGCCTGGAATCAGGTTGAGACCTTGAAGGATGCCACGGCGCATGCCGAGATGCTCGCGTTGACTTCGGCGCAGATGGCGTATGGCGATTGGCGGCTGGAAGGGGCCACTCTTTATGTCACGAAGGAACCCTGCCCGATGTGTGCCGGGGCCATTGTCCATTGCCGCCCGGACCGGGTCGTCTATGGCGCGATGGATCCTAAAGGAGGGGCCGCCGGCGGCTGGATCAATCTTCTGCAAAGCAATCCGCCCCTGAACCACCGCTGTGAGATCACAATGGGCGTGATGGAGGAGGAATGCGTGGGGATTCTCAAAAGTTTCTTTCGCGAAGCGAGAGAGAAAAAAGCCCAGCTGAAAGCGGGGCGTGAGACGCAAGGCTAGTCTGGCAGGAAGGGGCGTTTACTCGCCTCCTGCACCTCCGAATCCCCCCAGGAATCCCCCGAAGAGTCCACCTGACTTGAGCTCGAGATCCTTGCGGTATTGTTCGAGTTGGGTCTCGTTCAAGACCGGGCGGAGGGCTTCGACTTTGTCGTCGATTTTCTGGTCCATGTTCTCTTTGGCCTTGGCCATCATTTCTTGCGGGTTGGGCTGCTCGATCTCTCCGTTCGCGATGTCGTCAGCACTTGGGATCATGGTGGCGGCGATTCCAAGGGCGTCAGCATCGAGTTCAATTCCCATGCCTTCGGTAATCATCGAGAGCATGCCGGTGGCGCCTGATGCTGCGGTGGTGGTTACGGTGCCTTCCGCTTGCTTGTAGAGAATATCATAGGCCTGATCCTTTTGCTCTTGGCTGAGGTCGAGGCCGCTGAGCTTGGCGAGGTCCTTGAGTGCTTTTGCTTCCACCTTATTGGCGAGTTCACGTTTTTCGACGGCTTCGAGCTCCTCTTTTTGCTCGGGAGTGAGGATGTCGGCGAGAGCCTCATCAAGGTCATCTCCTTTAAGCATGTCGCCAATCCTCGAAGGGTCACCGTTGCCGCCGAAAAGATCTCCAAAGCCGCTCATTTTTTCTTCGCCTGCTTTTCGAAGGGCCGCTTCCTGCGCGGGAGTGAGATTGAGCTGGGAGACGAGCTTCGAGATCCGGGCATCCAGTTTGGCCATCTGGCGTTTCTTGAACATCTCGCCCATGCGATTTTGCATGCGATTACTGCGACCGTCACCACCTTCAGGGGTTTCCGGCACGATGGTGGCCTCGGATTCCACGATCTTCCGCTCGCTGACCTCCCGCTTGGTATCGGATGGTGGCGCAGCTGGCTGCTCGGAAGAGGGCGTGCCCTCTTTATCCTCACTCTGGGCGGTGGCCGGGTCGGAGCTCGGTTTGGCGACCCAGGCAATGGTGGCTCCGAGGGCAAGGCATATCGTGGCGAGAATAATATTGAATTTCATGACAGTGGGCTAGTGGAACGGAAGCGTTGATTAAGGCCTGAATTGTTCAAATATCACACTCTTGGAGTGAGTGCGGCACTGCGGATCGTAAGGGGAAGGGCAATGGCAATGGTTATGGTTATGAGAGGTGCGGGTCAAGAAGGTCGTCGAGACCATTGCTACCAAGGTGCCCCGGGTCTTGAAGGGTCCCCCTAGGGCACGTCTTGGGCACGTCTTGGGCACGTCTTGGGCACGTCTTGGGCACGTCTTGGGCACGTCTTGGGTGCTTGCGAGACGGGCGAATTAATCTACTGGGAAGGGATCGGCGTGGAAGCGAATTTCGACCTCGTTCAACGGGGCCGCAGGGTGCACTGCGGGGCGTATCGGGACGAGGCGGATGATGCTCATGGCGATGGCGCTGGTCGCGGTCAGAAAAATCAGACTGGAGAGGATCATGGAGCTGCGGCGTCTGCCTTTGGACAAGAAAATGATGCGCTCGCGGAGGGGGACATGGCCGGCCATGGCGAGTGAGAGAGGTGGGGATGAGGCCGATTGGGCGACGTCGCAGAGGGCGTTGGCATAGTCGCGTGGGTTGGTCCCTTTCTGAAGGAGGTGGGCGTCGCAGGCGTATTCGCACTGACTCAGGAAGGTGCCGCGCAACCACCAGACGGCGGGATTAAACCAATGGAGGACGCAGACGACGTGGGCCAGGGTGGCCATCCAAAGGTCGCGCCGCTGCACATGGCCAAGTTCGTGGAGGAGCGCCATGCGGAGAGTCTGGGGGGACCATGCCGTGGAACTCTCGGGGAGGTAGATCCGCGGGCGGATGAGGCCGGAGACGACAGGCGAGGCGAGGTGCGGATGAATGCGGAGATCGACGCGCCGAGAGATGCCGAGTTGCGAGAGCGTTTCTTGAAAAGCGGGGAGATCGTTGGCGAGGCGGGATTGGCGGTTCCAGCGCTGCATCGAGAGGACATCGATAAGTCCTCGCAAGCCAAAAAAAAGAAAGCCGGCGGTCCAGATGGTGGGCACGATCCAAGGGCTGTCGGTCGCGGAGGGGGGTGATTTTCCTGCGACGTTCACCGCGTATTTCGGGAGGAAATTGAGAAGGGGGAGAACTAGGAGGAGCGTTAGGATGACAACGGTGACGCGTGGATCGGTAGCGGGATTCCGGCGCACGAAGACCCACATCGCGAAGGCCGCAAGGAGGGAGAAGACGAGCGAGGGAATGAGCACGGCCGAGAGCTACTTGATGAGATTTCGGATCTCGGAGATTTCTTTTTCGCTCAGTTGCTGGTCGCTGGGATCGAGGAGGGCGGCGACGAGGTTCTCGGGTTTGCCTTTGAAGAAGGTCCCAAGGAGGCTTTTGAGGGCGGTGCGTTTGGCTTTGCTTTCGGTGATGACCGGGCTGTAAAGGTAGCGGCGGCCTTCCTTGGAATGCTTGACCATGTCCTTGTTCTCAAGGGTGGCGAGGAGAGCGCGGACGGCGGAGTACGAAGGCGGGTCCGCCAATTCGTCCTGCACATTGAGAGCGGTCGCCTCCCCGAGGCGGTAGAGGATATCGAGGATCTGTCGCTCGCGACGCGAAAGTTCACCTTTTTCAAGACGGTTCATGACAGGACCGTAACGGGTGCTGGAAAACCTGCAAACTAAATGTTGGAAATTCAGCATTGAAGGTTTGCCTTGCAATGGCAGTTGAATTTGGTGGTGTAAAAGGCTACTTCAAGAGCGTGATATCGCTTGGTGGAGGGAATTCTTTTGGAGACGAGATGCGGATGGTTTTTTCAGAGACCGGTTTGCTCTCGAAGTCTCCCGATTTTGAATATCGTGCCGAACAGCAGCAAATGGCTGGTGAGGTTGCCGATGCGCTGGAGGGCGAGCGCTCGTTGGTGATTGAGGCCGGGACCGGGGTGGGGAAGTCGTTGGCCTATCTCATCCCGGCGGTTGAGTATGCCATCCGGGAGGGCAAGAAGGCGGTCATTTCAACGCATACTATCAATTTGCAGGAGCAGCTGATCGGGAAGGATTTGCCCATTGTGAGGAAGCTTCTCGCCGAGCCTTTTGAAGCAGCTCTTTTGAAGGGGCGGGGGAATTATCTTTGTCCGATGAGGCTGCGTCGCGCCATGGATAACGGCGGTGATCTTTTTACTTCCAGCGAGCAGGAGGAGCTCATGCAAATCTGGAAATGGGCGGAGTCGACGAAGGACGGCACCAAGAGCGATCTCGACTTTGAGCCTGCGCTCAAGGTGTGGCTGCAAGTGTGCAGCGAGTCGCACATTTGCACCCAGCGGACCTGCGGCCCGAGGGGGAATTGCTTCTTTCAGGAAGCGCGTAAGTTCGCTCAAAATGCGCGGGTTTTAGTGGTGAACCACAGCTTGTTTTTCTCGCTCTTGAATCCCGAGGAGGAGATGAAGGAAAATGGTTCCGGCTTTCTGGTGCCGAATGATTTTGTGATCTTTGACGAGGCTCACACGCTGGAGGCGGTGGCCGCGAAATCGCTGGGGTTGCGGCTGAGCCAGGCGGGCTTGCGCTTTGACTTGCAGCGTCTCTATCATCCCAAGACCGGAAAGGGCTTACTGAAGTATGCCCAGGCCACTGAGGCGATGGAGTCGGCTAAGAAGGTCCTCGAGGAAGCCGATGACTTCTTTGAAAATATCGGTGAAGCGGTGACCTTTGGCGATTGGGGGCGTGAGTGCCGGGTGCGAAATCCAGACCTCGTTGAAAATACCTTGGCGGCACCCTTGCGCGAGTGTTGGACCGCGATCGAAGAGGTTGCCGAGGAGACCGAGGATGAGGCTCGGAAAGGGGAATTAATGGAGGGCGCGAGGAGGCTGCGTGAGATGCACGGTGGCTTGAAGATGTTCCTGGATCAAGAGGATGGCGGGAGTGTCTATTGGGTGGAGAAATCAGGATATGAAGGGACTTCTTTTGTTCTGAATGCCGCGCCCATCAATGTTGCGGATCGTCTGCGGCCTCTCTTGTTTGGCCCGGATAAGACCTGTATCACGACGAGTGCGACGCTGGGAACGGGCGATGATCAGTTGTCGTATTTCCGCGAGCGAATCGGGGCCCAGCATGTCCCGGCAGTGAAGATCGGCAGCCCGTTTGACTATCAAAAACAAATGTCAATCTACGTCATGAAATCGATGCCTGATCCCCGAGATGACGACTATGAAAAGATGCTCATTCATTGGATCGAACGGGTTGTCAAAAAGTCGGAAGGTCGCGCATTTGTGCTCTTTACGAGCCACCGGCTTTTGCGGTCGGTGGCGGAGAGCATGGAGGGGTTTTTCGATGACCACGGATGGACTCTTCTCGCGCAGGGCATGGGGATGCCCCGCCAAAAAATGGTGGAGGAATTTCGCCGGGACATTCACAGCGTGCTTTTCGGGACGGAGAGTTTTTGGGCCGGGGTCGATGTTCCGGGAGAAGCGCTGAGTAATGTCATCATCACCCGTTTGCCCTTCGCCGTTCCGGATCATCCCTTGACCGCGGCAAGGCTTGAGGAAATCGAGGCGGAGGGAGGAAACCCGTTCATGCAATATTCCGTGCCAGAGGCCGTGATTAAGCTCAGGCAGGGCGTGGGCCGACTCATCCGGACTAAAAAAGACACTGGAATGGTCGTGATTCTCGATAATCGCGTGGTCACCAAGCACTATGGGAAAACCTTCCTCGCGGCTCTTCCTCCGGCACCGGTGAAGATTGTGCCCTAAACCCGAGGTCTCAAATCTTCAAAGTCTGCCGGAGCAGCGCCACGGGCCACTGATTGGGCGCGGTCGGTGTCGCTCCGAGAAATCCGTAGTTTAGGAGTGATCCTGCCTTGGCCATGAGTGGTCGAGCGGCTGCTCCCAGCGGACCCATTCCCATGACGGAGAGGGGGTTACCCGATAAGTCTTCCATTAAGCTCAGATGACTTATGATATCATTCACTGAGTTTGCCATGAGCGCAAATTTGTGAATGTCAGCGCGGGAATCGATTTTCCCCAGAAGCGCTTTGGTCGGAGGCGTCTTCTCGAAATCATGGAATGACCCGACGACGAGAACTCCGGCGTCCCGCGCTTCCCCAATGACTTCTGCGAGGAGGTTAAAATCACGGAGTTCGATGTCGATCAGCGTCGCGAATGGGAGCATGGTCCGATAGGCTGTGGCGCGCTCTTGGACAGACCACGGGGATTGGCCGCCTTCCGCCGCGCCACGCGCCGTCACGAGGAGCGGGAGAGGGGATTGTTCGGCAAATTGCAGAATATCAGCTCCGATTCCCAACGAATCGAGGCGTAATTCGACGACCTCGCACGCTTCTGGTGTCGCCGACAGTGATTCCCTCCCCGCAATTGCCCCGACGGTCAGGGGAGTTTTGTCTGACAAATAATCCCGAATGGTATCGCGGTGCCTCATAGGCGGAGCTTGGGGTGGGGGATTTGCTTTTGTCAAAGGGCATCGCTCAGAATCGTAAAGGCCTGTCAACTGTTAAAAAAAGCAAGCGATTCCTAGTTTTTTGCTAGCCGTGCCCCTCCTCGGTTTCCTAGGTTTGGGGAAACCTTTCAACAAATAACGATGAATCAGAGATTTCGCAAAACACTTCTACCGCTGGTCTGCAGTATTGGCCTCGCATCGCCCGCTTTTGGGCAGCTCGAATTATCCAAGGATGCCCGCTTCAAGGTCGACGATCCAAAGTTCACCGAGTTGCAGTCTCCTGAGATCCAAGACGGCAACGCCAAGAACTTTAAGCCTAAGGATTGGTTGGAGATTGAGGTGAAGCTGAAGGTTGATCGCCTTGTCAATGAGCCGGTCGATAAATACCTCGATCAGATCAAGGTCAATTGGCACGTCGTCGTAAAGGGGCAGGACCGGAAAGCTTATAAAATCAGCAAGACGGTGACCCATGTCAACATTCCGACGGACGAGGAGGTCTACGTTTCAATCTATCTTTCCCCGAACACTCTCAAGCGTATCACGGGCAAGGCAAGAGCCGGCAAAAACGATCTTGAGGCTGTTGGTGGCGAAATTGAACTCAATGGTGCCATGGTGGGCTTCTTCACCTTTGGAGAGCAAAATGGCTGGTGGCGTAAACCATTGAAAAAAGTGGAGGCCACCTCCAAGTTCCCCCTCCTCGATAAGACCCAGACTCCTTTCGCTCCCCTTTGGTACGACCGTTACGCAGAGGTTTTACCGAAAGACTGATTTCCTGGGGCTTCGGCTCCGCAAGTCAGGCTTTTGGAGGTCATCAGGAATTTCATTTCTCGACGCCCTCCGGATCACCCGCTTGTATTCCTCAACTTCCCAACATTCATACACACTAAAAAACTATGGCTGAGCAGCAGTCCATTATTGCACTAAATATCGGTTCCCAACGGATCTCCATGGGCATTTTTGCCCCGACCAAGAAAGGTCTGATCCTGAAATCATACGGAGCCACCAGTATTCTCGCCGATCCGGCCACCGAGGCCGCGCGCATCCCGCAGGTCCAGTTGGCGATCAAGGAACTCGCGAAGTCCCTCAAGGTCGGAAATCAAAAAGCCGCCTATGCCCTTTCCGGTCAGTCGGTTTTCGTTCGCTTCGTCAAGCTTCCGCCGCTCGAGAGCGAGAACATGGGCGAGCTCGTCAAGTTCGAGGCCCAGCAAAATGTGCCCTTTCCGATCGACGAGGTTGTTTGGGACTGGGAGAAACTCGAGACCGGTGGCATTGAGACCGAGGTCGTCTTGGTTGCGATCAAGGCCGATTCGCTCAACGATCTCAACTCGGTTGTTGCCGAGACCGGACTCGGAACGCGACTCGTAGACTGCGCGCCCACCGCTCTCTATAATGCTTTCCGCTACAACTACCCGGATAACGCGGACTCCATTCTCTTGCTCGATGTTGGCGCAAAGACCTCCAATTTGATTTACGCCGACGGCAAGAAGTTCTTCACCCGCTCGGTTGCGATCGGGGGCGCAAACCTCACCAGCGCGATTGCCAAGGAATACAACGTTTCCTTCGCGGAGGCCGAAAATAGCAAGCTCACAAGCGGCCTTGTCACCCTCGGTGGTGGCCATGCCGGTCAACTGGACGAAGCGACTGCGGCCCTCGGCACCATCATTCGTAATGCTCTGACCCGCCTCACCGCCGAGATTCAGCGCACCAATACGCTCTTCCGGAGCCAGCAGGGCGGGAGGGCTCCCCAAAAGGTGCTTCTTGCCGGCGGGACCGCGAATCTGCCCTACTTCCGAGAATTCCTGCAAGAGAAACTCAATCTTCCGGTTGAAACCTTCAATCCCCTCCAACGCATTTCCGTTGGAAAAGGAGTCGATGTTGACGCCCTCGGCCGCGAAGCCCACCAGCTTGGCGAAATCGTGGGCCTCGGTCTCCGTTCCTCCGACAATGCCGTCGTTTCCATTGATCTCGTTCCTGACGCCGTGCAGGCCCAACGGGATATTACGCGACGGAAGCCTGCTCTTATGACCGCTTCCGCCCTTCTCCTCGTTGGTCTCGCCGCATGGGCTGGCTTCAAAACGAAGTCTGTCAGCGATGGTAAAGCTCATCTGGCCATCCTCGAGGCCGAGGCGATCACGATTGATCGTCCCGCCCGTAAGATCGATGGCCTCCTGAGTGACGAAAAGAAGACGCTCGCTCTCATCGAAGCTTACGCCGCCGCCGAAAAGGGACGGCTCAGCTTCGTTGACACCTGGAATGATATTTCCAAGGCCTTTGTTAGCGAGAATGTCTGGCTCACCGGCATCGAGTATCGCACCGAGTTCACCCTCGATGGTGATGGCAATAGCGAACCCGTCATCGACGAGAGCTTTGCCAGCACGAGCTACGGCGAATCTCCTTTGATGGAGGAGAAGGGATACGTCAATTGTATCTCAATCACCGGACTTCACCTCGATACCCAGACTGAGGTTCTCGACCTCTTCGCCAAGCTTAAGAAATCTGAGATTCTCTCATTTGAGGATGTCTCGAAGAAGCCAAAGCCCAAAGCGATTCCTGATAGCCGTCTCATTAGAGTGACTGCTTCTCCTGAATCGGAGACGAGCGACTACGCAGCTCCTTTCGAGTTGCTCGTTCCTCTCAAGGTTCCTTTCCAACACAAGTAATACACACTCCATAAAATTTATCATGACTTGGTTCAAAGAAAACAAGTTCCTCGCAGGGCTTATCGCGATCACGGTTCTCCTTGCGGCGCTCATCATCTTTTTCGGTCTCAAAGCTGGCTCCAGCCTTGAGGAAGTTCAGGCACAGGTTGCCGCAGACGAGGCGAGCGTTAAGAAGGCCAAAAGCCTCAATCCCTTCCCGAATCCTGACAATGCCAAGGCCAAGGAAGAAAGCCTCAAGCTTGTCATCGTGAAAGCGAATGAGGCCCGTGAGATGCTTCTCGCCTTCCGCCCTGAGAAAATGGAAAACATCCCGGGTAAGGATTTTTCCGCAAATCTCACCTCGACGGTTGACCGCGTGAAGAGCCTCTACACCTTGGAGAAAGCCATTCCTAGCGGCTTTAATCTCGGATTTGAGACTTATTCAGGGAGCCTTCCCAGGGAGGAAGCGACCGGAGTGTTAAGCTATCAACTTGGAGCGCTGGAGTATCTCCTGACCCAACTTGCCGAATCCGGGGTGAAAAAGGTGGAGAACCTTTACCGGGAGAAGCTTCCCGCCGAAACTGGTGAGAAGTGGCCCGGTGAGCCTGGTGCCAAGAGAGTCGTCGTTAAGAGGAAAAGACCGGTTCCTGGCGTCCCGGCTCCGCCCAAGTTCGACACGAACACGCCATCCATCGCGCATCGTATGCCGGTTGAGTTGACCTTCCGTGCTCCCGAGCCCGCTGTCCGTGAATTCCTCACTCGCATTGCGAACTCCGAGCAATACTTCTTCGAGACCCGCATTGCCCGGATCCTGAATCCCTCTCCAATCCCCAGCGCCGGTAAAGCGGCTTCCGCGCCCAAGCCCAAGAGCGACTTTGGCGACGGTCCTATCGTAATCGAGGGCGATGAGCCCGCCGAGGGCGAGCCGGTCGAGTCTGTCAAGATTCTCGACAAGGTTTCCGGTGGCGATGAACTGGTGGTCTTTCTCCGCGCCGACCTTCTTCTCTTCACGGAGACGGAGACCCTCCCAGAACTCAAATAAAACACCTACGAAAAAAATGTCCTGGATTAAAGAAAACTACCATATCGCAGCTTTAGGCGGTGGAGCCCTCGTTCTCGTGGGTCTCGGCTATCTTGGCTACAGCGGTAATGAGGCCGTGAATGAAGCATTCAACGCCCCAAATCCCCCGAAGAAGACCGACACCACCTCTCAAGGTGGCCTCCTTGCAGAAGAAGTGACCGCTCTGGTCACCCGCCCTGATCCTGTCATCCAGCGTGCGACTCCCGAGGAGCGCCCGGTGGAGCTCTTCACAAGTGTCAATCTCTACACCAAGGATGGCAATCTTGATAAGCTCCTCGATCTCCTCAAGATCGACCCGGTTCATCCACCGATCACGAACCAGTGGTGGGTCGACCATCGCATCGATCCGTCTTACTCCGATTCCCCCACGATGGATGAAGATGGTGACGGATACACCAATGCCGAGGAAGCCAAAGCTGGCACCGACCCCAATGACGCCAAATCGATTGGCGATCTGATCGAGAAGCTCGAAGTGGTTAAGGTCGAAAGCGACACGTGGAGACTTCTCTTCAAGCAAGTGATCTCGACGGGCTATCAGTTCGATTTCGACTTCATTCCTTTCGGTAAAAGAAGGGTCAGTAACCGGATCCCTGCAGATAGCACCATCAAGATTAACGACGTATTTTTCCCGACTGAACCCGGCAAAGATCGTTTTAAGCTTCTCGAGGTTGTCGAGCGCCCATTCGTTGGGCCTGTTGGGAATCAGATGCGCAACTGGGCAATCGTTGAAGATCAGCTTCCAAGTAAGAATAAGGCGCGATATGAGCTTCCTTTCAACGCCAACGTCGCGCAACTCAAAGCGATCACCTTCTACGACCACCGGGTCACTCTCCGTCTCAACGCGATCGGAGAGGAAGGGAATCAGTTCGTCGTCGAGGAGAATAGTTCCTTCTCTCTCCCCAGCGGAGGTGAGGACAAGTCGTATAAGATGGTCGAGGTTAAACTCGACGCGAACAGTGAACCGATTGCCGTTGTTGTCGAAGACAAGGATGGCAGGAAAGTCGAGATTTCAGTCCCGGCAAAATAGTCCCCGAATCACCGAATCACTTAAAAAAAGCAACCTTTAGGAGAGGGGGAATACAGGAAACTTAGCTGTTTTGGAAAAAAGAGCTTTCCACCCCCCCCACAAATCAACAATAAATCAATCAGATCATGCAGAAGCCACAAACACACCTTACCCAACGCACTATGTTCGCCCTCGCGGCGCTCGTGATTGCGCCGCTCTCCGTGGAGAGCGGTTACGGACAGCAGTCGGGGGACACACTGCTCGCGCAGGAGACCATTCGCCGCCAGGAAATGGTCATAAAGTCAGATACGCTCCTGAGCGAAGGCCGCAAGGCATACGCTGAGGAAGACTACGAGACGGCCGTGCAGAAATATCGCGAAGCTCTTGGGACCCTTCCTTACGGAACGGCCACCAATGATCGTCGCGCATCCCTGACTCAACACCTCAACGATGGTTCCGTTGCCCTGACCCAGAAGTATCGCCTCGTCGGTAAATACAAAGAAGCCCGCGATCTTCTCGAGGAAGTCGAAAAGAACGATCCGGGCAGCATCGCGGCCCAAGAAGGTCTCGAGTATCTAGACGACACGATTCGCACTGAAACGTCGCTGACCCACGAGCATACCGAGAATGTCGAGGGCGTTCGTCGCAGTCTCTACAAGGGCGAAAGTTTTTACAGCCTCGGCGTTTACGACAAGGCTGAGGAGGAATTTAAGCAAGTTCTCCGTATTGATCCCTACAACAAAGCAGCCCGCCGTTGGTTAGAGCGTTGTGCTGCCATCAAATCGGACTATTACCGGGCGTCCTACGATCAGACCCGGGCCGAGATGCTCATGAAGGTCGATCAAGCTTGGGAGCTTGCCGTTCCACCCCTCGGTGATGGCCCGCGTCCTGACCTGATCATCGATCCCACAGGGGATGGCGAGCGCTCCATCATTGCGAAGCTCAATCAGATCATGATTCCTGAGCTGAAGTTGAATAACAGCACGGTTGAAGAAGCGGTGGAATACCTTCGCCTTCGGTCCATCGAACTCGACACCACCACTCTTGATGACGACAAAAAGGGGATCAACTTCGTGGTCCGCGCGCCCAAGGTGCTCACTGAAACGGGTGACGCAGGAGGTGAGGCGGCACTTGATGCCGGTGATGGCTTTGGTGACAGCAAGGATCCGAACTCCACGATGATCAAGAGCCTTGATCTCAAGAACGTTCCTCTCCGCGTGGCTCTCCAGTATATCTGTGACGCCGCCAAACTGCGCTACAAGGTCGATGAGTTCGCCGTCACCTTGCTCCCACTGAATCAAAGCGGCGATGCTGATATCGTGCAACGTCGCTGGACCGTTCCCCCTACTTTCGAGACCTTCATCACGACCAGTGGTGGCGGTGGCGGTGGCGGCGGTGGTGATCCCGATCCTTTCGCCGCTGATACTGGTGGTGGCCCCGCAGGCATTGAACCTCGGAAAGACATCGTCACTCTTCTCAAAGAGAACGGGGTTTCTTTCCCTCCAAACTCTTCAGCGAGTTTCCTGAAAAGCTCCAGCACGCTCATCGTGCGGAACAGCCCGACGAACCTCGAGCTAATTGATGGAATCGTCCAAGCAGCCATCAACGACACTCCTCGACAGATTCGCGTGACGACCAAGTTTGTCGAAGTCTCCCAGGAGAACGGCGAGGAACTCGGCTTTGACTGGATCGCGACGCCATTTGGATTCGGGAGTAACTACTTCCTCGGTGGTGGAACGGTTGGCAGCGGCACGACCCGTAGCAACCAGGACTTCATCGGCACCGTCGATCGCGTCAACATTCCCGGTATCCCGGCTTCGCCACAGGAGAATGTTTCCAACATCGTGACCAGCGGTCTCCGCAGTGGTTCCGCCGCGATCAATCGGAACAGCATTGATGCCATCTTGAACAACCCAACGCGGACAGCCTCGGCCAACAGCGTTGCTCCCGGCATCCTCTCCCTGACCGGCCTCTTTAGTAGTGGCCAAGTTCAGATGATCATGCGTGGACTCTCCCAGAAAAAGGGTGCTGACATCATGACCGCTCCGAGTGTGGTGGCCCTTCCCGGCCAGACTGCGACGATCGAGATTATTCGCGAGTTTATCTACCCAACCGAATACGAACCACCCGAGCTTCCCAACCAGGTTGGTGGCGGTATCGGTGGTGGTGGCGGCGGTGGCGTCGTCGGTGGCGGCGGTGGTGCAGGTTTCCCCGTGACCCCTGCAACTCCTTCAGCCTTCGATACCAAGAACACGGGTGTCACCCTTGAAGTTGAAGCTCAAATCGATGCCAATGACAGCATCATCGAACTCCGCTTCACTCCGACCATCGTCGAGTTCGAGGGATTCATCAACTACGGTAGCCCCATTACCGCTCCGGCAACGGACGCTCTGGGCAACCCCGTTCAGATCGTGATCACTGAGAACCGTATCGAGATGCCCGTCTTCTCGATCCGCAGTGTCAAGACCGGCCTGACCATCTACGACGGCTACACTGTCGCGGTTGGTGGCCTGATGCGTGAGGATGTCCAAAGTGTTGAAGATAAAGTCCCCATTCTTGGCGACCTTCCTTTCATCGGTCGTCTCTTCCAGACCAAGGCTCAGAACCACATCAAGAGTAACCTCATCATCTTCGTGACCGCTGAGATCATTGATGCCACCGGCCGCCGCGTAAACGGGGAGGAACAAGCTGGCATTCCTTCTGTTCCGACCATTGGTGGTGGGCCTCAGGGATCGGTGCTTCCTGGAAACTAGGGAATACTTCCAATCATACTTTCAAAGCGGGATCTGTTTTCAGATCTCGCTTTTTTGTGTTTCAGAAGCTAGGGCTGGTCAGAAAGCGTAAAAGAAGCCATTTTCGAATGATGAGAACTTTCGCGCTCACCGGCGGAATCGCGACGGGCAAGTCCACGGCAGGGGAGATCATGCGGCGACTCATGCCCTCAATGGGCTTCTTCGATTGTGATGATACGGTGCAGGGTCTTCTAAAAAGCGCTACGGTCCTTGCGGAGCTTTCGGAAGCTCTGGGAGAAGCGATCGTGACGGCCGATGGGTCGCTGGATCGAGGTCGTCTCCGGGCCCGTGTTTTCGGCAACACCAAAAACAGGCGAAAGGTGGAAGGGGTTCTTCATCCAAAAGTCCGAAAGGAATGTCTTGAGAAACGACAGAAATATTCTACTAATGCCTCAACGACGCTGTTTGTCGCTGATGTTCCGCTTCTTTTTGAGAGCGGATTTGACTTTGATCAGGAGCTTAATCTGGTCGTGGCGACCACCGTTGCCACGCAACGAGGCCGCCTCAAGGCTCGGAGTCAATTCGAAGACAGGATGATTTCATCGATCCTTGAAGCGCAACTTCCCATTTCGGAGAAGATCGCCAGAGGAGATGTCGTTTTTTGGAACGAGGGCAGCCCCGCCATTCTGGAGAAGCAGCTCATGAGGTTCCTTAAGCCATTTTTCATGCCATGACCGACGACCAAGAGTCCATTGACCCTCCCGCATCTTCCACGCGCAAGCCGGTGGTAAAAAAAGCCGCTAAAAAAATAACGAAGAAGGCGGCAAAGAAAGTTTCCAAAAAAGCGGCGAAAAAAGTCGCTAAGAAAGCAACGAAGAAAGCGACTAGAAAGGTCGCAAAAGTCGAGACAAGCCTCGAGCTTCAACTCGCACTCGAGATTGAAGAAACGGTGGTTGTTCCTGCGAGCCCAGAAGAGATGGCCTTTGCGGAGGCTACGGCTGCGGAGTTGGTCGCGGCCCAGGCTGCCGAAGCGGCTGCGAAAGCGGCAAAGGTCGCCCGTTTGGCCGCTGAGAAAGCAGCGCAAATGGTTCTCGTGGCCAAGAAGAAGACCGCAGCAAAGAAGGTCACTCGAAAAACGGCCAAGAAATCTCCGCAAGTCGCGCAAGCTGATTTTGATGAGCCGCAAGAAGGTTCTTTTTCTGACAAATCAAGGGAAGAAAGGGTGACTCCCCTTATCAAGGGAGAAAGTGTTCAGAAATCTAAAGAAGCTAAAGAACCGGCCGACGGTGCTTCCTCGAAGCGCGCTCCTGTTGAGCGCGCTCCCAAAAAAGAAACGACGCCCCCGCCTCCCGAAGTGCCCGACGAGATTGATCTGAATCGATTTCGAGAGGAACCCTTGAGTGATCTTTATGATGAGGTCGAGCGCCTCCCGGTCCGCATTCCCAATCAAGTGACCCGGGCTCAACTCGTCTTTACGGTGCTCTCATGTTATGCCGCACATGGCACCCGCATCGTGGGAGAGGGGATTCTTGACCTCTCAGCGGGCAATTACGCCATGCTTCGTGACGAGGCTCGCAGCTTTCGAAGCTCCCCGGACGATATTTTTGTGCCGGCACAGGTTCTGCAGGATTACGACCTCCGTGAGGGACAACGGATGAAGGTGGTGATTCGCGAACCTCGGCATCGAGATAAGTTCCTTTCGGTTTCGGATGTCCTAGAGATCGAAGGGGTGCCGGCGGAGGAACATCAACAACCGGTCCATTTCGATTCCTTAACCTCGCTTTTCCCTGAGGAGCGCTTTGTGCTGGAAGGGGCCGATGATGGAGCGGGTTTGGCAACCCGTGTTGTTGATTTGGTCGCACCTCTTGGAAAGGGACAGCGTGGCTTGATCGTGGCTCCGCCGCGCGGTGGTAAGACCATTCTTCTGAAGCAGATTGCCAAGTCGATTTTACTCAATTCACCTGAAAGTGAGTTGGTGATCCTTCTGTTGGACGAACGTCCCGAGGAGGTCACTGATTTTGAGGAGATGGTTGGTCAAAATGTTTTTGCCTCCACCTTTGATGAACCCTCGAAGCGGCACGCCGAAGTCGCGAATATCGTCCTGGAGCGATCCCGGCGATTGGTCGAGCAGGGGAAAGATGTCGTAATCTTGTTGGATAGTCTGACCCGACTCGCCCGTGGCTACAATAACGCGGTGCGCGGGGGGCCGATTGGATCTGGTGGGGTAAGCCCCAAGGCCATCACGGATACTCGAAAGTTCTTCGGGGCCGCCCGTAATGTTGAGGATGGGGGGAGTCTCACGATTTTAGCGACCTGCTTGATTGAGACCGAAAGCCGAATGGACGACGTTGTTTTTGAGGAATTAAAGGGAACCGGAAACATGGAAGTGCGCCTTGATCGCGAGTTGGCCGAGCAGCGTATTTACCCTGCGATTCACATTCCACAGAGTGGCACGCGAAACGACGATCGCCTTTACCATCCCGATGAATTAAGGCGGGTGCAGGAAATTCGGCGTCATTTGGCCAGTCTTCCGATTGGCGAAGCGATTGAGACCTTGTTGCGGAATTTAGCCCGGACGAAGTCTAATACGGAACTTCTTTTACAGGGGATGCGCTGATTTTGCGCTTGTCGCAATCGATCCCAAACCGCTAGGGTCTTAGAAGCGTTCAGGAACTAGGGATAGAGGCCAATAAACCGGGAGAAATGTCACGAATGATGTTTTCCGATTGATTGAGTTTCCAATCACATGTAAATGCATTGCAAACACCTTCGAAAATGAATATCGCAAAATCGACGGCTCTCTTAGCGGGTGCCTATTCACTCACCGCAATTCTGGCACAAGGCCAGCAGTTCCTTAACACTCTTGATCTGACTTTCAGTGACCGGAAGGAGTTCAAAATGATCGGGCCGGAAGACTCGGCCTACCAAGGAGGGAGCTTGTTTGTGAGGGTCTTTGATGGAAATACTTTCATCCTCGGCTGCGCCTTCAACAACGATGTCTTTTATGTCACACCTAACATTGCTTGCCCGAGTGGAACAACCGGTCTGGTGACGCAGGGTGATTTTGACGGCGATGGGGTCCGTGACGTTGGCCGTTATTTCTCGGTGAGTCAGCCTGTCCCCGCTGTTAATATCGAGCCGTTCCAAACAGGTTTGGTTGAGCTTTTCTCGGCTCCTCCTTCCGATTTGCCCCGGCCCCTCGGTGGTTTCAATTGGATCGACAACAGCACCGTCATCTTTTTCGATCTGATCAATGATCCGGTCAACGGAGTGGGTTACGAGTTGACCGACTATGAATCAACCCGGAACTATCTTTCAAACGAGCTTGAGCGGCATCGTGATGAGATCGTTCCAGGGAGCTACATTTTCAAGTTTCCAGCTCTTGGTTCGAGCGAGTCGAATCCTGCGAGCTTCTTTATGAACGCAGCCCACCGTGAAATGGTCGAGGCTGTTCCTGGGCCAGGTGGTCGTAACGTGTCGAGTGGCGGAGTAGCCGTTGGCAATGATTTCAGAGTGACCAATGACGATCGTTGGAACGGGGATGTGATGGAGTTTGACCCCCGCATTGTCTTTGATTTTTCATGGGAGGGTTTTAACACCTCAACGTTTCTCGGGGGTGATCGGTTGTTTTTCTCGGTTCGTGATCGTCTCACGCGCAAAATTCTTTTTCCCCCCATTCCGAATGAAAACCCCCCTCTCCCTTTTCCGGATGGCAACCCAGAACTCCCACAGCTTATTGGTGGCAATGGCTTGGGAATCCCATCTGGCTATGAGCTTGGTCCTGACTTTTTCGCTCCGGGTCTTGAGCTTTCCGTTGAGGTTGAGTTTCTCCGTGAGCAACCTGTCGGTGATACCGTTGACCGGTCTCGCCGCATTTATCGCTGGGACGTCGATCTCATCGATACCTACGAGGGTTTCGTGGGATCGACTTTCCCGAATCGCACCTTGGACCAGTTGACCTCTGAAGACGTTGATTTTGATGGCGATGGGTTTACGAATCTCGAGGAATTTGGACTTCAAACAGATCCTCTTGATCCGGCCGATGTCCCCAATCTCACCCCGATTCTCGATCCATTCACACAACAGTGTATCCTGACCGTTCCTAAACGACCCGTGATCGGGGCTCGTCTCGAATATTCGATTCAGTATAGCCTTGATTCTGAGACTTGGGTTACCATCGGACCAGGCGATCCTAACTTCTTTATCATCTTCGATAACGAGCAGTTTATCAGTGTCCTGAGCCGCCGTCCAGCCTCCGTAAATCCATGTTTCCTGCGTGTTCAACTCGAACAAAACTAAGTCGCAATTGGACTATTCCCTCAATCAACACTCACCACGATTTTCCATGAAAAAGTCATCAATGACCCTCCTTTCGCTAATTGCTCTTTCAAGCAGCAGTTTCGGCGACTCAGCAGCCTCTGTCGTCAGCGGCACCGGCAGTGCCGACGGCATCCACCAGTTTTCAGAAGGTGGACTCATCAACAATCTTGTTCTCTGCACCTACGAACTGTGTCACTTGGATGAGACCGGAAATCTAAAGATTTCCCCGGTTGCGGCAGGCTCGACCTCAGCGATTATCGCTCAGGCCTCGGTCCCCAATGCTGAAAAGTATCTCGTTTTCTACCCCGTCTCCGAGCAACGGAATCCGAGCGCACGGCGAATCCTCCGCAATCGCTACATCGTCACGCTAGCCGAAGGAGCCACCCTCCAGGAGGTGCAGCAACGCTGCGGGATTAAATCAGCAAAGCTTGCCCGGGCAGGATCCAACCTCGTCATTTGTGAAGAAGAGTCTGCCGGGAAGGTTTTGGCTCAGTTGACCAATGTGCAGGCAGATCCGGGTGTCACTTCGGTTGAGCCCATCTTTGTGAAAAAGCGTTTCAAGAGGGCGATTCCTTCCGATCCTTTCTACGATACGATCGATAACCCCAGAGACGACGGGAATTACCAGTGGTATCTTAACAACATTGGCGTCAATCAAGGTGCCGCGAACATCGATATTAACCTTGAACCTGCTCTAGACCGAGCGACAGGGCAGGGCGTCACGGTGGCGATTATTGATGATGGCCTTTCAACTGATCATGCCGATCTGGCACCGAACGACACGGGCCCCCATCTTAATCTGCTCGACGGTGAAGTGGATGATCCGACAACCTTGGACCCAACCCTGACCCACGGAACGAGCGTGGCCGCTCTCATTGGAGCCGCCTTTAATAACGGGGAAGGGATTTCTGGTGTTGCTCCTAATGCTGGTCTCGCCGGGATTCGCCTTTTCGGAGCAGACGGGAACACTGACGATGCCGACGAAGCGGCTGCCTTAGGCTTCAGCAATGACATTATTGATGTCTATAATGCGAGCTGGGGTCCCGATGATACCACCTTGAATTTAGAAGGGCCTGGACCCTTGACTCTCGCCGCGCTTGAGGCTGGTGTGCTAAGAGGGCGATCCGGCCCAGCGACACCTCAAGATCCCAATCCTCTCGGACTCGGTAACATTTACGTTTGGGCTGCGGGTGATGGAGGCTTGATTGGGGATAATTCGAACTATGATGGCTACGCCAATTCCAAGTATACCATCGCCGTGGGTTCGGTTACTGATGCAGGACGACACGCGCTTTATTCAGAAAGAGGAGCAAACCTAGTCGTTGTCGCTCCGTCCGACGGGGGGGCCCAAAATGTCCTCACGGCATCCTATGATCTCGGTGTCGATGATGATGATAACCCCATCAGAACGACCGAATACATCAGCGACTTTGGTGGAACGTCAGCCTCCGCAGCTCTTGTTTCTGGGGTTGCGGCCCTGATGCTCGAAGAGAATCCTGATCTCTCGTGGCGCGATGTGCAGGATATTCTGATTCGGACTGCCACGACCGTCGACCCAGGACCTGCTTGGGAAACCAATGCGGCTGGATTGGATTTCAATCACGACTACGGTGCGGGTCTCGTCGATGCCGCTGCTGCCGTTCAGGAAGCTTTTGAAGTGGCTCAAAACGAGACGTTTCTGGGCCCTGTTGAGCGCCATATTGAATCTCGTTTCTTTACCAATAACGCCAGTGATCCCATCGAGGAGAGTGGTTTAATCCCAGACAATACCGGAACTTCCCTGTTGGTCCAATTTGATATGACTGAAGATTTCGCGGGAGAAGCTCTTCCCAATCTTCGCGTCGAGCATGTCGAGTTCAATGCCACAATCATTACCCAACGCCGAGGTGAATTGGACATCGTCCTTATTTCCCCAAATGGAACTCAAAGCATCATGCTAGAGGTTGCTCCAGACCACGAGGAACAGAGTATCGGGCGATGGACCTTCACGACAGTCAGGAATTGGGGTGAGGGTTCGGGTGGAACTTGGGTCGTTCGGATCCAAGACCAAGTTAGCGGGAATGCTGCAATTCTTAACAATGCCAGTCTGATCATTAATGGTTCGGTTGATCCCAATGCTCCTGTGACCCAAGATCCTATTTTGACGAGTGCCCGATCGATCACGATCGATCAAGGCTCGGCATTTGTCTACAATCTCGAGTCGGCTGGGACCTCGCAAGTGAGCGTCGGCAACTTGCCGATGGGACTTTCCTATGATCCTGTCGCCGGAACAATTTCGGGTGCTCCAGCAGTTCCCGGACTCTTCGCGGTTCCTGTCGTCCTTACAGGCGAGGGAGACTCGGTAACGAATGTTACCCTCAACTTCGTGGTGCGCCCGACCGCAGTTGCGCTTGGAGACGCGATTGGCTTGGCAGGGACGCCTGCTGTCTTCGGTGGTGCCCTCCCATGGGACTTTGAACTCACCGACGCAAACGACGGCAATGACCCGGAACCCCGTGCGGCAAGAAGTGCAATTGGTCTTGGCGATGGTGATCAATCGATCTTTGGCTTTAATGGAATTGCCTCCGGCGTTTTGTTGTTTGACTGGAAGGTTTCGTCAGAAGAGGGTTTTGACCGACTCTGGTTCAATCGCAGTGGAGCGGTCCCCCAAACGTGGGACGCCTTCATCAGTGGGGAGCGGGAATGGGGAAGAGCGGCAATCTACTTACCCGATGCGACCAACGATATTCGCTGGATTTACTCCAAGGATCTTTCGGAAACCGGTGGCGAAGATCGCGGCCTTGTTGATAATATTGAGCTGGTGAGTCTCGAAAAGTATCGCGAAAGTATTTATCGCGCCGGAAACATTGTGGGAATTGACCTTGAGTTCGACAGCCGCTCGCTTTTCATGCCTTATGCGTTCGCCGGAGGGAGTAGTTCTCCTGATGGACCCTCCGAAATCCTGAGATCCTCAACGGTCGGTAATGGACAGACCGTTTCAATGGCCGGTTGGGTAAACGGACCGGGAGTCTTCAGTTTCCGCGCTTTCAACCTAGCCGAGGCCTCAGACATCTTTGAGTTTTTGATGGATGGTGTTGTCATCGCCTCGAGAGGTGGGGCGGGATCTGGGAACACTCGGATTGATGTGTTGGACGAAGCCTTCGATGTCCTCGAGGGGCGTCACAGGCTTCAGGTGCGATTCAGAAAGGATTTCAGAGGTTCGGATGCTCGGGTGCTGGGTCCCGATTTGATTGATGGCGTTCTCCTCGACGATCTACGCTTCATTCCTACCAACAATAACTTCAACGCCTTTGTTTCGCAGTATGGTCCTGGGTTTGATCCTAGCCCTGATGCCGACGCTGATGGCGATGGTTACACCAACCACGATGAATACGCGTTCGGTGGCAACGTCCTAGTCGCTGATATTCCAAAGTATCTTCCGCAGTTGGTGAGTGACGGGGACAACAGCTATGTCGAGTTTGGGATCGATTCAGATCGAACTGATCTCACCTACGTGCCGCAACAATCATCTGATTTGGATACTTGGCAAGACGCTGACTTGGCTTCACTTGAGCGGATCGAAGGTGATTATGAAGTCTATCGTATTCCGGTCAGCAATGCTCAAGGGCGGAGGCAGTTGTTCTATCGCGTGGTTGCGCGGTCCAAGTAGAACTGAGTTTTAACCAGTTTATCGGAGCTTGATTAAGACCTGACTTTAATAAACTACCAAGGAGCAGGGGTTTCCCTGTTCCTTTTTTTATGGCTACTGACTACTTCATCAACGCAGACCCTCTCGTAAGTGCCCTTCCCATCGGGGACGGCGCGGTTGGTCTGGATCTAGAGGCGGATAGTCTCTATCGCCACGCCGAGAGAATTTGTCTCATCCAAGTCTGTTATGGAGACGAGGTCGTCTTGGTGGATCCCTTGGCTGATGAACCTCTGGACTCGTTGGTCGATTGGTTGACGACTGCGAAAATTTGGATGCATGGAGCAGATTACGATATCTCGCTGATGCATCGGGAGTGGCAGATCACTCCTCCAGTGTTGTATGATACCCAAATCGCGGCTCAGTTGCTTGGGCATGAGCGTTTTGGTTATGCCAGCTTGGTTGAACAGTATTTTGGAGTCGAGCTTTCCAAAAGTTCCCAGAAAGCTGATTGGGGCAAGAGGCCTCTCAGTCCCAAGATGCTTGAATATGCCTGCAATGATGTCCGATATCTTTTGCCAATGGCAAAGGCGATGCGGGATAAGTTGGACGATTTAGGGCGATATGAGTGGTTCTTGGAATCTTGCGAGGCCGCTCGTAATCGGGTCATCGCAAGAGAAAGCGAGGAAAAGGAGTCCTGGCGCATTGGCGGAAGCGGACGTCTCCAGCCCTCCGGGCTTCGGTATTTGAAGGCCTTGTGGCAATGGCGGGACGGCGAGGCCGCGGCCTGGAATCGTCCCAGTTTTATGGTGGCGACGAACAAGCAGCTCATTGCGTGGTCTGCGGATCTGGCCGAGGGGGGGAGGATCGATTTCCCACCGAAGCTCAGAGGTGACCGCAGGCAGAGGTTGGAAGAGGCAATCGGAAAGGCTGAAAGTCTTGAGGAGTCCGCTTGGCCTTTAAAGCCCAAGCGAGAGCGGAGGAGCTATGACGAAACTTTTGAAGATCGCGTCAAGGTTGTGATGCAGAAGCGAAATAAGATTGGCGAGGAATTGGGCATCGATCCTTCGGTGATCGCGTCTCGTGCTGTTCTGGAGCAAATTGTCGCCGGGCGGGTTGAAGGGAAGGAGATTCTTCTGAAATGGCAGCAATCTTTGTTGCGATTGTAGAGATGGACTTGCGCTGACAATCGTGCGAGGCTTTTCCCTATGGTGCAACAACCGGAGGAGGGGAATGTCTTACATTTCACATGTCACCATTGTGAAATTTCACTCACAGTCGAAGTCTCTTTAGGGGGCGTGACCGGGCCGTGTCCCTCCTGTGGCGAATCGGTGACCGCTCCTTTGCCAAGTGTGCCCAAGCCGATTGCGTGCGTCCCTCGTCTTCAGTTTATCAAGGAGAAAGTCAAAACAGGTTCCCCTGACGAAATCAGGGATCTTGGAGGTGTTAAGGAGTATCGTGAAATTCCTCCTTTCAATGGTTTTTCCGAGTCCAGTCGGGAACGATCCGAAGTGACCACCGTCGCGAAAATGCTCGTCATTGGCTTGCTGGTTTTGCTCATTGTTCTGGGCGCGACTTACCTGCTCAAGCCGCCTTTTTAGTTTTCGGTGTTTTCTAGGCCCTCTCAAAGAGGAAAAAACCCTTTGAATCCGACGAAACAATCTTGCCGAAAGGTCCGAAATTTCAGAGAATTTCTCTCTAATGGCAGAGGAAAAACCGGAAGTGGAAATCGATGATGTCGGGGTCTCGGGTGACCAAGAATATGGTGCCGGGCAGATTGATAAACTTGAGGGTCTGGAGGCGGTGCGAAAGCGCCCCGGAATGTACATCGGCGACCCCGATATCCGTGGTCTTCATCACTGCGTTTTTGAGGTTCTCGATAACTCGATTGATGAGCACCTTGCGGGCTACTGTAAGACGATTGATATCTCGATCAACGACGACGGTTCGTGCAGCGTGACCGATGATGGTCGGGGCATTCCCGTCGACATGCACCCCAAGTTTGGCATTCCGGCCATTGAACTCGTTCTCACCAGCCTCCACGCCGGTGGTAAGTTCGGGCAGGGAGCCTACAAATATTCCGGTGGTCTTCACGGGGTCGGTGCGAAGTGTGTCAACGCTTTGTCTGATTGGTTCATTGCGCAGGTTTCGCGTGAAGAGAAGCTCCACGAGATTACTTTTGAGCGCGGTAAAACCGCCAACGAACTTAAGGTGGTGGGCACCGTGCCCAAGGGCGTGACAGGGACCAAGATTACCTTCTTCCCCGATGCCACCATTTTTACCGACACCATTTCATTTGAATTTGACCGGCTAGCCAAGCGCTTGCGTGAACTCGCTTTCCTGAATCCAGGACTCACCATTAATCTTGAGGATACTCGGGCGGATTCGGCCGAGAAGGAGACCTTCTTTTATGCCCGCGGGATCGTGGAATTTGTGGAACAACTCGGCGAGAATAAGACCCTCGTCCACGCTGATCCCGTTCTGATCAAGGGAAAGCGCAAGATCGAGATTGATTACGACGGTAAGATCATGGAGGACGATGTCTTTGTTGATGTCGTCTTCCAATACAACAACTCTTACAATGATCAGATTCTCTGTTTTGCGAACTCGATTCCCAACGCAGATGGAGGCACCCACTTGACCGGTTTCCGGGGATCATTGACCCGATCGATTAACCAATACGCAAAGGCCAACAAGATTCTTAAGGACAAGGAGGCCGCCCTCAGTGGTGACGATGTTCGCGAAGGAATCGTGTGTATCATCAGTGTCAAGATGCCAAACCCGCGCTTCAGTTCGCAGACCAAGGATAAGCTGGTCAACGCCGAGATTGAGGGCGTCGTGAGTTCAGTTGTCTACGAAGGTCTCCAAAGCTATTTCGAGGAAAATCCCAACCTTGCCAAGACCATCATCGACAAGGCCGTCAACGCCGCCCGTGCCCGTGAAGCTGCCCGCAAGGCGCGTGAGACCGTGCGGAAGTCGGTCATGTCAGGTGGCGGCCTCCCCGGCAAGCTTGCCGATTGCTCCGAGCGTGATCCCGCAAAATCGGAGATTTATATTGTTGAGGGAGACTCCGCCGGTGGTTCTGCAAAGTCGGGCCGTGATCGCACCACCCAGGCCATTCTGCCGTTACGGGGTAAGGTGATTAACGTCGAAAAGGCGCGTCTTCACCGGGCCCTCCAGAATAAGGAAATTCAAGCGATGATCACGGCGATTGGTGCCGGGATTGGAGACGGAGACCAGGAGGGCTCCTTCAATCTCGAGAAGGTTCGTTATCACAAGGTCATCATCATGACGGATGCTGATGTTGACGGAGCCCACATTCGGACACTTCTGCTGACCTTCTTCTGTCGCCATATGCCTGACTTGGTGAGGGCCGGCTATCTCTACATTGCCCAACCGCCCTTGTATAAAATCACGCGTAAGAAACGTGAGGAATACGTCGCTGATGATCCTGCCATGAACAAGATTCTCATTGAGCTTGGCTCGGATGATGTCGTGCTCCGACAAACTGGCACTTTAGAGACCGTCGAGTCTGATCTTCTTCAGAGTGTGCTCGCGACGCTTGCCAAGCTGCAGACCTTTGTGCGGACACTTGAGGGTCACGGAGGTGACTTTAAAAACCTCCTTGCGGCCCGGGATGGGAACATCCTTCCGACTTACATGATCCGGGTCAGAACCGGAAACGAGGAAGCGGTCTACTACTTCAAGAGCGAGGACGAGGTCCGGGCGTTTGCTGAAGGGAATCGCGACCTGCGTCTTTTCGGAGAGGAAATTACCGAAGAGGAAGATGCCGCCTTTAAAGAAAAATTTGAAGGTAAGATGCGCCGGGCCGTCCGTCGTGAGCTGGGTGAGGCCATCGGTATTTCTAAACTCCTCGAGCGCCTCAGCGAGTTTGGAGTGAGGAGCGAGCCCTTCTTCTCAGACGACCAACCGATTTACGAACTCGTTGAGGGGGAAGGGGAGAAGGAGGTCCTCACCCCTGTTTTTAGTCTCTTTGAGATTCTCGGGCGGGTGCTTGAGATCGGTAAGAAGGGTATGCGGATCCAGCGATTTAAGGGACTTGGCGAAATGAATGCCAAGGAACTCTATTCCACGACGATGGATATGGAGACCCGCCAACTCCTGCGTGTCCAATTCAACGATGAAAACAAGCTTGAAGCTGAAACGATGTTTGATGTCCTGATGGGCGACGTGGTCGAGCCCCGTAAACGCTTCATCGAAGACAACGCCCTCAACGTGCAAAACCTCGATGTCTAGAAAATCGACGACCTCGCGACACTGTCCCGCTGAATTCTCGCGGGGTCGGCGAGTCTTGCCTAAGCCATGTTTAAGAATTTCATCTTCTTCACCGTCGTTCTCTCGGCGTGTTTCTCGTCCCAACTTTCTGCAGAGTGGTTGCCGCGTAAGATTCACGAAGTGCGAGCTTTTGTTTACGATTACAAGCAGGGCGACAAGGGGATGAATCTCGTCATTGCTAAGAACACCCGCCATCCAGGGGTGATTAACCAGGAGGGCGCTCTCTTGAGCAAAGAGCAGTCAAGGCGTCTTCAAAAAGCTTTGGTTTCAAAAGAGAAGCGTAAGAAAGGTGCCTTCTGTTATGATCCTCATCATGGATTCATCTTCTATGATCGCTTTAGTCGCTGCCTGGCTAAGTCAGAAGCTCGATCTCTTTCACTCAACGTTGACGGATCAAGGATCAAGAAAAACCCTTGGTTCGCCGCCAAGACGCCCAATCTCAAAGCGATTCTCCTACCGAAAAGCCCTGCTGACTTCCGGGTCCGCAATCTTTTCGTTCCTACAAACGCGCTCTCGCGAGCGTAACCCCTACAGCCCTATTTTTCACCCATGTCTGACGACACTCCAGAACCCACTCCGCCACGCGACTACATCGAGTCGATTAATGTTGCCGACGAGATGTCGAAGTCCTTTTTGGACTACTCGATGTCCGTCATTATTTCACGGGCCCTTCCTGATGCCCGTGATGGCTTGAAGCCCTCGCAGAGACGTCTTCTCTATGCGATGCACCATGACCTTTCACTCTCGGCATCCAAGGCCCACCTCAAGTGTGCCCGTATTGTCGGTGAGACGATGGGTAAGTATCACCCGCACGGTGATGGCGCGATTTATCCCACTTTGGTAAACATGGCCCAGCCTTGGACAATGCGTGAGACGCTTGTCGATGGTCAGGGTAACTTTGGATCGGTCGAGGGTGATGCCCCGGCTGCGATGCGATACACTGAGGCCCGTCTCACTCACATGGGTTCGGCGATGCTGACAGATCTTGAGAAAGAGACGGTCGATCATCAGACGACTTACGACGAAAATAGTAGCGAGCCAGTGGTACTCCCGGCGGCTATTCCCAATCTCTTAGTGAATGGTGGCACGGGAATCGCGGTGGGGATGGCGACCAATATCCCGGCCCATAACATGGGTGAGGTGATCGATGGGGTCTGTGCTCGTATTGATAATCCCTACATCACGATCGAAGAGATGAAGGAATTCATCAAAGGGCCTGACTTTGCCTCGGCCTGTGAGATTCGTGGTTACAAGGGGATCGATAGCTATTTCCGGACCGGTCGTGGAAGCATCAAGATGCGCGGGGTCATGGAAGTCACCGAGAGCAAAACCGGCGCTTCCCAAATCATGATTCGCCAGGTCCCCCATGGGGTGAACCGCGCGACTTTGCAGATCCGTATTGCCGAACTGGTCCGCGAGAAGGTCTTGCTCGATATCTCGGGCATGCGCGATCTTTCGGCCGACGATACTTGTATTGAAATCACGCTGAAGCGTGATGCCCGCCCCCAAGTGGTGGTCAATCAACTCTTCAAGCTCACCGCAATGGAGACGTCCTTCGGTGTCAACATGCTCGCAATTCACGAGCGCCGGCCAAAGCAGCTTGGTCTTCTCGATGCCCTTGATTGTTTCATCGAGCACCGCCGCGAGGTCATCATCCGCCGGACTCGCTACCTTCTGCGAAAGGCCGAGGAACGGGCCGAGAATCTTGAGGCTTATCTGTTGGCGCTCGGCCACCTTGATGACTTCATCAGGATGATTCGCGATTCCAAGAACCGTGATGAAGCCCGTAAGAAGCTTAAGGCCTACCATTTCGATCTACCTGCGGCTGAGATTTTGGGCGTTCTGATTCGCGGACAAGCGAGTATCGTGGGGGATAAGTATATCTTCACTGATCGCCAAGTGAATGCCATTCTTGAACTCCGCCTCTATCAGCTGACAGCGATGGAGCAGGACAAGATCAAGGGCGAATACGATGCCATCATTGAAGAGATTAAGGACTTCCTCGACATCCTTGCTCGGGAAGAGCGTGTTCTTGCCATTATTAAAGGCGAGCTCATGGAGATTAAAGAGAAGTATGCCACGCCTCGCCGTTGTCCGATTTTACCGGACGAAGGAGAGATTGCCATCGAGGATCTCATTTCCAACGACGGCATGATAGTCACTCTGAGTCATCGGGGCTACATCAAGCGCACGGCTGCCAGCGAGTATCGTGTGCAGGCCCGCGGGGGTAAGGGGGTCCGCGGAATGGTCACCAAGACCACGAATGATGATGAGGACGCCGATTTCGTCGAGCAGCTCTTCACCGCTCAGGCTCACGATTATTTGATGTTCTTCACCAATACCGGCCGCGTTTATGTCGAGCGGGTTTACGGATTACCGGAAGGGTCACGTGCCTCGAAGGGGAGGAGCATCAAAAACGTGCTCGATTTGCAGCCAGAGGAAAGCATCGCAGCGGTCTTGCGGCTTGAATATACCACGGATGAAGAAAGTGGAGCCGACATTACCTTCCGAGAGGATGCCGGCAATGTCTTCTTCGCGACCCGTGCGGGAAAGGTTAAAAAAACGAGCCTCTACGACTTCAAGAACTACCGCAAAGCGGGGACGATCGCGATCAAGCTGGACGAAGGGAACGAGCTTATTGAAGTGCGCCTGACATCCGGGAAAGATGATGTTATGCTCGTGACTCATCGGGGGATGAGTATCCGCTTTAATGAGGATCAGACTCGGACAATGGGCCGGAACTCCGCTGGGGTTCGCGGGATCAGGCCTCGCGAGGGGGATTTTGTCATCGGGCTTGCGGTGGTCAGCGAAGATGCCCGCCTTCTGGTGGCTTCGGAGAATGGTCTCGGAAAACGGACGCCATTTGGAGACTACATGGCTAAGAATCGCGGTGGTATCGGTATGCTTACAATGAAGTGCACCGAGAAAACT
>Ga0222650_1000437_pt1 | contig 32753 bp, 33 predicted proteins | sample AntAcemetagen367_FD_179820 | JGI IMG/M metagenome (GOLD analysis project Ga0222650, IMG submission 179820) | Saline water microbial communities from Ace Lake, Antarctica - #367 | ecosystem: Environmental > Aquatic > Non-marine Saline and Alkaline > Saline | place: Antarctica: Ace Lake... | reverse complement strand
AACTCCTCACTCCTTATTCCTAACTCCTAACTCCTTATTCCTAACTCCTCATTCCTAACTCCTAACTCCTTATTCCTAACTCCTCATTCCTAACTCCTAACTCCTCACTCCTAACTCCTAACTCCTCACTCCTCATTCCTAACTCCTAACTCCTCATTCCTAACTCCTAACTCCTCATTCCTAACTCCTCACTCCTCACTCCTAACTCCTAACTCCTCATTCCTAACTCCTAACTCCTCATTCCTAACTCCTAACTCCTCACTCCTCACTCCTAACTCCTAACTCCTACTTCGGAAGCTCACCTTCTTTCTCAATCGCTTTAATCACCATTCTATCTACGAATGCTGGAAGCAGCTTGCTTAGATAATAAGATAGCTTTCCTTGAGCAGTTAAAACAACACGCTTCTTTCGGTTCTTAACTCCGTTGAAAATGTTGTCGGCTACTTCCTCAGAAGTCATCATTTTCTTTTCATCTCTAGGCGATTCTCCCTGGCTGCTACCGTCAGCAACCAAAGCTGTATTCCTGATGTTGCTTTCGGTATACCCTGGGCATACAATCATCACATGTAAACCTGTGTTGTGGTTTTCCAATCTAAGTGCACTCAGAAAGCCTTCCATTGCAAATTTCGAAGCCGAATAACCACTTCTACCGGGCAAACCTTGATAACCAGCAACAGATGAAACACCAACCACCGATCCGTTGTACTTCAGCAACTGCCGCAGCGCATATTTGGTGCAATAAACGGTTCCAAAAAAGTTGACTTCCATTAACTGACGTATCACAGAAACCTCAACATTTTTAAAAAACGCGCGCATGCTAATTCCAGCATTATTAATAAGCACATCAATACGACCATACTTATTCAACGTTTCATTAATCATCCGAACGCAATCATTTTCATTGGCAACGTCTCCCTGCACAACCATTACCTCAACGTTCTTGGCACGTAATTCCTCTGCCGCAGCTTCCAGATTCTTTGCGTTTCGTCCTGTAATACAAATTCGGCCACCTTCACGTCCGAAACGTTCGGCACAGGCTTTACCAATTCCAGAACTTCCTCCAGTAATAAGAACCACTTTATCCTTGATGAATGACATTTGACAAACTTAAGACAATGAAAGCTGAAGAGGTAGAGCATTCTTACTATGTTCGCTGAAATTACTTTCGAGATGCAGCTAATTGAGGTCAAGACCAAAGAACAAGAAAATGAATGGGTGCTCTTCCCTACTCTACTTTATGCCAACGACCCGCTTTTTATCAGGCCAATAGACCAGGAATTAAAGGACATTTTCAGCCCAAATACTAATCGTGTTTTCAAACTTGATAAAAGCGAAGCCATTCGATGGGTGCTGCAAAAAGAGGGCAAGACCATTGGTAGAATCAGTGCTTTTATCAACGGTAAAACGTACAATTCTGAAGATCAACCAACGGGCGGTTGCGGTTTTTTCGACTGTATTGATAATCAAGAAGCAGCCAATATGCTTTTTGATACTGCGCTAAACTGGCTAAAAGAGCGCGGCATGGAAGCCATGGATGGCCCCGTGAATTTTGGAGAGCGAGATAAAAACTGGGGCGTACTCATTGACGGATTCGCACAACAGAATTATGGAATGCTTTACAATGCTCCGTATTATCAAAAGCTGTATGAAAACTATGGTTTTGGGCTATACTTCAAACAATACACTTTCGGGCGAGATGTACAGAAAACGAAGGACTTTGAACCGAGATTTTACGAGCGGGCCCAGCAGGCGTTAAACAACCCGGACATCACATTCCGCTACATCAAAAAGAAAGACTTTGACAAGGCAGCAGTTTACTTCCACGAAGTGTATGTAAAAGCTTGGGGTGGTCATTCCGGAGTAAAACCAATGACGCTGGAACAAGCACAGAAAATGTTCGGAAAGCTGAAACCGATTGCAGATGAAAAACTTATCTACTTCGGGTTTTACAAAGACCAACCAATCTCTTTTTTCATTTCCATTCCCGAGTTAAACCAGCTATTCAAACATGTTGGCGGTAACATGAACTGGCTAGGCAAACTGAAATTTGCATACCATATGAAAATAGGCCACTGCAATAAAATGCTTGGTTTGGTTTTCGGGGTTATTCCAGAATGGCACGGCAAAGGTGTAGAGAGCGCCATGGTTATTGCCTACACAGATATTGCATGGAAACAAGGCCTGCCTTACAAAACGGTTGAAATGAATTGGATAGGTGATTTCAATCCAAAAATGATGAGGGTATGCGAACAATTAGGTGCCGAAATCTGGCGAACACACGCCACATATCGCTACCTATTTGACCGTGAGAAGGAATTTGTACGATGCCCGATAGTGGAGTGATTCTTATGATTACCTATTCGTTCCACATAAAGTTTTAAATCACGTCACACTGAACTTGTTTCAGTATTTAACTCTAACCTTTGATAGATGCTGAAACAAGTTCAGCATGACTCCGTTCTGTAGACTTTTAGTACGAAATCAGACCATGATTTAAGGCTGAACCTCAATTTTAGGTTGATTAAAAGCTTTTCTAAACTTACTCAACTTTGGCCCAACCACCATTCGGCAATAAGAATTAGTAGGATTCTGGTCGTAATAATCCTGATGGTAATCTTCGGCCTCATAGAATTGGGTCATTGCAGAAATCTCAGTTACAACCGGAGCTCCAAAAGCATCTTCTCTGTTCAATCTATTCTTGTATTCCTTCGCTAGCATTTCTTGCGCTGCATTATGGAAGAAAATAACGGACCGATACTGTGTACCAACATCAGCTCCTTGTCTATTTAGTTGCGTTGGGTCGTGTGATAGCCAAAATGCTTCTAAAAGCGTTTCATACTTCACAATACTTGGATCATAAGTCACCTGGATTACCTCTGCGTGCCCGGTTCTTCCAGTACAAACTTCCCTGTAAGAAGGATTCTTTACCTGTCCTCCGCTGTAACCTGAAGCAACACCAATAACACCTTTAACGTCTTGAAATATTGCTTCAACACACCAAAAACATCCAGCACCAAAAGTTGCTTTTTCTAGCGTTAAATCATTTGACTCAATTACCTTCTCTTCCTTTTTTTCCTTTTTTTCTGTTCCGAAAATGGTCATAACGGCAAGGAGAATGACCGATATACCAGCTATTAGATATTTCATATTGTAATTAACCGTTCGTTTTCACTAAAGTTCAAAGATACGTGTGCCCAATTGTGTCGGCAAACAGAAAGGTAATTGCTATATTTCGATAAACAATTTTCCATGAAATACATTTTCTCACTGGTAATATTCATTCTCATCTCAACACAAACGTGGGCAAAAGAAGATTATTCACTCACCGTGTATGAAACATATGCCGACTATGAGAACAGACAAGGGAAGTCACTTTTCGAATTCATCGGTTACGATTGGACCATGGGTTCGCTGCATCTTCTCTACCGCGTTAAGAAACGGGATGAAGGAAAGGTTAAAGTGACCATCGCTTGGGGGTTTACTGTAGGAGATCAGCTTTTCAGAGTTCAGGATGGTCGTCCGTACCGCGTACTCATGCAAGGCAAAATCAATTATTGCGAAAATGGAATGGCGCACCTCAACATGCTTATTGGTGATGAAGGTGAATCCGATGTTGAACTTGGTGGTTGGAGTTTCATTTCAGCTAATTTAAACTCAGAGATATTTGAATTTCCTTCGGCTAAAGCGCGAAAAGAGTTTGAAGAAAAACCGGAATTGGCAGGGCTTTTTGTTTGCATGGATAAGCTAAAAAAGAAAAAGACAGAGAGCATTCGTGACTGTGTGAAGGAGAATAATTGATTCCCGAATGATAGCCCATGGTTTAAACTGTGGGCTATCTTTGCGCCCCCAAAAAACAAGCCCATGCTTTCTACAAACAATATCTCGCTTCAATACGGAAAACGCGTTCTTTTTGATGATGTGAACATCAAATTTACAGGTGGTAATTGCTACGGTGTAATTGGAGCAAACGGTTCTGGAAAATCTACATTTCTTAAAATTCTTTCAGGAGAGATAAGTGCCAATTCTGGCGCAGTTCACATCGAACCAGGAAAAAGAATGGCGGTGTTAAAGCAGGATCACTCGGAGTATAACGAGAATACTGTTTTAGATACTGTAATGATGGGCCATAGCGTATTATGGCGCAACATTCAGGAACGAACTGCAGTGTATGCTAAGCCAGATTTTTCTGAAGCAGATGGCATCAAAGCTTCCGAATTGGAAGAGCAATTTGCTGAGATGGATGGGTGGAATGCCGAATCGGATGCTTCATCTCTTCTTGGCGGATTAGGTATTGGAGAAGATTTGCTTTACACCTTAATGATTGATATTCCTGGTGCTATGAAAGTGCGAATTCTATTGGCACAAGCACTTTTCGGAGATCCAGACATTCTTATTCTGGATGAGCCTACCAACGATTTGGACTTGGCAACGGTGCAATGGTTGGAAAACTTCTTGTTGGATTTTGAAAATACGGTGATCGTTGTTTCTCACGATAGACACTTCTTGGATACCGTTTGTACTTCTATTGCTGATATCGATTTCAAGAAAATAAAAGTCTATACGGGTAACTATTCGTTCTGGTATGAGTCGAGTCAATTGGCGCTTCGTCAAAAACTGAGTACCAATAAGAAAGCTGAGGATAAGAAGAAAGAACTGCAGGACTTTGTACGCAGGTTCAGTGCCAACGCATCTAAATCGAAGCAAGCCACGAGTAGAAAGAAGCTGTTGGAGAAAATCAATATTGATGATATTCAAGCTTCATCGCGTAAATACCCGGGCATCATTTTCAAACAAGAACGTGATGCTGGAAATCAGGTATTGAGTGTAAACGGAATTAGCAAAAGTCTGAACGGACAATCCTTGTTTTCTAAACTTACGTTTGAAGTAAACCGTGGAGACAAAATCGCATTCATCAGTAAAAGTGGGTTGGCTACCACTACCCTATTTCAAATTCTCATGGGAAAAGCAGAACCAGATGCTGGCCATTTTGAGTATGGACAAACGATTACTACCGCGTACTTACCAACCGACAACGGTCAGTTTTTCAACACAAAAGAGAATCTGATTGATTGGCTACGCGAGTTCTCTGAAGACAAAAGCGAAATCTATATCCGAGGTTTCCTTGGTAAAATGCTTTTTACTGGTGAGGAAGTATTCAAATCTGCAAGCGTACTTTCTGGAGGAGAAAAAGTTCGTTGTATGCTAAGTAGAATGATGCTGCACGAAGCCAATCTGATAGTGATAGACGAACCAACCAACCACCTTGATCTTGAATCTATTCAGGCGTTTAACAACGGACTGAAAGACTATGATGGATCGGTACTCTTTACATCGCATGACCATACGTTTGTAGAAACTGTTGCAAATAGAATTATCGAGATTGGACCAAACGGATATCTAGACAAGATGATGACTTACGACCAGTACATCTCGGATAAGCGTGTGGCCGAACAACAAGCTGAGTTGTATTCGTAAGCCTAAGTCAGTTACTTTTTCGCTAAGGATGCTTCTAGGTAAGCATCCATCTGCTGGAAATCCATTCCGGATATTAATTTGCCCTCGGGTGTAACAATAAACTTAGCTGGAATATCAGCTACACCATACGCACGCGATATTGGAGACGCCAATAAGATTGCGGCCTTTTCTACAATCTGATGCTTCCAAGTAAATCCAGCCTTATCAGCCACTGATTTCCAACGCTTGTCATTCTTTTCAAATGCCACACTTACAAACACAACTTTATCTCCATACTTAGCATAAAGTTTCATGAGTTTAGGAATGTCAGCCAAGCACGGTCCGCACCAAGAACCCCAGAAATCTAAGACTACATATTCTCCTCTAAGCTCTGATAGTTTGAAAGGAGTTCCGTCAATTAAATCAGCTTCAATTTCTGGAGCAAGGTTTTCTTGATTTTGACTTCCGCAGGAAGAAAGAACAGCAACCAAGCCGATTAAGAAGAATTTCATTTTCATGGTGCAAAGCAATACTGGCTGAAGCAATTAATTCAGCCACCATCCGACATTAAAGTCTGATTCTTAAGACTTTGGCACTTCTACCCTAGCACTATCAGGATGAGTAGTACCAAAAACGCGATCCCAGAAAATCGTGCTCAAACCATAACCGCTATGTGGCTCTCGGTAATGATGCAACAAATGGCTTCTTTTTACACGCTGAAACCATGCATTCTTGAAATTGTAGAAATGAGAAGCAAAATGCATTAGGTCATAAACCATATATCCGAATACAAACCCAGCAAAAAAACCGGCTGTTAACCCACTGTCCTGAAATACTAAATAGAAAGCCCAATAAAAGATAAATGCTAAGCTGAGGTTAATGACTGGCGGCATAACCAAACGCATAGAATCGTTCGGGAAATCGTGATGAATACCGTGCGCGATGTAATGAATCTTTTTACCCAACGGGGTAGTAAATTCCTTATGAAAAAAGTAGCGATGAATACAGTATTCAATTAAAGTCCAAAACGCATACCCTCCAAATATCAATGCAGCTAGCGTTAGCCACTCTACACCAAACATGAAAGCCGAGCGATAAATAAAATAGCCTGTTATTGGTACAAACAGAATTGGAACTGATGTGAAATGAATTCGAGAGAAGAAATCGAGAACCTTGTTCTCAAACATCTTAGGCGATTCATTCCTAGTTGATACAAAAAGACGTTTTCCAGCCATACGGTAAAGGTAAGCACTGGTTCAATAGCACCCAAAGAAAAGCTCCCCTAACCTTAATGTTGAAGGAGCTTTTTAGCATATATATGGACAGTTTTAGAACTGTGGATTTAAGTATTTCGGTTGATTAGCCGAAGGACGAATACTGGTTGTGGTTTTTGTCAACTCAATACGAATCTTGTTGTTACCAACCATTTCTTCAATCACAATGGTTTCTCCCATTTCAGCTGTGCGCTTGTTGTTCGTGCGCTCCATATAGAACCCATCAGGATTACAAATAAGCATCAAGTAAGTATCTAAACCAGGGTAGCCAACTTCTCCATTTGAACCTCCTATACCACCACCATTTCTAAAAATTCGGTAAGTACCGTACCAGTACTCATATGGGTTGATGAAATACTCAAATTCATAAACCCCAGTGTTTGTAGGATAGAATGAACCAAGCACTGGATTGTTAGGAATGTTACCATTGTTATCCCAATAACTGTAAGGCATCGCATAATCATAATCAATACCGAAGAACGCATCGCCTGGACGGCCATCGGGTCCTTGAACTGGGTCAACAATAAATGTGCAGCTTGTAGCAAACAGTGAGATTCCGAGAACAACACTTGCAATTTTGAATAAGCTTTTCATGACGTTGGTGTTTTGGTATGATTACCTTAAACCAAACGGTGTGCCAGTTTTTAGATAGGTGATTAGGGAGTTAGAAAATCAGCTATTTAGATTACTGTATTTAAACTTGGTTCATTGCTAAATGGCTGAGGCACTCGAAGCCATGCAGCTAAGTACCCACCCTTCGAGAATCTCAGGGCTAAGCCACTCTAATGGCTGAGGCACTCGAAGCCATGCAGCTAAGTACCAGCCCTTCGAGAATCTCAGGGCTAAGCCACTCTAATGGCTGAGGCACTCGAAGCCATGCAGCTAAGTACCAGCCCTTCGAGAATCTCAGGGCTAAGCCACTCTAATGGCTGAGGCACTCGAAGCCATGCAGCTAAGTACCAGCCCTTCGAGAATCTCAGGGCTAAGCCACTCTAATGGCTGAGGCACTCGAAGCCATGCAGCTAAGTACCCGCCCTTCGAGAATCTCAGGGCTAAGCCACTCTAATGGCTGAGGCACTCGAAGCCATGCAGCTAAGTACCAGCCCTTCGAGAATCTCAGGGCTAAGCCACTCTAATGGCTGAGGCACTCGAAGCCATGCAGCTAAGTACCCACCCTTCGAGAATCTCAGGGCTAAGCCACTCTAATGGCTGAGGCACTCGAAGCCATGCAGCTAAGTACCCACCCTTCGAGAATCTCAGGGCTAAGCCACTCTAATGGCTGAGGCACTCGAAGCCATGCAGCTAAGTACCCACCCTTCGAGAATCTCAGGGCTAAGCCACTCTATTCGCAGTATCGTTTAATAATGTTATAGGAATCGGTCAGTCCTAATTCTCCGGCAAGGCTTAAATCTTCGCATCCTTTAGAAATCTTGCCAAGGAGAATCCGAATCAATCCACGATTATAATTGGCTTCTATGAAATTGCCATTTGCAGATGCAGCTAAACCAAACTCGGTTTCAGCTTCTTCATAGCGTTCTGAACTTACCAGCACGTGGGCCAAATTGAAATGCGCAAAACTCATCTCCTTGTCCAATTCAATCACTTTTCGGTAGTCCATTTCGGCACGTGCTAAAAGTGATTCCGTTTGGGCCTGATAGGCAGAATCCACCACATTTAACGAACCAGTCAGCACCTCAAATTCATCTTTGTGGTATTCTACTTCTGCTTGGAATAAAGCTGCTCTGGCAAAATAGCAGCCTACTTGTTTATCATCAGAGCTAAGGCATAAATTGACCTTAGTATATGCAGATTCGTAATCATCTTTAATTGCATACAGCGAAGCCAGACGTATTAGTACCGAGGGCTCGGCTGTTGGGCGTTGCGAAAGCGTTTTTAGCAATTCATCCGCAGCTTTGTTGGGCTCCTCCTTTTCGGTGATAAATGCAATGACTCCCATATTGTAAAACGGCTTATTAAAGCCATCATAAACCGAAATATTTCTATCCGTTTCTGGGAAAGCAGAAATGCGATAGAACGGCAACACGCGTACATCTACTTTCTGATGCTGTATCTTGCCAATTTCCTGCTGCACAGGTTCAAATTCGCCCTTGAGTTCCGTCAGTTTCAAAAGCCTAATATTCTGCTCAAACTTTACATCTTCGTCAGACATGGAAAGCATTTGTTTGATATCGCTCAATTCTATCATAGCAGCTTCATAAGCCCGCTCGTCTTTAAGAAAACCGTACACCTTTGCCCTATTTTCATGTGCTTCTATAAACTCTGGAAATAGCTCTATTGCTTTGTTGTAATCGGCCAAAGCACCTCGATAGTCTTTCTTATTGTAAAGCAAGTTTGCCCGATTGTAAAACCCTAGAATATTGTTGGGGCTGAGTTTTACCACACGGTTATAATCAAGCAATGCTTCTGAAGTCATTTTCATGTCGGCAAGAATCATTGCCCGATTAAAAAGCACAATGGCATTGTCGGGAAATACATTCAACACATCATTCAAATCTTTAAGAGCTTCCTTTTGCTTTCCCATTTCGGAGTAAGCTGCTGCGCGATGGAAAATGGGTAGCTTATTCTCAGTATCTAATTCCATTGCTTTTTCAAAATCAGCAATCGCTTCTTCATACCGTTCCAATCGTGCATGAGCAATTCCACGATGTAGAACAGGCCGCATACTGGTCGAATCGAGCTTCATGGCGCGTTCAAAATCTTCAATGGCCACATTGTACATTTCTAAGCCAGATTTGGCTTCTCCCCGTATTAAGTATGTATGAGATGTTTCTTTTTTGAGATTAATAACCTTGTTGCAATCTGCAATTACATCCACATACCTGTCTAACTGAAGACTTGCCAACGAACGGTTAGAATACGTCCTCCAATCATCATCATGTAGCTTAATGGCTTGATTAAAATCGGCAAAGGCATCCTTGTAATTGAGTTGCTGACTTCGGCAAACCCCACGATAGAGAAACGCTTCGTGATTTTTCGGATTCAGCTCTAACGACTTGCCAAAATCCTTTTCGGCTCCAATAAAATCTTCTAATTCGTACTTGGCAATTCCGCGCAAGAAAAAAGCTTCGGAGTTGAATTTGTTTTGCTCAATAGAACGATTTAATAGCTCGATAGCTGAAGCATAGCGCCCTTTGCTAATCTCGTATCGGCCTTGACTTGTAAAGTTTCCACGCGGCTGCGCATTAGCAAAAATCGCCATCAGCATCAAGCCCAAAACCGCAATCCATCTTCTCATTAACTATGCTATCACCGTTTTACGACTGCGAAAGTGTCTAATCGTTTAACCAATCGGAAACTTGCTCCGTTAATTGTTTGTTTTAGCAATTTACAAGTAACCGTAATGGCCTAACACTTGCTACTCTTTTAATGTTCCTGAGATGAGAACAATTAGCACAAGCGTGCCTCTATACTCTATCCGTATGTTCGATAACCAAGAAACATGGTGTTTCAAATACAGCTTCATGAGCGATATCGCGTTTGAAAGAAGCACGGTAACCAACCAAGCTTGGCACGGAGAGGCTTTGTATTTGAACTTCTCGCCAAAAGAATGGGCTAGTTTGAACCTACGTTTAGAGCACTTTGGAGACCCTAAACAGCTAAAGGTATTAAGTGGTGCAGCCGGTGGAGGAAGCGTATTTGAAGCTACTCTTTCTGCCAACTTCAAAACACATGGCGTTACTCTTATCCCAGAGTTTCGATTTGATGGAGGCACACAAGAAATCTTTACTTTATCGGATGGCTCGGCTTCACAATACAATGCAAGCGTTACAGTTGCAGCTGTTTACAACTTTAGCGTATCCCCTAGATTGAGAGGAAAGAACTGATTGAATGTTCAAAAAAAAAACTCTTCCAGCCAATGCCATAAAACGGATTACACGGCATAGAAAAATCAAGTAGTACTCAGATACAATCAAACAGAGGCGGTCTCAAACCCAATTATAATTGGGTTTGAGACCGTTTTTTTAGTCTTATTTTTTCAACTTATTTAAGAACAGCAGTTCCATCTAAAAACCCAAACAAACACAAAACACCTGTGCTCCTCTCCTACTCGTGCCTAGTCTCAGATACAAGTTGATACGGAAACTAAGGTCTACCTAGAACTTGGCAACATAATCGCTAGAAGTAGCTTGTATACTGGGAATGAATTTCCATCACAGATAAGAAGTTGGGAGGCGATGTAAAAGACTATTGAATAATCACACCAATTTGCAGAAAGCAGGTTTCTTCCCCAAAAAACGAAAGCCGCGGCCATTCCAAAAAGGAACAACCACGACTTTCCCAACTAAAAACACGTTTAATTATAGGCTGAAAGCTGATGCTCTCGGATGTCTAATCCGATTGTTTCTTCCTCTTCGTCTACTCTAATACCAACAGTTTTCTTTAGAATAAAGAATACGATAAATGCGAAGGTGAAGGTAAACGCGCCTATGGCAGAAATACCAATTAACTGCGACATGAAAGAGCCAACACCATCACCATAATTACCAAAAATGGCAACAGCTAGCGTTCCCCAAATACCACACACCAAGTGAACTGATGTTGCTCCTACAGGATCATCCAATTTCATTTTATCAAAAGCGGTTACCGATAGAGGGATTAACACCCCGGCTACGAAGCCAATCACCATCGCGGCAGGTACTGAAACGCCATCTGCAGATGCTGTAATACCAACTAACCCTCCTAAAACGCCATTTAATACCATCGATAAATCATAGGTCTTAAACATGATTAGAGAAACGATGAAAGCGCCAATAGCTCCTGCTGCAGCTGATAATGAAGTGGTAACGAAAACTTTAGAAACCAAGCCAGGATCGGCAGAAAGAACAGAACCTCCGTTGAAACCGAACCACCCAAACCAAAGCAAAAAGACGCCTAGTGTTGCCAATGGCATACTATGACCCGGAATAGGGTGAATACCAGTCTTGGTAAACTTCCCTTTTCTAGAACCTAGAAGGATTATTCCTGCAAGAGCCCCCCAACCACCTACTGAATGAACGATTGTTGAACCTGCAAAATCATAAAACCCCATGGGATCTAGCCATCCTGATCCCCATTTCCAGAATCCAGTTATTGGATAAGAAATACTCACGAAAAGCGTGCAAAAGATTAAGAAAGGAATAAGCTTTACTCTTTCTGCTACAGCACCAGAAACAATTGTGCAACAGGTAGCTGCAAACATGGCTTGAAAAATAAAGTCAGTCCAGTACGTATAGTCTGCATACCCTGAAGTAAGACCACCTTCTGGCAATGTTAATCCAAAGCCTGAGAAGGCAAAAAAGCCACCCTCCGCAGTTCCGGGGTACATAAGGTTAAAGCCAATGAAGTAATACGTTAGCAGACCGATGCAAACAATCATCACATTTTTAAACAGGATGTTTACCACATTTTTCTTTTGCACAAAACCTGCTTCGAGCGCTGCAAAACCGAGATGCATTACGAATACAAGGACCGTGGCCATCAATAGCCATAAGTTATTCGCGATGAATTTGGCCTCATTTGCCGTATCCAGAGCCTGTTGTGCTAGTTCTAGTGATTCGTTCATTCTATCTCCTTGTTATTTTGTTATTTGTTGATTGCTTCATCGTTCTTATTGCCAGTTCGAATGTTAATCACCTCCTCTAGGCTGGAAACATAGATTAGTCCGTCACCTTTTTCTCCGGTTTTAGCAGCCTTTGATATGGCTTCAATGGCCATATCTACAAATGACTCAGTAACAAGTATTTCAATCTTTATACGAGCAATAAAACCTACGTCATAAACTGCCCCGCGATAGGATAATGAATCGCCTTTCTCATGACCACATCCTTTGATTTCATAAAAACTGAAGAAATCTATACCTCGCTCATGGAGTGCCTCTTTTACATTTTCAAATTTTGACGCCCTTATTATGGCTTGAATTTTTTTCATTTTCATCTGATTCATTTGGCTCGATTAGAGGCGTTTACTTTTTTCAGCACTGTGTTTAAAACGAAAGCTACTTTTGAGAACCAGGGTTTATAATTAATAATTTAGTAGTGGAGCTCTTCGTTTTCAGGAAGCGTACCCAAAGTAGATTCAGCTACCTCGGTGGTGTTAATACTTCCGCTCTCAAATCTGATATGAAACAGTATCAGCGCTTATGACCAATAGAGCAAAAAGAACAATTAAAACGACTACCCCCGAAACAAGAGGGCTTACACTAAATGTTTTTGCTATTTTTTCGCTCATGGCAGCAAATATAGTGGGGTTACCATTATTAAACTTTGTTCTTTAATCAATAACCCCATTTTTTACGCTGAGTTGTTAACAAAACAACCAAATACAGGCTCAACCCCCTGCTTTATTGGGTGATTGCCTAGCAAGTGGCTGCCAACTTTAATCTTTCTCATTTTACTGTCCTCTGCACAGGCCGTACCACAGGGAAACAAGTGGTTATTGCAGTATCCGTTTGTCACCCTGCCTGTCCTGAGTTTTTATCGAAGGAACTGAAGTGTCTCACATAGTATTGAGTGGAAGCTAACTGGTGAAGGTTTAATAACGAGATTCCTCGTACCTCGGAATGACAGACGGGGTGCTCCGGTTTGCTTTACCAGTTACCATTGCCAATTGCTAGGCAATCACCCTTTATTGGGGGCTAGGCGATGAAAAACTAAAAATGTAACAGCCGGATTGAAAAACAGACCTAACTAAAGGAATTCAATCTTCGCTATTGAGGAAAGTAAATCGGGCTACGTTGGTTGAACTTCCTGATATAAAACATGGACGTTTGCTTTTGATCTCGAACGGTTTGATCTAAATATTCGCGCTGAAGCGAAGCATCGTTCTGAAGTAGAAAGGTCATTAGTTTAGGCGAAATTGAATTGAGATCTCCTGAAGTAAGCTGAATAAATTCGCCATTTTGGAAGTTGAGTAACATTTGAATAGAAACAGATTCTTGAAAGGAGTTCATCTGATTATTGAGCATGGGATCGTTCATCATCATTCCTCCTCCAGGCATCATCATTCCCGGATTTGGCATCATAAATCGCTCTACTAGGACAACTGCGGTTAAATAGCTGTAGGAACCAATTGACACAAGCTGAAACCAATCTCTGTCGTCCCAGCGCTCCGAGCGTTCAACCGTGTTGATTCCAACATGAATCTTATTGTTCGAACAAAATCCCCAAACCTTATTTACAGGCACCGATCGCTCTTCAAAGAGATTATCAAAATACGTGATGGAATCTGTGTCTAAAACCTGCCATACGTAATCGGTGGAGCGAATGTCGAAATCGCTAAGAATATGAGTTAAAGGAATCGGATTGTTGTTCTTAAAATCTTCAACTGAAAGATAGATTCCTTCTTTAAAAATGAAATCTGGTGTGTATTCAACGTTTTGTTGTGCAAGCGATGAAAATGCAATGGGAAATAGAAAAAAGAAAAGCGAAAAAAGGGCTTTCATTCCAAGGGCATCGTGGTGTCAAGCGAATCTGAATCCATTGAGTAAGCACCTCCCTCGTCCTTATTAGTTATAACCGAATCTTCGGTAGGATTATTAGGTAAGTACCAGAAATACATCAGGCTACAAGAAAGTACAAAAGCAATGATGCCAGAAAAGAAGAATAATCGTTTGAACATCTGGTGAAATTAACTCATCAAAATCATACAATAATTTGTCCTTCCTCTTTATCGCCAATGGCCACGTGGGTTTTATTCAGAAACCGAATTCCTGCAATGTATGCGAGTAGTGAATCGAAATGATGCCAAGTTTTCATTTGATCGTGATTAACATTCAAACTAAACTTGTCAGAAACCACCTTAGATAGCTCTATTATGTATTTATCATCCCGCTTATACATACTGGTATCAAGTTCAAGAATTACCGCCTGTTGTTTAGGATATGTCTCAAACACGGTTATTTCCATCTTTTCAAGATAGTCTCTCAGCTTCATTGCTCGAGCAGTTAAACCACCTAAGAACATAGGAGACATAGCACCCAACTCGCGATCTGCTTCTCGGTAGAAATAGTCACTATAAGATTCTTTATCCACATATTTCCCTGGGAGACTCAAAGGAGCGTCCAGAAATACAAACTTTGGCTTCATCAATTGAAGGTGTTTTACAATAAACTTATCTGCATCTTCTTGGTGCTTGCTTGCCCTAAACCTTACCATCTCATTTTGGTAATAAGCTATTACCGTAGTTCCCGCCAATTTGCTTCCGTAATCTATTCCAACAACTGTTTCCATCTCCATCTCCATTTTCTTTATCCTAAAAAACAACTAAGACTCAGGAAGGTTTTAAGTATTCTAAGCATAGTTGAACACCCTATCAGAACTTCGGTTAATTATGTTGAATCTCGATACCTTTGTCGGACTTATGAAAAATTATCTATCGTTAGTAAAGTTCTCCCACACCATCTTCGCCATGCCTTTTGCGCTGATTGGTTTTTTCGTGGCAGTGCGCTACACTCCAGCTTCTTTCGAATGGCATTTATTACTGAAAGTAGTTCTGTGCATGGTTTTCGCTCGTAACGCAGCCATGGCATTCAATCGTTACATCGACAGAAATATTGACAAGAAGAATGCGCGAACAGCCATACGAGAAATTCCCGCAGGAACAATCAAGGCCAACGCTGCGCTGTGGTTTGTCATTCTGAATTCCGTAGCATTTATCATTACCACATATTTCATCAATCCACTGTGCTTGGCGCTTTCACCTATTGCGCTTGCTGTGGTTCTTGGATACAGCATTACGAAACGGTTTACCGCTTTGTGCCACCTCATTTTAGGATTGGGATTGAGCCTTGCCCCTATTGGCGCTTATTTAGCTGTTGTTGGTCATTTTGACCTGCTACCAGTTCTAATCTCGTTTGCCGTTCTTTTTTGGGTTGGAGGTTTTGATATCATTTACGCCTTACAAGACGAGGAATTTGACCGTGAAAACAATTTATTCTCTATCCCAGTGTGGCTTGGTAAAAAGAAAGCGTTGAACCTTTCGAAAGTGCTTCATGCCATTACAGCAGGCTTACTTTTATGGGCTGGGAGTATGGGTGATTTCAATTGGCTGTATTGGATTGGTTACGCGGTATTTATCATTCTGCTAACCTATCAGCATACGCTTGTAAAACCAGACAACCTGAGTAAGGTTAACCTTGCTTTTTTTACCACCAACGGAATTGCTTCCGTCACATTCGCCTCATTTGTAATTGCTGATTTATTCATCCTGTGAAAACGATTATCCGACTTCCTGGCGAAAGCCTTCCTCAATCATATTACGATGTCCGCTACGAAGTTTTGCGCAAACCTTTGGGTTCGCCAAAAGGTTCTGAACGGTTAGATGGAGATGATGAAGCCATTCATTCTTGGATAGCTGATGATGAAAAAGTAGTAGCGGTTGGTCGCGCACACCTTATTCCTGAAGATGCTGATGGTAGTGCCGTTGACCAAAAAGCGAAAAGTGCTTGCCCTGCTTTTGGACCATTGTGTGCCGATTATAAGCCTATTTCAGATGACAGCGGATTGGAAATTCCTGCAGTTGGATTACGACCTGCCGTTCAAGTACGCGCAATGGGATCGCTCGATGACTATCAAGGTCAAGGCCTAGCTAGTAAGGTTTTGGTTGCTTTAGAAACTGAAAGCGTTTCGGTGTGGAATGCAAAAACAGGTTGGCTACAAGCACGAATAGTTGCTGTTCCCTTTTACGAAGCCAACGGTTGGTGCTGTTTTGGGCCAGAATATGATGTGCCAAATGTTGGTCCGCATGTAAGCATGTGGAAGAAATTTTAGAACTTGAACATGTTCTTAAAACCCTGATATGACTGACTCATTTCCAGCAAAATCGCAGAATCAGTCATGCTGAACTTGTTTCAGTATCTATTTTACAGACCCTGAAACGAGTTCAGGGTGACTCTATACAACAGCACAGTAAAAACAACCTACATGAGAATACTATCTACTTTACTCTTGCTAATTCCAGTATTGTGCCTTGCACAACAGGCTTCTATTAAGAAGATGACTATCGCCAAAGGCGCAACTATCATTATGTCTGAAGAAAGAGAGGATTGGGAAATAAACCTACAGCATTTGGAAGCTCCGAAACCGGGAATAAGCGGATTGCGTGCTGAACTGCAACAGAAAAAACTGGAGATAATGGAACGTTATCCTGCCAATACTTCAAGTACGCCAAGAGCTGCTTCGGGTACAGAACCAACGGTAGGAAGTAATTTTGAAGGCAACAGTTTTGGCGGTGTTCCGAACGATAACGACATGGCTATTTCAAATGATAGCATGATTGTATCCGTGACCAATTCAAGAATTCACATTTACAATTCGATAACTGAGCAGCAGTTGCTTTATCGCTCACTTGGAAACTTGGCACAACCGCTAGATATTTCTGGAAGCAAGTTTGATCCTAAGGTTATTTATGACCCAACCAATGATCGTTTCGTAATGATTTATCTCAACGGGTTTACGTTTGCAACAAGCGAGATTATCGTTGCTTTCAGCAAAACGAACGATCCAACTGCAGAGTGGAATCTGTATGCTTTACCAGGTAATCCATTGGAAAACCTAACGTGGTCAGATTACCCGGTAGTTGGGATTTCCGGGAAGGATCTCTTCATCGGAATCAACACGTTTACAGATGGCTCTGCAAACAACTCGGGATTTGTTGAATCTTGTCTGTGGCAAGTTGGATTAAAGGAGGGTTATATCGGTTTCGACCTCATTACCAACTATTATTCTGACATACTATCAGGAAGCAATGAAATCTTCAACATCACTCCTATTCAAGAAGGCGATGCACCAACTGGAGAAAACATGTTTCTGCTTTCAAACCGAAACACTGCCTCCGAGAATGACACACTCTTTCTTTTAGAGGTAACAGGACGTGTAACTGACCCAACTACTGAACTTATTGTAAGAACAATTGCAGCTGATGTGCCTTACGTTCTGCCTGTTCCTGGCCTGCAAGCGAGCGGCCATTTGTTCGACACCAATGATAATCGCGTTTTGGGTGGCTATACCAAGAACAATCGACTTCATTTTGTCCAAAGCTGTACTGATCCAAATACTGGAACTTCTGCCATTTATTATGGAGTAATTGATGGCCATGAAGGAAACTCACCCACCGTAACCAGTAGAATATTTAGCGACCCAAGCCTTTATTATGGTTATCCGAATATTTCGTGGAGCGGCCTTAATGAAGGTGATGAGCAGTCTATTATCACATTCAATCACAGTAGCGAAACAGTTTTTGCTGGATTCAGCGCTCTTCATGTAAATGCAAACTTGGAAGCATCTGACAGAGTTGAGATTAAATCAGGACTCGGGTTCGTGAACGTTCTTCAGAGTAACCTCGAACGATGGGGAGATTATTCGGGTTCACAACGGTTGTATGACGAGCCCGGTACAATTTGGGCTGTGGGTTCTTTCGGAAGTGCAAGCGGTGGTCACGGAACGTGGTTGAGTAAAGTAACTTCGCCTGATATCGCAACGGGAATCACCGACATTCAAACACAGGACATTAACTCTGTTGTTTACCCAAATCCGTTTGTTAATCAACTAGAAGTCGTTTTTGAATTGGAGCGAACCACATTTCTTAGACTTGAGTTGGTTGATATTGAGGGGAGAATCGTACGACTTATCATGGAAGACCGCATCAAAGCAGGTAAGAATAGCATCTCGTTTAACGGCTCTTTTCTCACTTCTGGAACGTACTTTCTTAATGCCTATTCGGCTGATAAGTTGGCTTTTAGTGAGAAGGTAATCAAGCAATAAGTTGTGGGTAATATTCGGGTCAGTTCGAGTTCGCGACCGCAGGAAGCGAGTATCGAGAATGGTTGGAAGGATCACGCTGCACTTCTCGATTCAATTCTTCCTCCGTCAGAATCACTCGAAGTGACGGACAGTTTAAAATTCTATTTTTCGTAACTCTAAAAAATTGAAGAAAAAACTCCCATATATCGCCCTGTTTCTATCCGTAATTGGGGTAATTGTCTGGAAATACGTCCACCGAACAGTTAAGCTAGAAAAGCAACCTATTATACTTGGGCATGGCGGAATGGGAGTTCGTTCGTCTTACACGCTAGATTCAAAACGATCGATTGAAATTGCACTTTCTTTCCCGATTGAAGGAACAGAAATAGATGTTAGAATGACTTCTGATAATGTTCTCATTGCTTACCATGATGAAGAATTGCCAGTTCATACGGGATGTCCGGGAAAGGTTTGGGAGAAAACGTACCCAGAAATTTACGAATGCTCGCATGGCGTTTTCCATAAAGCCGAGCCTGTTGATGCGTTAGATACGCTCCTCTCCCACTCTTGGAAAAACGGAACAATCTTCTCTTTGGATTTGAAACCTGAAGCTGATATTGACAGTGTTCGAATGGTAGAGTTCCAATCAAACATAAACAAGGTTGTTAATCAGTTTCCTCAGTACAGGTTCCTCATAGAATCGCAAGATTTGAACCTCTTGGCTAGCCTTAAAGAAATGGATGTCAAGTGCGAACTGTTCTACTATGCGCACAATGGTGCTGATGGGATTGAAAGTGTAACGAAACATCGATTAGATGGGATTTCCATTAACGGAGCAAACATGACTAAACAACAGATTAGTGATGCAAAAACTGCTAACATCACCGTGATGCTTTGGGGAACGGGTTCCGTATTCTCCAATCGTGAATTTCTTGGATGGGGCGCAGATATCATTCAAACCGATGGCATTAAATCGATGACAACAATACTTGATAGATAACTTCTGACATAACAAATAGGTAGAAAACACATTGCTAAATCAACTTTTAAAGCTTTACAGAAAGCACAGGGCAAAAACACCATTGGAGGATTTCACTACAGAAGTTTTAGTGGGATTACTCAATTTAGAAGATGAAATAAAGAACAAATTTATACATGAGTTCTTAAAACTACCTAAGTCAGACTATCTGCTCAAAACTCAAATGCAATATTCGCTTAAGGATGACAAAGATTGCATTGTCGATTTTGTGATTGAAAGTGAAAATATGATTTGCTTTATGGAAAATAAAGTAAATTCAAAAGAAGGCTATCGACAACTAGAAAGGTACGGAAAAGTCCTAGCCACTTATGCTGAAAATGGGTACGAAACAAAGCTTTTTTACTGCACAAAATATTTTGATAAGAAAAAATATGAACTTCATAGTTTTCATCAAATACGATGGTTTCAGATTGCCAAATTCTTGAAGCAATTTCAAGAAAACACACTAGCAGTCGAATTCATAAATTTCCTAACAATTAAAGATATGGCTCAAGAATTGACCTTTGACGCAAAGGATTTCGTAACAATAGAAAACCTTCAAAACATTTTAAAAACAATCGGTAATTATCTTGATAGAGTAAAACCGATATTTAAATCAACTTTTAAAACTAATGCAAAAATTAGTGATGGTACTGGCGTTACTCAAATTGAAAACCACAATAGATTAATTTACTATTTCAAAGATATTTTAGGACAAAAGGGTTACTCTGAATTGAAATATGGATTTCAGCTGCAAAAGCCAGCAATTTACGTTGGGATTTGGGTAGAAAAATCCAACGAGCAATTCGATAGTTTTATAAAAACAATAGAAAACAGAGGAGATGATTTCGTTATCACAAAAAGAAAGAATGGAATTTCAATCGAAATCAAGAGAGAAATTTCGGTCTTTTTAAACGATGAGGAATCCGACTCTAAAATTGCTGATTGGTATAAAAAATCATTTAATGAGTTTGCTAATCTTATCAAATCAACTCCAGAATTGGACTGGAAAATTAACGTTGCCTAAAATCAGCTAGATAACGATGCAATTCAATCGCGAAGCATTGGTAAAGGAAATCTCGTATCGAACTTCGCGAAGTTCTGGTGCAGGCGGACAGAACGTAAATAAGGTTGAAACACGTGTTGAGGCAATGCTCAACGTTTCCGAAAGTTCTGTGCTTGAAACAGCACAAAAAGCACGCGTTGCCGTACGTCTTAAAAATCGAATAAATGCTTCGGGCATTCTAGCGGTAAGCTGCGGAGAAACGCGCTCGCAAAACCGCAACAAGCAGATTGCTTCCAACCGATTGATTGATCTTATCGTTCTGGCACTCGAAAAGAAACGAATCAGGAAGAAAACAGGAATCCCCAAATCGGTAAAACGCAAACGGCTAAACAATAAAAAGAAGCAATCTGAAAAGAAAGCAAGGCGCAGGTTTGATTCAGATTGACCTTAAATTCACGACTATGAAAACTTTGAATCCATTCAATGCAATCCTCGCTCTTGCTCTAATTATTGCGGGATGCCAATCGAAACCAGATAGCACTCAAGAATCTGAAATAGAAGAAACTGAGGAAACATATTCAGGTCAGGAATTCGACCTTCAAGGACATCGTGGTGCGCGCGGGTTATTTCCAGAAAATAGCATAGAGGGTTTTCTCGCAGCCGTAGAGCTACAAGTAAATACCGTAGAAATGGATGTGGTCATTTCTAAAGATAATAAGGTGATTGTTTCTCACGATTCTTGGATCAATTCAACCATATGTTGGGGATTGAATGACAAGCCTGTTCCGGAAGGAAAGGAACTCAGGATTTACGAAATGAGTTATGACGAACTCACTAATTACAATTGCGGAAGTCAGCCTCATCCAAACTTCCCTTTACAAGTCAAAATATCAACTTTCAAACCTTTGCTTAGCGAAGTAATTACAGAAGTTGAATCTAGTGTAGCTGCTTTAGAAGTACCGCCCGTTCATTACAATATTGAGATAAAAAGCACACCAGAAGGTGATGGTGTTTTTCACCCTGAACCGAAGGAGTTCTGCAAATTGGTTTTGGAGGTTATCGAAGCTGGAAACATTCTAGATAGAGCAATCATTCAGTCATTTGATGTGCGTGCATTGCAAGCAATGAAGGAATTAGACTCTTCCATTCCACTTGCATTACTTATTGAAGAATCAGCCGATTTTGAGAAAAACCTAGAAGAACTTGGGTTCACACCTGAGATATACAGTCCGAGTTTCCATCTCGTAAATGAGGCATTGGTAAAAGCCTGTCATGAGAAAAGCATCAAGCTCATTCCTTGGACAGTGAATGAAGAAGAAGATATGGTCCGACTTCTATACCTTGGTGTTGACGGCATAATTACGGACTACCCAGATATTGCTTTGACCCTAAAGCTGTAGTCAAGCAATTATGTACGTTTCACCCAATCAACGCCTTTATATAGATTGAGTTTCTCCACGATGCCGTTTATCTCACAATACTTGCTAAACTGAAATCTCATAGATCAAAATACTTTCCGTTATTTTTGTAGTAAATAACTATTTGTCATGACTGAATTGATATTTATAGTAGCAGAAGCAGAAGAGGGTGGTTTTACCGCGCAATCTGTGGGAGTTGATATTTTTACTGAAGCGGATTCTTTGGATGAACTGAAAAGCATGATTCGGGATGCTGTTCTTTGCCATTTTGAAGAGGACGAACTTCCGAAACTCATTCGTATCCATTTCACCAAAGAGGAAGTTTTCTCGTTGGTTGCATGAGAATTCCAAGGAATATTTCCGCTTCTATTCTCATTAAAAAATTGAAGTCGTTTGGTTACGAAGTCACACGACAGACTGGAAGTCACATTCGTTTGACTACTCAAGAAAACGGTCAGCATCACATTACAGTTCCAAATCACGACCCAATTCGCATTGGAACTTTTGCCTCAATTGTAACCAAAGTAGGGGTGCATTTTGGAAAAACCAAAGATGAAATGGTTAAGGAATTGTTTTCCTAGTTGAGTTTGGCATAGGCTTAATTCAACATTTTCATTTGAAGTGCTGGTAGAAAAGTTGAATTGTAGAAAACTAAAAACTCCTCTCGTTTCCGAGAAGGGTTTCTAAATCTGTTATAACCGTTTACTAAGCTTCTTGCGAAACCTTAGGTGCTGCAGCCAAAATCTCCTCATTGGCGTAGTCTGCGTATTCAGCAAAGTTCTTCACAAACGAAGCAGCCAATTTCTCAGCTGTTGCATCATATTTAGACTTATCAGCCCAAGTATCCTTAGGGCTAAGCAATTCGGTAGGTACATCTGGACAAGAAGTTGGCATGGCCAATCCGAACACATTATGCGTCTTGAAATCAGCATCAGCCAACTCGCCATTCATAGCAGCGGTTATCATTGAACGTGTGTACTTCAATTTCATTCGACTTCCAACACCGTAAGCACCACCGCTCCATCCAGTGTTAATCAACCAAACATTTACGCTGTGCTCTTTCATTTTTTCTCCCAAAAGCTCAGCATACTTAGTTGGGTGAAGTGGCATGAATGCTGCTCCGAAACAAGCACTGAACGTCTCTTGTGGCTCGGTAATTCCAACCTCAGTTCCAGCAACTTTAGCCGTATAACCAGAAATGAAATGATACATAGCCTGCCCAGGAGTTAGCTTAGAAATTGGAGGTAAAACTCCATAAGCATCACATGTTAGGAAAAAGATATTCTTTGGATTCTTCGCGAAAGAAGGAGTAACAATATTGTCTATGTAATCAATTGGGTACGCTACTCGCGTGTTCTCCGTTTTATCTACATTCTCGTAATCAACAGTAGAGGTTCCCGAGTGGAAATTTGTATTCTCAACTAATGCTCCAAACTTGATAGCATCCCAGATTTGGGGCTCGTTTTCTTTTGTTAAGTCGATACACTTAGCATAGCAACCACCTTCAAAGTTGAAAATAGTATCTCCATCCCAGCCGTGTTCGTCATCACCAATCAGCTTTCTTTCGGGATCCGCAGAAAGTGTAGTTTTTCCAGTTCCAGACAGACCAAAGAAAATGGCTGTATCACCCTCTTTACCAACATTGGCAGAGCAGTGCATTGAAAGCACATTTTTCTCATGAGGAAGAACAAAATTAAGAACCGAAAAAATTCCTTTCTTAATTTCTCCAGTATAACCTGTTCCTCCAATAAGAATCATCTTTTTGGTAAAGTTTATTACTGCGAAGTTGTGTTGGCGGGTCCCATCAGTTTCAGGATTAGCATGAAAACCAGGAGCGCAAATAATTCGCCACTCTGGATCAAAGTTCAAAACCTCTTCCTTTGTCGGACGCAAAAACAGATTGTTCGCAAAAAGATTAGACCATGCAAACTCTGTTGCTACACGAATATTCATTCGGTGCTTGTCATCAGCGCAAGCGTATGCATCACGTATATACACCTCTTTATTCTGCAGGTAAGCAACCATCTTAGAATGAAGTTGGTCGAATTTATCTGCATCAAACTTGATGTTGATTTTTCCCCACCACACCGAGTTTTCGGTTTTCTCGTCACAGACAATAAAACGGTCTTTTGGAGACCGACCTGTAAACTCCCCTGTGTCTATGGCTAGTGCTCCGTTGTCAGTTAACGCACCCTGTCCGTTTATCAATGTTTCTTCAACAAGCTCAGCTGGTGTAAGATTCCAGTAAGCGGCTGCTACGTTTTTCAAGCCCAGATCAGCAACTGATGCTCCTTCTGCTCTCAATCCGTATTCATCCATGTTTCAATTTCTTTCGTTTTTAAAAAGGAAAGTGCAAAGATAACCTAATCTTGGTTCACACCAGATCATTTTGGGTTTGATGAATGTCAGTTTTCCACAAGTAAAATACTATTAGGTTGTTAATAATACTGAAGCGGTACTGCAGTGATTACTTGAGTTCCGGGGGCGCATTTTGCCGCCAACTCTTCTTCCATAGATTTCAAACCCTTCGCATCAATAGCTTTAAATGGTTGGTCTTTTTTTCTGAAAAAATTCTCCCAATGAATAAGGAAAATACGCTTTGGCTTGCTCAGTTCTACAATTGGCCCGGGATAGGAAGAATACTCGCTTGTTCCTGAAGAACCAATAAACAAATCATCAATTCCCCGTTCAGACAACAACTCTTTAGGAAAAAGACCAAAGGGCGCTTTGGCCATTGACGACATGAAGAATATGCGATAAGAAACCACAGAATCCTCCAACCAATCAACCATAAAAGATAAGGTCTGACCCTCTTGCCAATCTGAAACCAGCGTTGGTTCCGCCACAAGATCTTGAGAATACCTTTTCTTCAAAAAATTAATTCCTGCTATATGAGGTGGATGCAAACTTTTGAATGCCATGGTTCGCATAGTGCTATCAAGGCTATACTGCCACTGACCAACTTCATTATCAGTACCCATATTGTTATTAACCACTACCAGATTTTGTGGCAGGCTATAGTAACTAAGCAGGTGTTTACTGGTTTTGCTACTGACAATTTGAGCAGAGTCCGGAATAAACTTGGATAAATAAGGCATATCCATAAGATGATCGTAATGCGCATGAGCCGCTATCACCAGCTTAACCTTACTAAATGCGGCAGGGTTTAAATACTGCTTCACATAATTTGTATCGGTTCTAACCTTACCAAACAATACTCTAGTTACCGAAGGATTGTCAATAAACGGATCGGTTAAAAGCACGTTTTCACCACGTTGAATGGTGAAACACCCCGTTCCGTAGTACCGAATTTCGGTTTCAATATTTTGCGCAATTGAAGGAGAAAAAGCAAGTACAAGTGCAAAAAAGAAGCAGCAACGGAAAAATGGCATACGATTTATGTTGAGACGCCAAAAATATTGAAATGTGCAGGTTCTGGTATCCAATTTTCAGATATCTAAGTAGGATTACCAATAACTAGCAGTGCCCTCAAAGAATTTAGGACAAAGAACATCGATTCGTGCTTCGTGTTTCCAACCATTCATCTATTTTTGCCATCCATTATACTTTTTTTGAACAACAGTTGTTGAAAATAAGAACTGCCTAGCGGCAAGGAAACATCCTTTTTTTGTGTACCCTTGATTAAACCCGTAGCCAATGCATTCTGAATCTGGAGGAGAACAGGAAGACGAGCGATTGACCGAATGCCTAGTGCGTTTCGAGCACATGTTGGCACATGACGATCAGTACTATTTTGATGTAGCTGATTTGGAAGAGCTTATTGACCATTACATGAATCGGCTTGACATAGATAAAGCTTGGAAAGTATTAGAGCTTGCATCAAATCAACATCCTCACAGTAGCGAATTTGAACTAAAACGTGCGGATATTCTTGGATTAAAAGGCGATTACCAAGGAGCCTTAAAATCCATTGCGCTTTTAGAGGCCATTATGCCTAACAATTCAGATATGCTGATGACGAAGGGCAGCATTTACAGCAAATTAGGCAAGCACGATAAAGCAATTGAAATCTACAATCGTGCGCTGGAAACAGCCGAAAACGAGAACGATGTTCGACTATTGCTTTCTTATGAGTTTCAATCGCTAGGTAATCAATTGGAAGCCCTTAGCCAGTTGAAAATGGGATTACTCAATTCCCCAACCGATCAAGGGTTGATTTACGAGATTAGCTTCTTATTTGATATGATGGACGAAAGTGATTCGGCCATTGCCTTTTTTGGGAAGTATTTGGATGAGCATCCTTATCAATACAATGCTTGGTACAACTTGGCTACGTTTTACATCAAGAAGAGAGATTTTAATCAAGCTATTTGGGCGTTAGAATTTACGCTTGCTGTTAGCGACAAACACTTAATGGCGCACCAAGAAATTGGTGATTGTTTTCTCGAGATTGAAAACTGGGACAAAGCCGAAGAGCACTTTAATGAAGTATTAAGGATTGATGAAGACAACCCAGATGCCCTAATTGGCATTGCAGAATGTTCAGAAGGCCGTGAAGATTTTGAACTTGCGTTTAGTCGCTACAAAGCTATTGCTGATACGGATGCTTTTCATGCAGAAGCTTGGTACGGAATGGCAGTTGTTCGTGAAAAACAAGAACGATACGATGAATGTCTTCCATACATTGAAAAGGCGTTAGAAATTGACACCACCGACCCAGAATACTGGACGTTTTTGGCTGACCTAAAAGAACAGGGAAGCCAATTTGAAGAAGCTATAGAAGCATTGGAAAAGGCTAATTCACTCAATCCTGAAGATGTTAGTATTTGGATGGCAAAAGCCGAATTGATTTTCAATCACGTTGACCGAGAATTAGGCACAGAAGTTTTGATGGAAGCTTTGAAAATATCTCCAGAAAATGCTGAACTACACTACAGACAATCAGCTTTATTGCTGGCTTTTGGGCAAGTATCTGAAGCGTTGCACTTTCTCCAAAACGGACTCGAACTAGATTACAACAAACACATACTTTTGTTCGAGCAATTTCCTGAGGCACTCAACATCCCGCGAGTGATGGATCTCATTCAGATTTACGGACAATAATGAACTTTGAATTAAGTCACATTCCAGAACGAAGTTCAAAACCGAGAGAATCGGGTTTGACCATGGTTATGGACAAAGGTTTGAGCCTTCGCGGAGCTGAGGACCTTATCGAAACAGGAGATCACCTGATTGATATAGTCAAGCTGGGTTTCGGAACCTCACTTGTTACAAACAAGCTTCAAGAAAAGATCAAAATCTATCAAGATGCTGGCATTATGGTGTATTTGGGCGGAACGCTTTTCGAAGCTTTCCTAGCTCGTGGACAGTTTGATGATTACCGTAAACTCTTGATTAAACTTGGAATTGATACGGTAGAGGTTTCTGATGGGTCTATCGATTTGAATCACGACATCAAGTGTGAGCTGATTCAAGAAATGGCAAAGGATTTCAGAACGCTTTCAGAAGTTGGATCGAAGGAAGCAGGAATCATTATCCATCCAAATAGATGGAAATCGATGATGAAAGCTGAGTTAGAAGCAGGCTCTTGGAAAGTAATTGCTGAAGCACGTGAAAGTGGAAACGTTGGAATTTATCGTCCAAATGGGTCCGCTCACGTATCTCTCATTAGTAAAATATTAGAGGTAATTCCGAAGGAGAGTATTCTTTGGGAAGCGCCACAGAAAGCACAGCAAGTTTGGTTTATCAACCAGTTGGGGAGTGATGTAAACTTGGGAAACATTGCTCCTAACGAAGTGATTCCTCTTGAAACACTGCGATTGGGAGTTCGTGGCGATACGTTTTTCAACTATCTGCCCGAAGGAATAAACGTGAACGAGGTTATCGCAAAAACGAAAAAGAAGAAATGAAGGAATTAACGGTACAACAACTCAAGCAAATGCAGGATGCTGGGGAAACATACCAGCTTATTGACGTTCGAGAAGGGTATGAAGTGGAAATCTGCAGTATTGGCGCTGAGCATATTCCAATGGGCGATATTCTAGACCGAGCATCTGAAATAAAAAAGGATATTCCAGTGGTTGTTCACTGTCGTAGCGGAGCACGTTCTGCCAATATCATCAATGCCTTAGAAATGCAGCTTGGCTATACAAACCTTCATAATTTGAAAGGCGGAATACTTGCCTGGGCAAATGAGATTGATGACAGTTTGGAGCAGTACTAATGGCGTCTGAAACCAATCCGCGAAGCACAAAAGACTTCGTTTTTCTATACTTAAAAGGAATGGCAATGGGAGCGGCTGATGTCGTTCCAGGCGTTTCTGGTGGTACAATTGCCTTCATCACAGGTATTTATGAAGAATTACTCGACACCATTAAGGGATTCAATCTTTCGGTATTCAAAACGCTGAATGAAGAAGGAATTAAGGCTACTTGGAAAAAGACTAACGCCACGTTTCTCGTGGTGCTTTTCGCAGGGATTTTTACAAGTGTTATCAGCCTCGCAAAAGGAATCACTTTCCTGCTTACCACCTACCCTATTCTACTTTGGGCATTCTTCTTCGGATTGATAGTCGCATCAAGCCTCATTATTGGCAAGTACATTAAAGAATGGAACTGGAAAACCATCGGAATGATGGTGATTGGCGCAGCCATTGCATTCTACATAACCATAGCCGCGCCATCTCAAATTCCGGATGGATTAATTTACATTTTCCTTTCAGGATGCATCGCCATTTGCGCCATGATTCTACCAGGCATATCGGGTAGTTTTATCTTGCTTTTGCTAGGTGCTTATGCTACAGTACTGGGGTCAATAAGTGGTTTAGTTGATGGATTGAAAGAGTTTGATATTCAACTTATTACGAAATACGGGTTGGATATTGGTGTTTTTATGATGGGCTGTGTGGTCGGCATTATTTCGTTCTCAAACTTCCTATCATGGATGTTTAAAAAAGCGTACAGTCTGACCATGGCGTTGCTAACTGGTTTTATGATTGGATCTTTGAACAAAGTTTGGCCTTGGAAGGAAACAAGCGAGTTCAGAATTAACAGTCACGGAGAGGAAGTGCCATTCCTGCAATCGAACGTTTCACCCTTCAAATTTGAGGAAATTACTGGCGAACCATCGCAGCTTTGGTTTGCCATTGCTCTTTGCATCGTAGGCTTCCTAGTGGTCTTCGTTATGGAGAAAATGGCCGTTAGTAAATAATGAGAAAGTTTGGCCTAATAGGTTTCCCTCTCTCCCACTCGTTCTCAAAGAAGTATTTCGCAGACAAGTTTGAAGCGGAAGATATTGATGCAGAATACTGCAATTTCTCAATCGAGTCTCTTGAAGAGTTGGAGAGCATTCTCAGAACGGAACCAAATCTTGTTGGATTCAATGTCACGATTCCTTACAAGACGTCTATCATTCCGTTCTTAACAAACGTAGCGCCCTGTGCAAAATCAATACAATCTGTGAATACGGTTTGTGTTGAGCGGATTGGTAATTCATGGCAATTGAATGGTGCTAATACCGATATTATTGGTTTCAAGGAAAGTATTCTACCGCACGTTAAAGGGCATAATCAAGCTCTGGTTCTTGGAACTGGTGGTGCTGCTAAGGCCGCATTTCATGTTTTGGAAGACTTGGGAATCGAATGCAATTCAGTTTCCCGAAGACCAGATGAAGGTGATTTTACGTATGACGATTTAACGACAGAAGATATCTGGGAGCACTCCATTATCGTCAATTGCACGCCACTCGGAATGTATCCAAACGTTCAGGAAGCCCCTGACATCCCTTACGAATCTATTACAACAGAACATCTGCTGTTTGATATGATTTACAACCCTGCCGAGACTGTATTTTTAAAGCATGGTAGAATACGTGGGGCTACAACCATTAACGGACTTCGGATGTTGGAAAGACAAGCTGAGGAAAGCTGGAAAATTTGGAATCATTAGGGTTCGATGCATCGAGCCTTAACTTTGAACATAGCAGTACGGGTTTGCCGCGGCAAACCCCAACGAAAAAAATAAAATGGGATTTAAAGGAACAGAAACATACATCGCGTCAAACGAATTGCAGATTGCGGTAAACGCGGCCATTCACTTGGAGAAACCACTTTTAGTAAAGGGCGAACCGGGAACAGGAAAAACGCTTTTGGCGCATGAAATCGCCAATTCGTTGGGTAAGAAGTTGATTACTTGGCACATAAAGTCAACCACCAAGGCGCAACAAGGATTGTATGAATATGATGCCGTCTCTCGCTTACGCGACAGCCAATTGGGCAACGAAAAGGTGAATGACATTTCCAATTACATCCTGAAAGGAAAACTTTGGGAAGCATTTGATGCAGAAGAATCGGTAGTGTTATTGATTGATGAAATTGACAAAGCAGACATCGAATTCCCGAACGATTTGCTGCTTGAGTTAGACAAAATGGAATTCTTCTGCTACGAAACACAGCAGACTATTAAAGCAAAAAAGCGCCCAATCGTCATCATTACTTCAAACAACGAGAAGGAATTGCCTGATGCATTTTTGAGAAGATGTTTGTTCCACTTTATCCGTTTCCCTGAAGAAGAGCAGATGAAGAAAATTGTGGATGTGCACCATCCAGGATTGAAGGAGGAAATGCTGAACCGAGCACTTGGTGAATTCTACAAGCTGCGTAAAGTGAACGGAATCAAGAAACGTCCGAGCACGAGTGAGTTAGTAGATTGGATCTCACTCATACTTAGAGATGACCTTTTGAAACATGAACCAGAAGAAGGGAAAAGCAAACTTCCTCCTCATTTGGGGTCATTAATCAAAAATGAGCAAGATTTGATGTTGCTTGAACGGATGTTGGGATAGTTTAGTGAAGAGTGAATAGCGAAAAGTGAATAGTCAGGAGGAAATAGAATACCTGAAAAGACGAGGAGACCTTTTCTGCGACTTCCTCGTTTCTAAGAGTGGTTCATTACCTTCGATTCAAGACTTTAAGACGATTTTTATTCAGTTGTATTTGGCTGCAGATTTGACCGGTCTCAGACAAATGAATGACGAGGTTACCAGTTGGTCAAGAAATCTTCCTACGGAGCAAGACTCAATTGAATTTTGGAAGCTTCTTAAATCAGAATTTGGAGAAGATTATCCTTCTGCCTACACAAAACGAATTAAGAGAATCAAAAGAAAGGGGGTTCAAAGTGAATTTGAATATCGGCTTATTGAAGACCACGTTAACGATTTATGTCAAAACGGAGATGCTGATTTAGAGATTAGAGAACTTGATGGCCTACTCACCAATTTTGAAGTAAAAAGCAAACCAAACATCTAAAATCTCAATACTAATACCTCATATCTAACACATGTTCCTACAACTCTTTTACGCTTTAAAACACGAAGGTATTCCTGTCAGTTTACGGGAGTATTTGACTTTACTTGAGGCCGTAAAAGCTGGTTTGGGTGAGACTGTTGATGATTTCTATTCGCTTGCACGAACCATCCTAATTAAACACGAAGAACACCTTGATCGGTTTGATGCTATTTTCAGTCAGTATGTGGCTGGAAGCATGAAGCTCTCTCCTACTGATCTTTCCAAGATTCAGGAAGATTGGTTGAAGTATATGGCCGAGAACAACCTTACCGATGAGGAAAAGGCCATGATTGAAGCCATGGGCGGTTTGGAAGAGCTGGCCAAACGTTTTGAGGAGCTGATGAAGGAGCAGCAGGAACGACACCAAGGCGGAAGCAAATGGATTGGTACTGCTGGAACGTCTCCGTTTGGAGCGAATGGCTACAACCCTGCTGGTTATCGCGTTGGACAAGCTGGTAGTAGAAACCGAAGTGCTGTTAAGGTTTGGGACAAGCGTGAGTTCAAAGATTTGAGTGACAAGGAAGAACTCAATACGCGGAACTTGAAAATGGCGCTACGCAGATTGCGGGTTTTCACGCGAAGTGGCCATGAAGAGGAATTGGACCTTGATTCTACGATAAAGAAAACCTCAAAGAATGCGGGGTTTCTTGAGATTGAAATGCGACCTGAGCGTAAGAATAACGTGAAGGTGATAATGCTGTTTGACATTGGCGGTACAATGGATGACCACATAGATATGTGTTCCAAGCTTTTCAGTGCTGCGAAATACGAGTTCAAACACTTGGAGTTCTATTACTTCCACAACTGCTTGTACGAGCGATTATGGAAGGAAAACCGCAGACGTTTCAACAACATTAGCCCAACGTTTGATGTGATGAACAAATTCAATGACGATTATCGGTTGATAATTGTCGGAGATGCTTCCATGTCACCTTGGGAAATTCTTCATCCTGGTGGTAGCGTTGAACACAATAACCCTGAATCTGGTTTGGTTTGGATGGAACGTATTACGCAGAAATTCAAACACCATGTTTGGATAAATCCTAATCCGCAGGATATGTGGGAATATTCGGAATCGACACGAATTCTGAAGCAATCTGTGAACGATAGAATGTTTCCGCTTACAATGGATGGTTTAAGCAAAGCGATGCAGATGCTTAAAACTTCTAACAAGCGAACAGTAAATCCGACTGAGGCTTAATTACGCTGATAAGTTTCAGATTGTACGTGAGGGATGGAAGCGGCATCCTTTTTCATCTTCAAGCCTTCGAGTGCGTCAGGCTTTTCAGAAAAAGATATAGCGGACGACCCGACCGCCACACACCTGGTTTCGACTTCGCTCAACCAAACTGGCATGGCGGAAACGCCCAAAATTTATGATTTTCATGTAAACCTTAACTTTGTAAGTATCAGGGTAACTATTCAGCCAAAATAAAATTCGTAAAAGACTTGGATCTTAAAAATGATTGTCGGATCTTGTGGCTGTTATCGAGAAAGACCAGATCATATTACGATTACTTGACCGCCTGGATGCTTCGGAT
>Ga0222650_1000432_pt1 | contig 33023 bp, 28 predicted proteins | sample AntAcemetagen367_FD_179820 | JGI IMG/M metagenome (GOLD analysis project Ga0222650, IMG submission 179820) | Saline water microbial communities from Ace Lake, Antarctica - #367 | ecosystem: Environmental > Aquatic > Non-marine Saline and Alkaline > Saline | place: Antarctica: Ace Lake... | reverse complement strand
TTCCCAAGAAGGGCGATTTTTGCCCCAAACCTCCCCAGCTTATCTCATTGTGAAACCATCGCTATCATTGGGATAGCGGGGATTCTCTTTCATAAAATGCCTGGCAGAAGAATTGTGGCAGAAGAATTGATCATGAAATGCCTGGCAGATTCATTGTGGCAGATTCATTGATTTTGAATAGAAATCACAATGAACACTCAAATTGATATCCACGGTTTAGACTCTATCTGGAACAGTGCTTGCCGGACTAATGTCCGTAAAAAACAAGCTCAAGGTGGTGGTAACCTTTAAATCACCTCTTCCTGAGGGCGCCCTATTACGGGCTCGGGTGGTTTGGGGCGATGGTCCCTAGTTTTTGACCGACTCGCAAAAAAACGAAAAACGAAAAACGAAAAATGGCAGGCATGTTTTTTTATGACTTCGTTGAGTCAGATCCCTTCGCTAGGAAAGTTGGAGAAGAACGGGCCGTTGAAAAAAAGCCACGCCCGGTTGGGGACGTGGCTTTGAGAAAAAGGAGGGGCCGTTTAGTCGGGGATCTCGTTGAGGGTGTAGTAGACGTCGGGGTGCCAGAGGCTGTCGCCGGTGGCTGACTTCACTCCAGCGAGATTGAAATGGTGAACGTGTCCACGCACGCGACCGGAGACCTTCAGGTGGATAGACTTTTTGTCGGGAGCGATGGTGACGGAGTCAATCTTGGGCGTCGCTTTGTCGACTTCCGGGCTGCCGTATCCTTTTTGGTAGAGGTAGGTCCAAGCCCCGGTTTGATAGGACTCGAGGTCTTTGGCCGAGGCGGCATTGATGGGCTTGGTGAAGGAGATGGTGAAGCCATCTGGCTTGGCGTGCATTTCGTGCATTTCGAAAGGCGTCTTGCCGGTCCAGCGAACGCGTTCGAAGGTGAAGGTCTTGCCCCCGCGGGCCGCCCAACCGCGATTGGTGCCGCCGACAAAGAGAGTCGCGTCTTCGCCCATGCGGGCCGGAACGATTCCGGAGCGGAAGTCTTCGAGGTATTTCCAAGCGGCTCCCTGATAGAGGCCTTTGATTTTCTCAAGATAGACTCGCTGAACTTGGGAGTGTGTTTGCTCACCGACGAGGACCTGTCCTTTGAAGGGTCCGAATTTTCCATCGGTATTGTCGTAGATGACAGCGGTGGGGGATTGGCCAACTTTTCCGTGGGGAAGAATGACAGCGGGAGGGATGATGCGCATATCCTTATCGTGCTCGATGACCATGCGGGAGCCGGAGGTGGGATTGGGAGGTTCTTCCATTCCCTCGACTAACTTGACATATTTGTTGCCGGTGGGGTTTCCCATGAAGCCGCCGGGCTTGAGCCACTTGAGCGACGAGGAGCCATTCCAGAGGCCTTGATTATCGGTATAGAAGGCGTCGCCTTCCTGGTTGAAGCCAATGCCGCCCGGGGAGCGGATGCCAGGGCTGGTGGGAGTTGCGGTGCCATCAAGATTGTAGCGATAGCACCAGCCACGCCAGGGGGACTTGTCACTGGCACCGCCGGAGCCGGTGAGACAATGGACGACCCAGATATTGCCCTCTTTGTCAGGATCCGAACCGAAGTTATATTCGTGATAGTCACCATCGATGCCCCAATGATGGCTGATTGTTTCGAATTGGTCGGCACGGCCGTCGCCATCGGTATCGGTCAGCTTTGTGATTTCCGGGCGCTGGGTGAGATAGAGAGATCCGTCTTTATAAAACATGCCGAGGGGCTCATGAAGGCCGCGGGCGAAGAGGGTCCATTTGATTTTAGAAAGGTCCTTTTCGTAAGCGCCTTCGCAAACCCAGACGTCGCCACGGCGTGAGGAAACGGCGATCTTTTTGTCGGGCATGATGGCGATGCCACCGAGCTCGAGGACCTCTCCTGCGGGAGTGGGAATTTCCTCGCGGAGGTAGAACTCAGGCTGCTGGGGATCTGCGAGGGCAGATGAAACCAGGACGGTCGAGAGAATGAAGTTTTTCATGATGAGTGGAATGTGGCGTGTTTCTTTACTTCCAGGTATAGAGGATTGAGATGGTGTGGGTGCCCGGAGTCAGGGCGACTGGAATGAGGAGTTCGTCGTTCCGGGTGAAGGGTGGGAGGCTGGAAGTGGCGACGTTGACGAGAAGGTCGTTATTGAAGGTAAAGCTTCGCTCGCCTCCGCTTTGCACGCGACCTCCGCTGAGAGCGCGGAAGTAGAGTTGCTCACCGGCGGACCCGGGGGATGGCACGGTGATGACGATGGTCCTGGTAAAGCCGGAGCCGTCGTCGGTTGGCGTCGGGCTATCGGAGACCTGCACCGGGCCGAACTGATATTTGAAGGTGGGCTGCTGACTCTTATTCAGGTTGTATCCCTTGAAGAGGGGCTTGAGCTTCTCGTCAGCGCTGGCGGGCCAGTTGGAGGTCTGGCTTTCGAGGATGGCGAAGGGGATGCCGCGATTGATGGCCATGCTTTGGTCTCCGGCGGGGGGCTGAAAGCCCTGTCCGCGGTCGATCCAGTGGCGTCCACCATCGATGAAGTCGCCTTTCCAAAGCATGTCGAGGCTCATGGAATCGGCGCTGAAGGCGAGATTAACGCCCTCTGAGTATCCCACTCCAATCCCGCGCGGATCGGTTCCGGCGATGAAGTTCCGATAAATGATTGCTTCGCCAGCCGGGGCAACGATGGGGAGGGACTGACCCGCTTTACTGCCGCCGCCACCGCCGCTGCTGGACTTGGTATCGGAAAGGAATTGTTTCCTCATTTTGGGACCTTGCCAAGCGAGGGAGATGAATTCTTGGCCGGAGAGTTCGAAGTATTCGATCTTAATTGGGGTGCGCCCTTTTTTGAGTTGGATTGACTTCTTGCTCGGTTTGCCGGCAGGGCCGACGTAGTTACGAGTGATAATTTCCTTGCCATTAACGGTGACGGCACCGCCGTCGTCGGTGTCATAGTGAAAAGTGTATTTGCCGTCGCGTGGGACATCGAGCCAGCCCTCCCAAACGAGTCCGTAGGCGTCTCGCTTGTCGTTTTTCAATGCGGCATGTTGCAGGGAGATGAAGCCTTTTTTTTCTTCCTCGGCGTTGACGGCCTTGGAATTACGAAGATCCGTGAGGGTTTTGAACTCACCGAGGTGCGTGTAGGAAAGAAGATCGATAAGCGCGGGGGGCTTTTCAATCGGATATTTTTTGAGAAGCTGGTTGGTCTTCCACATCTCGGTCTGCTTGGCGGTGGCCTTCCGCATGGCGACAATCTGTTCCGTTGTGACGGCTGATTCCTTATGATCCCAGCTTGAACGGACGTAGCTGATGATATCGGCAATTTGCTCATCTGTTAAAGAATCCTTGTGAGGAGGCATCACCAAATCATATTTTTTACCGGCGACTTCGAGTTTTCCCTGAAGTCCGTGAAGAACGACTTCGATAATGCGTTCGGGCTTCCCCTTGACCCACGCGCTTTTGGCAAGAGGTGGGAAATTCCCATCGCTAATGCCCTTTCCATCAGGGGCATGGCATGCTCCGCAGTAGAGTTGATAAGGCGCCTTGCCGGGGTGGTCAGCAGCAAATAAGACGGATGAGGTTAGAAGAGTCGTTGCGAGTAAGTGCTTCATGAAAAGAGTGAGAGATTTTTTATACGGTTTTTCGGAGCATGTCTGACAAAAAAAGGCCTTATTTTTGGAATACAGGAAGAGTTGCGTGGAGTTTTGAGAGCTTGGAATACCTCAGTCGAGAGTTGCGGCAGGTTTTCGAGGCAGATTGGCGAACAAAGAGGGCTATTTCTGAGGTCGGTCCAGGATGCGGCATGAATTCTTTTCAGCAAGTTGTTGGCGGCGGCTTTTTTAAAACGAGTTGGGGCAAGGAGATGGTGCGCCTTGGTGATCGGATTTTGCCGGACAGGTGCTCCCATGGGGTGGATGTTTGTGACGGGTTCGATGAAGGGCTTTTCCAGTGAGATCCGTTTTTTGGGCCCATGAAATTTGAGACTCGCATTTTGGATTTCAGATGATAACCTACACGCGGCGCAGGGGTGCTCACTTACCGCTGCTCTTGCTTAACACGCTCCTTAAATTATGAATCTACGCATTCCCTTCCACCGGGTTAACTGGGTCAACACAACATTTCTGTTTTTCATCACCTTTCTCGGAGTTATTGCCGCTCCGATTTTTTTGTTCAAATACGACCTTAATTGGATCATGTGGAGCATGTTTGTCTTTTACATGATCTCAACGGGCCTGAGCATCACCCTCGGCTATCACCGACTTTTTTCTCATCTCTCGTTTAAGGCGAAGTGGCCGGTGAGGCTTTTCACCTTGATCTTTGGTGCCTGTGCCTTTGAGAACTCGGTTCTCAACTGGGCCTCCGACCATCGTCGTCACCACAAGCATACCGATCACGACGAGGATCCCTATGATATCTCTAAGGGCTTTTTCTGGGCCCACATGGGTTGGATCCTCTTCAAACTCAATGCTCCACAGCCAATGGATAATGTGAAGGACCTTCGCAAGGATGCCATGGTTCGTTTTCAGGATAAGCACTACGTTACGATTGCCTTCATCTCAGGTCTCATATTCCCGGCCATCGTCGGATACTTTGCGATGGGTGGAATGGTGGGTGCCGCAGCCGGTTTCTTAGTCGTCGGCGCTCTCCGATGCGTTCTGGTCCAGCAATCCACCTTCTTCATTAATTCTCTCTGCCATACGATTGGCAACCAGCCCTACTCCACCCGCTGCAGTGCGCGTGACAGTTGGATTATGGCACTCGTTACGTACGGTGAGGGATACCACAACTACCACCACGAATTTCAACATGACTATCGCAACGGAGTGAAGGCTTGGAATTTTGACCCGACGAAATGGTCCATCATGGTTCTTCACAAGCTTGGTTTGGTGAGCGATCTTCGCCGTGTTCCGACCAATAAAATCGTTGCTGCGGAAATGCGCGAAGCCCAGCGAAAGGCGGAAGCCCGCCTCGCTGAACTGAAAGAGATCGAGGGTTCAATCTGCGAGCATACGGTGGCACGGGTGAACGAAATGCTCATTCAGCTCAAAGCGAATTTGAACGAGTTGGAAACTTCGGTTTCCCAGTCACTTGATGCCTCCAAGGCCACCCTGAAGCGGTGGCGTCGTGAGACCCGCGACCTCGTTCGTGGTCTTGGCGAACTGCGTCCTGCCACTGCCTAAATTTTTATGACTGAAGAACGGGATCTCGGCAGCCAACCCTTGTTGTCACTGATAGAGAAGTGGGGACTCACGAACCATGATTTGGTTGCAGTTTCCCCGGAGCAACTCACTCACAAGCAGGTCCAGCGGGCCAACCAAGGTCGGAAGCTGACCCTTAAGATGAAGCAAAAGCTGGCACGCACCGTGAACTTTGCCGTTTGGGGTCGTCTCACGAATGAGGAACGAAAGAAATATGTGGAATATTTCCCCAAACATCTTTTCAATTATTCGAAAGGTTTTGAGGCGGGTGCGGCCGACATCAACGATGGCCTAAGGCAGGATCTGAGCGGTCGAAAAGTCCGCCGCGACTTTTTGCAAGAGCTCGGCCTCAACTGAAAATTTCTAACGTCTTGGAACGCATCGTCTCTCGCCGGGACGGTGCGTTTTTGGTAACTTGAGATTGGATGCTTCTCAATCCAGCAGGGGCGTGCTACTTCTCCGCCCGAGTGTGATGAACTGCCTCTCTCGGAAATTAGCCCTCGATGCACCTTCATCACCTTTCCTACCTCATGTTATGAAATCTCCTTTATTGGCAAAATCTGCAATCGCTATTGGTTTATTATTGTCTTTGGTCGCATGCGATCAGAAGGCGCAGATTGCTGATCAGACGCCGGCGCCGCAGACGACTGCCGAGTTGGCACGAGAGGCCGAATTTACGCCATGGATGAGCCGTGCGGGCTTACAAATTAAGAAAGAGCAGAGCCTGGAAGATCAGTATTTCGCGACCGTCGAAGGCCGTCTGAATGCCGGGGAAAACCAGTATCGCGCGATTCTTAGGAATTTGGATTTGGAGGAGATCTCCAATGCTTTTTCGCAGTGGGGATTATCTGCCAATGAACTTTTCGATTGGGAGCTGAGCCTGCTAAAACGGGGAGCCGAGAGGGCTGAGAGCCAGGTTTTTACTGATTCGACCGGTCAGGCGATTTATCAGTTGGTGATGATTTTTCGCAAGGATGCCTTAGCCCTCGTGGCGGAGAGCTCAGCTCCAATTCCTGAAAGGGTCCCGGAACAGGTCGAACTTCGGGCGACTGATCCGGATCCTGAGGTCGTAGATTTTGATCCCGAACTTGCAAGCTCCGGGGAGGTCGGGAAGGGACCCACACCCGGGCTGGGAAATGCGGAGAGCTCTGAAGAACTCGCGATGGAAACCCGAGAGTCAACTTCTCTCAATCCTATTGGTGATGAGTCGGCAGGGACCGATCAACCTCTGGAGGACGACGGTGGCGTGGAAGGGGGCGGGGAAGTTGACCGGGAAGAAGCGATCGAGATGATTGAGACACCTGATTCGCCTGAAAATGAGGAGCCGGGAGTTGCCATTTTGGTGGATGATCCCGAGGCTGGACAGGAGATTGAAACAAGTGAGCCCGAACTCGATCCGATTCCTGTTCTTCGAACAGTGACTTACAAAGTGATGAGGGGGGACACTCTCAGTAAAATCGCCCGCCAATTTAAGGTGTCGATTCAGGCCCTTAAGAAGGCCAATGGCCTCAGATCTGATCTACTGAAGATCAATCAGGTCCTGAAGGTGCCCAGTCAATCGTAGATCGGAGGACGCTCTCCGGAGGGGGAGTGAGCGGTTCAAGAAAGGCGATGAAATACCTTGGCTGCTTGTGAGAGACCCGGTTCGTGGCGAGGGTTAGCGGCTTTTTTCTTTCGTGTCGGGGACGTGATTTCTCCTTCAGGAAAGCCGAGGATGCATCTGAGGATGTCTCGAGGGAAGTGCCGGATCGTGACCGGTCCGGTTCCACGTTGGGTCCGGGATTCGGTGGAGGAGCCCTTCCTTTTCTCCGCGAAAGGGAGAGGATATGTCAAGTTCGGTAAGGATGGGCGATTTCGTGTCTCCCGAAATATTTCCCGCCCCCTTTAGCAAAGGATAAGGAACATCATCTTCAGTCGCTGAGGGGCGGGATACAAAAAGCCCGGCGCTCGAGGTGAGACCGGGCTTGATGAAGAAGAGTGATCGTGGATTACTCCAGGGTGTAAAGTCGTTTCAGGATGGGGAGGCCACGCTTTAGCAAGTCGCGATCCACTTGGTCCGAAAGAGCGACATCGAGGAAGATTTGATAGGGCTCTTCGTCGGTTTCGATGGTGTGAATCCCGTTCTCCGGGGATTTTTCGAGAGCGGCGGCGAGTTCGGGGAGTCCGGCAATCGCTTGGCCATCCACTGATTTGACAATCTGGCTGGCGATACGGTCATACCCAATCGTGGCTTCGGTGGCGACAACTCGGGTGAGCACTACGACACGTCGGCGGCCTTCTTCGTAGTCCTCCGGGTTGCTGAGAACATCGAGGAGATTGAGGGGCGCTCTGGTGGCCCAATCTTTCCCGAAGGCTTCAAGGTAAGGCTTGGAGAGTTCCTGGAAAACCAAGCCGCCTTTAATCAGGAAGGGGGGAGCCTCGTCGTAGAGGGAGTTGGGAATGAGGGGAAGGGGGGCCTTTTTTAAGGTTGGCTCCAGAGTCATGGGTGTGCCATCGCGGAGGATTTCGATCGCGACCTTTTCGCCCATGGCGGGGCCTCCGCGCACGAGGTGAGGCCAGAAGAGAGTCCCGTAACCAGGGTGCTTGAAGTAGCCCCGACGGTCGATAGCGAACCCGCTGATGCCAAGAATGACGTCGCCTTTTTTCATGCCAGCAAGATCAGCCGAACCCTTCGGGAGTACGCGGGTGACGTAGAGGCCGCCCTTGTCCTCGGGAAGCTTGAGCCAGCCTCTGAAGTGCGGATCCTCGGTGGTCGTGGTGCTAATCCCCAAGCTGGGGAAGCCCTCGTATTTGCCATCCGCAGAATCCTTGAGGAAGGCGGAGATGATATCGATGGAGATCACATCACTGACCTGATCCTTGGAGTTGTAGCTTGTCAGGATTCCGGTGAGTTTGTCCTTACGGAAGGCCGGAAGAGTGAAGGAATTTCCAGAGGTCTGCATGGAGGCTTTCACGATATATCCCAAGAAGAACCGACCTGTCACGAAGGTGCTAAGAAGTTCCATTGAGCGGATGGTCCCGGTTGTTGAGAGGGGTTCGCCGTTGGTTTCGAGTTGTAAGAGTTCGATCTCTTCGCCGGGTTTGGAGGGATCGCCGATGGAGGTGGGTTGCAGGTCTACGAGGAAGCCGTGGTCGGCGTCCGGGACGAGAAGGGCGAGATTGGCTTCATAATCAATGGCACTGACCTTGGCGGGGACCGTCTTGGTGCTATCGGCCGATTGGAGCTCGATGTAGATCGAATCCGCAGCCATCGCAGCGGTGGTTAGGATTCGGTGACCCGGGAGAAGGATGCCGAGTCCACGCCGCGAGCGCGGCGGGTTTTTTTCCCAAGGCTGGGAAGCACTGTAGGTCTGAATGGTGGAGTTGATCCGGACCAAAGAGTCTTCCGGAGCCGCAGCGAGGGGCTTTATTAGAAGCAAAGTGAGGATGAGAAGTTTTTTCATGGAAGTAGGATTCCTTTGAGTGAGGTGAATGCGGAGACTAATCGAGTTGGGCGGCCTTGGTGATACCGACTTGGGCCATGATACGCTTCTGAGCGGCCGCGACTTCGGCGCTAGGAACGACGAGTGGGCGGTTTGCTCCGTTGAATTCGATGACATGAAACTCTGGAGGATTCGGTGCGTTGAGAATTTCGTGCAGTTGGCGGAGGTTCTTGATTTTGGTTCCGTTCACATCGGAAACAGCCATCCCGGCGAATCCGCCCATGCGGGTGGTGAGACGATCATTTTCGACGCGGGTGAGGACCACGACGTCCTCCATTTCCCGGAAGAGCCCCTTGGAGACATAGTCCGCAAAGATCTGGCGGAGACGACGATCATCGAACTTGAAGGAGGCGAAGAGATTGAGGTCCAGTGGTTGGAATACGAGTCCTGCGAAGAAGGAATAGCGGGGGATTTGCTCATACTGGATGGCGTAGATGCGGGAGTGGGGGAATTCCTTGAGCGTGAGATCTTTTTCGAATTTTTTGCCGTCGCGGAGTACTGAAAGTGAGACCTTATCGCCTGCGAACTTGCGCTCGACGATCTCATTCATGTCGACGAATTCGCCGGCGATCCGGATGTTGCCGGCGCTATCGATGGCATTTCCATCGATGCTGAGGAGAACATCGCCACGCTCCAAGACACCATCGGCGGGGCCGGCGGGAACGACATTGGCAACGAGGACCCCTTTGCCATCGGCAGGGAGTTGGTAGGCGGTGCGCATCGCGGGGTTGAAAAGAGGGAAGGGAGAGATTCCAAGGTCCATGTAGTGGTCATAGTTCCCATCGGAGATGTCCTTGAGGAAGCGTTTCACGACAGGCGTTGGGATGATATAGCCGACGTTGTCTGCTTGCGTGTTTCCCTGGAAGGCCACTCCGACGACTTTGCCGTCTTGGACGACTGGGCCACCTGAGTTTCCGGGGTTGATGGCGGCATCAATCTGGATGACGAGGTGGGAATCGGCGCGCGAGTGGCTGTAGCTACTGAAGTCGATCCGTGAAACGACACCTTGGGTGACTGAGAGGCGCTCGCCCCCGACGGGGTATCCGATGGCGCTGACGCGGCTTTCGAGGCGAGGCATGCCACCGATTTTGAGATAGGGAAGTCCCTCAAATGGGGCAAAGTCCTGAAGCTCGATGAGAGCGAGATCGCAATCGTGGGCGACGTGTTTGACGCGGGCGACGTGCTTTTGGGACGATCCGCGGCGGGTCACGAGGAGGCGGCGGTTGTCGGAAACGACGTGGGCATTGGTGAGGATTTGGTTGGGCCCGATGATGAACCCGGTCCCGGTGCCGCCTGAAAAACGTCCGCTATTCCAAGGAGTCCGATAGTCTGGAACCTGGGTCGCGACCTCAATTTTCACGACCGAATCGTAGAGAGTCGGCTGCGGGATTGCGGAGATTTGTGGTGTTGCGGGGAGTTCCTTGAGTTGGGCAGGGAGGATTCCGCAGAAAGCCAGAGGAATGATGATTTGCGTGATGATTCGCATGATTGTGAGGACGCTACGGTTGCTTGATGGATTTAAAAGAAGGAAATCAGATCTCCGGTTGGAAAGCGGAGGAGCCCTCTGGAATTGGTCAAATAGTTTTAAGTATCTCGACGACCGCGTGGGTGCGACCCGAGCGGTCCCGTCACCTTGGTCAGAGTGGGGGCTTTGATTTCCGCGCTGGTCTCCCGGATAAGTTTGGTGTTCTTAATGCCAAGGCGAGGTGGGTAGTTGTCCTTTCTGTCCTCGAAATCTCTGGCGGCCAATTCCAGTTGTGGGATGACACGTTGTGAATGGGTCCCAAATGTTTGCAGCATCTTCATGAGAGTGATGATTTGGCGCTCGCTGCCGTGCTTCTTTTGGTGGCGGGCAAAGTTCACGATGAACTCGATGTTCTGGCTGACTTATTTCTCAGTGAAGATTCTTAAGCCGTCCATCTGGATGATGTTGGAGGACATGATCCCGCTGGGATAGGATTGGCCGAGCGCTTGGCGGATGGCTGGGACAATGGGTTGTAATTCTGCCAAAGAGAGATTCCGTGGAGCGGAGGCAAAGGGGCCGCTGGCACAACCGTCTTCGTTTTGAAGGCCGGCTTAGACCGCGAGGTAAAGTTGGTCGCGTTCGACTTTGTCGAGCGACCTTTTCAGAAGTTCTTGGCCGCGATCGAAGAGGGCAAGGTGAGGCAGCGGTGCGGCATGTTACGGTGGTCGGAACGCGATGATGGTGCCGTTCTTGACGAGGTGTTTCCTTGTCTTCGAGGCGGAGTTTTCGGGCATCGTGGGCTGCGGGCTTTCGGGAGAAAGTTTAGAAGGGTTACGTCAATCTCTGGGAACTCCTGGAAATTGTTTGCGTGTTTTGGAAAGAGGGGAATACTTAGGCGGTTTAGGCATTTCGCAAAATCAAAAAACAGACAGAACTATGAATATACTCAGGAAAATGACGGGTCTTACCTACTTCGCTCTTGGTCTCAGCTGCTTGGCGCCCCAAAGAGCAGAGGCGCAGTGGAACTGGTGGCAACGCGAGGCCCGGACTCAAAATGTTGTCGAACGGCTTGTTGCTCTCGAGCAGTATTCGACTTTGGTGACTGCGGTGACAGAGGCCGGTTTGGCTGATGCTTTGGCCGGACTCGATCAGGCCACGATCTTCGCTCCCACGAATGCCGCTTTTGCAAAGATTCCGGCGGAGAGTTTATCCGCTCTTCTCGCTGATAAAGCGTCTTTGACCAACTTGTTAACCTATCATGTGATTGGCGACAAACGATTGTCTTCCTTCAGCCTGAGGAATCGATCCCTGACGGCTCTTAACGGTGGCACGGTCAAGGTGTCGACGAAGTTGCACCGTTCCTACTGGTGGTTTTCTTCCACGATTAAGGTCAATGATTCGACGGTCGTAGAGGCCAACCTACGAGCCTCCAACGGCATCATCCACGGCATCGATACGGTGCTCGACCCTGCTTTTATGGCACCCAAGAGTATTCTGGAAATTGCCGCGGGTGATGAAAATTTCTCGACCCTTGCCGCTCTCGTTAAGGCCGCGGGATTGGACCGTGCGCTCGATAGTAGTCATTTGGAGTTGACGGTATTTGCGCCGACAAACGAAGCCTTTGCAAAGCTCTCGGCTGAGACGCTGGAGGCCGTTCAAAATGACCGCAAGCTCCTCGGGTTCATTTTGCGAAACCACATCGTGCGTGGATCTCTCAAAAGCACAGATCTGGAGACGGGGTCGGTGCGAACAGTCGCGCGGACCAATCTCGATGTGGTTGTGGGCGAGGATGCCATCACGGTTGGGCCCGCGACGGTCGTGCTTGCCGATGTCATGGCCTCGAACGGTGTCGTTCATGCCATCGATGAGGTCCTTCTTCCTGAGACTTTTGAAACGCTGGTCGGTGTCGTTGACTCGCGCGATGAGTTGGCGACCTTCAAAGTGGCCTTGGATGCGGCGGGTTACACTTCCTTCTTTGATCAAAAATCGAGCTACTGGAAGTGGACGATTTTTGCTCCAAACAACGAAGCCTTTGCGGCAATTCCAGTGGACGCCTTGTCGGCGCTGTTGGCAGACAGGCGCGCATTGCGTGGGGTGCTTCTGCGCCACCTTGCTTTTGGAAAAGTGACCTCCGGGGATTTGAGCGATGGAGGGATGCTCAGGCCACTGAGTCGAGATAGGATCAATGTCGATATTTCTGAGGAGGGAGTCACCCTTAATGGGGTGTCACTCGTGGAAGCTGATCTTGAGGCCTCCAACGGGATCATTCACATCGTTGCTGGAGTCATTCCGGAGGAAGCACCAGAGGAGGAAGAAGAGGGAGCGGGAGAATGATCAAGATTTCCCGTTTGATTTGAAATGATTGCGGCGGAAGTTCCAAGGCCTTGGAGCTTCCGCATTTTCCTAAGATGAATTTAGTGTTTCGAATTTCAACGATGGGGTGTCTTGGCTTGCTCATCATTTCCTGTAATCGCGAAGAAGGGGAGGTATCGGACCGCCATGATTCAGCGGGGGAGATCAGTCCGGAGATCTCAAGCCGCACCGTCATGGAACCGGATGGTGGTTCCGCAAAGAGGGTGGGGGGAACGAGGGCGAGTGAGTCTTTCTCAAAGTTGCGGGGGATGACCGACAAGGCGGCCAAACGCGATTTTTTTGCGGAGGTCTTATTGGAGCTGCCACCTGAGGATCACGAATACGCGGTTGAGGCTGTGGCCGAGGATCTTAATTCTGCCGCACCTGCCAATCTTGTGACGGAGTATCTCGAACTGAGTAGTCTTATGTCTCCGGCACTTCAATTACCGGGGATGGTCAGGCTTTTGGAAGAGCGGGCGCTTCCGCAATTACAGCGCGTCGCGATGGTGCAACAGCTCAGGGAAGACCTCGGCGTTCCGGTCGGTCAACGAGTCCAGAGCTGGCGCCCATGGGTTGAGAAACATCTGAGGGAAAATCCCCGTCTGATCGCGGAATAGGGCGACCTAAACGTTGAAGCGGAACTCGATGACATCGCCGTCTTTGACGATGTATTCCTTGCCTTCGATGCGGAGTTTTCCGGCATCGCGTCCGGCGGCTTTGCCTCCAAGTGAGACGAAGTCATCATAGTGGATGACCTCGGCGGCAATGAATCCGCGCTCGAAGTCTCCGTGGATGACACCCGCGGCAACGGGGGCCTTGTCACCCTCGACGATGGTCCAGGCGCGGGTCTCTTGGACGCCGGTGGTGATGTAGGTGCGAAGACCGAGGAGATGGTAAACTGCTTGGATCAAGTCGGTGACGCCGGAGTCTGTCACGCCCATGTCGCTGAGGAACTCGGCGGCATCTTCCGGGCTGAGTTCGACGAGTTCTTCTTCGATTTGAGCGGAAATCACGATAATTTCAGCGCCGAGTGATTCAGCAGCGTAGGCTTTGACTTGGGAGACGAGAGGGTGGGAGCCGGGATCGGCGACCGCTCCTGCGAGTTCATCTTCGTTGACGTTGCAGGCGAAAATCGTCCGCTTTGATGAAAGGAGGAAGAAGTCCTTCATGAGCTTCTCCTCGTCGTTATTTAGGTCGGCGGTGAGGGCGGGCTTTCCGGAGTCGAGGTGGGGGAGGAGTTTGACGATAAGGTCGACCTCGGCCTTCGATTCCTTGTCGCCGGATTTGGCTTTCTTCTCGCGGGATTGTTTCCGTTTTTCGAGAGCGGCGAGGTCGGCGAGGATCAGCTCGGAGTTGATGATCTCAATATCGCGGGTGGGATCGACGGTGCCGAGTTCGTGAATGATGTCGTCATTCTCGAAGCAACGGACGACTTGCACGATGGCATCGACCTCACGGATTGTTGCGAGAAACTTATTGCCGAGTCCGGCGCCCTCGGAGGCCCCTTCGACAAGTCCGGCGATGTCTACGAACTCGATGGCGGCAGGAATCACCTTGGTCGACTTGGACATCTCGGAGAGCTTGTTGAGACGGGGGTCGGGCACCGTGACCATCCCGATATTGGGCTCAATGGTGCAAAAAGGGTAGTTGGCGGCCTCGGCGTTACGAGTCCGCGTGAGGGCATTGAAGAGGGTGGATTTGCCCACGTTGGGCATTCCTACGATTCCGGCCTTAAGCATGATGACGAGGCTTTAGCGCAGGATGGCGTGAGTGGGAACCCTCAACTCGCGAGAGAGCGAGATTTATTCGCTTTCCTCCTCCCCGGGGAGATCGGGGAGGTCGGCAAAATCGGGGGGGAGATCTGAGTCGGAGGGGGTGATTTTGGCTGAAGAGCTGCCGCCGGGGTTGAGAGGTGGCAGGATTCCAGAAGCTGGGAGTTGACGACCTACGGGGAGCTTGGAAGGATCAAAATCTTCTGAAAGGTAGGCTAAGCCGGGGGAGAGTAATTTTCGGGAACGATTCCACGCTAGGATTTTTTGCTGACCAGACTCTATGCGGCGGAGATCGTCTTTTCGGACAACGACGATGGGTGGAATGTCGGTTTTCTTACCCAAGGAGCGGATATTTCTGATCCGGTCGGAATTGGTCTTAGCGATGGACCTAATGGGATCAGTGACCCTTTTGATGGTCGTTTTGACCGAACTACAAGAGACAAGTCCGAGCGTTATCGTCAGGGCCAGGGGTGCGAAAAGGGCGGGCGTTTTCATGTGAAAATGGGGGGGAGGACTTGCTGGGGCCACTTCTGGCTTGCGTATGGGGGGACAATTTCTTGCGACCTTTGTTCAAAGAACAAATAAAATTTTCCAGGAAAGCCGCTTTCTGGGACTCTGGTCTGGACATAAATGTTTTAGGGGTTTGATTGCCAACCTATGCCGGATGTTTACGAAACTGATCGATATGTGGGGGAGTATCTCCTTTTTCATTACGGAAAATCGAAAGAAATTCTCCCTTGGGAAGGTGGCCCTACCGAAGCCCTCGACTTTCCGGTGCGGACCGTTGCGCACTTCTCGGATGGAAGGGTCAGCCGGTCGTTGGACGTAGGTTGCGCGGTGGGGAGATCCAGTTTGGAGCTGGCGAGATCGAGTGAGAAGGTCGTAGGGATCGACTTTTCAAAAGCCTTTATCGAGGCTGCCGAAAGAATTCGCGTGGGCGAAAAGCTGACCTGTCAGAGGCTGGAGGAAGCGTCGGAGTTATCGGAAGTGGAGATTGCCGCTCCCGCAGGGGTTGAGGGAGGAGAGGTTGTCTTTGAGGTTGGGGACGCGATGTCTCTTCGCGAAGATCTTGGGAGTTTCGACCGGGTTCACGCGGCAAATCTCGTTTGCCGACTGCCGGAGCCCCGCCGGTTTTTGGAGCGACTCCCCGATCTCGTAAGAGCAGGTGGTGAGCTGGTTCTCGCGACTCCATGTACCTGGTTGGAGGAATTCACGAGCCGGGAAAACTGGCCTGAAGGCCGGACACTCGACTGGCTGAAAAAAGAACTCGCCGACGACTTCGAGTTGATCGAAGTGGCCGACGAGCCGTTTTTGATTCGTGAGACCGCTCGCAAATTCCAATGGACGGTCTCGATGGTGACGAAGTGGAAACGTCTTTAGTTTTCTTCGGCAGGAACCTCGAGGAAGCGGAAGAAGCGGCTGGGTTGCCCGGAGGTCGTTCCGGTTATTCCGGCTCCCACAAGTTCGCCGTTTCCAGCGAAGACGCCACTCAGGTCTTCAAAGACGAAGAGGTCGTCCGAGGTCTGAGCTTTGTAGCGCTTACCGCTTTGGGTGAGCATGAAAACGCCAATTCCCGTTGTTGTGGTTGCATCGAGATTCGTTGGGACGGCGACGACTCCGACGGTTAGGCTGACGGCGTCGATGAGGACTTCGCCATTGGCATTGGCCCCTGCAATGGCACCCGTGGCGCAGAAGAACTCGATTACGACGCTCACCGCGCCACTGGGCGCGGTGAGGTTTGAGGCGGTGTTTTCCGTCCAAGTGCCGCTACCTCCGGTGAAGTTGTTTGGACCGACTTCAGTTCCAACTTGCGAGCCGGTTCCAGCCAGGTCGTTAAACCACAGGAGTTTGTAGCCCTGCACGTAACTGACTCCTGAGCTAATTTGCTTAGCTCGGAAGGAGAAGGTGTAAGTTTCTCCACCGGTGACGTTCCCGAGGCTGTGTTTAAACGAAGCGGTGTTTGGAGCGCCGCTATCGTCGTTAATGACGGCGAGGCTTACGGATGCGGAACCCGAGAAGGAGTCGGTCGTGATCCGGGTGGGGAATTGACCGGAGGTCGAGAGGCATTCCCAGCTTTCAGGACAATCGGGATTTTCAGGATCGGCAATTTCCAAGTCTCCATTGAGAAGCGATTCAGCGCCGGCCGGGTCCTTTTCCTGGATGCGGTAGAATGGGGCGGAGTTGGGGTCGAGCACTGAGGTGGTCTCGGTGCCCGGATAGGCTGTTCCGAAGTCAGTCCAGGTCGTCCCGTCTTGTGACGATTGGGGCTGGTGGAATTTTTCAGAGTTCGTGGGGGTCCAATTCACAAAAGTGCCATCGGTATAGCGGGGCTCGAAAGAACCTAAGGCGGGTGGGGACACGACGGGCGGGAGGATGGGCGTGACCGAGAAGCCGAGGTTGTCAAATCCGACAGAGGAGTCGACACCCCAAAGTGGAACCACTTTGAAGCCATCGACTCCTATCGGGATTTTGATGCGAAAGCGGTAAGTTTCCCAAGTGGTGCCGTCACCGATAAGGGCTGGTCGGAGATCTCCGGTCGAGCCAGCACCGTTGCCGCCATCGGTGAAATCGAGTTTGAAGCCGCCGATGTTCGGTCCGGAAAGGATTTTCATATCGTGGGTGAAATCGTAGGTGGAACCAGCGGTCAATCCGAGGGAGGTGAGAGTGAATGGCTCGTTGTCATTTCCAACCCAGATCCCAAAGCCGCCATCAGCAGTGGTGTGATCAATGAGTCCAAAACCTCCGTCGTTGCCCCCGGTGGTCGGGTAGCTGAAGGAAAAGGTCCCGCCGCCTGCGACCTCTTCCCAAGAGGTGCCGGCGTCTTCAAAGTCGCCATTTGTGAAAAGGTCAGCCCAGCTGGGAAGGGCGAGCAGGGGGATGCTAAGGAGAAGCGAGGATTTTTTAAGTCTCATGGGGTTTATGTTTCTATTGAACTTTATGAATCAAGTTCATTTACGTTCTCACCGCAAGAGGAATATGCAAATAATTGCATAATTTTGCATTAATGTGAAATTTCCTTGCGGGGGCCCCTCATCCGGTTACTTTGCATAAAGTTACATAGACTATGGCATTGCTTGAAAAGCGATCCGGAGTCTTTTGACATCCATTTTTTAAGCCGATGAGACCCTTGACTCTTCCCCCTGATGCGAAAGCAACCGTGATTGAATTTGAGAAGGTCAACGAATGGGTCGTTGATCAAGGTCGCGACTTTGCGGTGATCGAGGGACTCGAGGACTTTGATCCTTTTTTTCTCAGTATTGCCACGGTCACCAATCAATGGCTCTTTTGCAGTAGTAACGGTGCCTTGAGCGCGGGGAGGGAGAATCCCGAAAAGGCTCTCTTTCCTTATCTCACGGTCGACAAGATTCTCGGAAACTGGAATGTCACCGGGCCCTTCACCGCGATCGAATGTGACGGAGAAATCTGGCATCCGTTTTGGCCAACGACGACTCACCGGTCTTCGGTTCGCCGTCGTCTTCTGAAGAGTGACCTCGGTGATGAACTGGTGTTTGAGGAGTTCCATGAAAAGTGGCAGCTACGTTTTAGCTACCGTTGGCAGCTCTCTGGAAAATACGGATTTGTCCGAAAGGTCCGGATTACGAACGAGGGGGATTTGGAGCGGGAATTTCGCCTCATTGACGGTCTCCAGGATTTGCAGGTTTCAGGAGTGAGTCACCGGCTCCATCTTGAGTTGAGCTGCTTGGCGGATGCTTATCGCATGAGCGAGTTGACGAGTGGGGGATCTCTCATGATTCATCGCCTGGCTTCCGGAATCGTGGATGCCCCGATTCCACTTGAGAGCTTGAAAGCAACGACCGTTTGGACTTCGGGATTTGAGGAAGGCCAGGCCTTTCTGACCAGAAAAGAGGCTGAGGATTTTTTGAAGACGGGGCGCTCCGGGCCGGATCTCTTTCAGAAGAGGGGTGAGAAGGGGGCGTTCCTTCTGGGCGCGGAACTAAGCTTGTCGGCGGGCGGGTCCAAGGATTGGCTGATGGTGGCGGAGATTGAACAGTCGCATCGTGAGGTAAGTCGGTTGCTGACTGCCTTGGAAGACAAGGAGGTCTTAAAATCCGCAGTGGAAGAAGATCTTAAGGAGGGGCGTGATCGTCTCCGTTCTCTTTCTAAATCGGTAGATGGGTTTCAGCAAACGGCTGACCGGGATACCTCGCTTTATCATTATCATAACACCTTGTGCAATTTCCTGAGGGGAGGGCTCCCTGAGAATGGCTCGGTGTTATCACGTGAGCAGTTCAGTCACTTTCTTCAGCAGAATAATCAGGGACTGGTCGTGACGTTTGGCGACTGGTTGACGGGGCTTCCTGATACCTTCGAGCGCAGCTGGGTGATTGCGCAGGCCGGTGAGTTGGGTGATCCTGATCTGCTTCGATTGACGGTCGAGTATTTGCCTCTGATTTTGGGTCGTCGACACGGCGATCCCAGCCGTCCTTGGAATAAATTCAATATCAAGCTTGCCGATGATGAAGGGCGGCCAGTGCATCACTACGAGGGGAATTGGCGGGATATTTTCCAGAACTGGGAAGCGCTCGCGTGGAGTTATCCGGTCTTCCTTGATGGCTTTCTTTCCCGCTTTTTGAATGCGTCCACGATTGATGGTTTTAATCCTTATCGGGTCACTTCCGCGGGAGTGGATTGGGAAGTCCCGGATGCCGATGATCCTTGGGTTTCGATCGGTTACTGGGGTGATCATCAGATTATTTATCTCCTTAAGTTCCTAGAGTTGAAGGAGAAGATCGATCCTGGATTCATGACAGGTGGATCGGCGAAGGACTCCTACGTCTTTGCTGATGTGCCTTATCAAATCGCGGGGTGGGAGAAGACTCTCGCAGATCCTCGGAACACGGTGGAGTTTGATCAAGAGAAACACGATCGCTTGATGGTGCGGAAGGCTGAGATGGGAGGTGATGGTTTGCTCCTCCGCGATGCTGCGGGAGAATCCCTCCGGGTGACTTTAACGGAGAAGCTCCTGATCCCTGCGATCGCGAAGCTGGGACAGCTTGTTCCCGGGGGCGGAATTTGGATGAATACCCAGAAGCCGGAGTGGAATGATGCCAATAATGCTCTCGCGGGGAATGGACTCTCGGTCGTCACGACCGGATACCTCCTCAGGTATCTGCAGTTCTTGACCCGCATGATCGCGGGCTCGCGAGAGGCCGAATTCCAGTTCTCGAGACCTCTGGCAGCGGCGGTCGGAGAATTGTCCCAAGCGATGAGAGACTTGCGTTGGCGAAAAGGTGAGCTTTCGGCAGGGAATCGCTTCGAACTCGCGAAGGCGAATGGACTCATTGCCGAGCGGTATCGTAAGGCCGCTCGAGATGAGGCTGGAAGTGAGCCCACAAGCCTGACTCGAGAAGATCTGCAGGTTTTTCTCTCGGCCGCAACGAGTGCTTTGAAAGGCGTCTTAGAGGCCAATCGGCGCGAGGATGGACTTTGGCATGCTTACAATGTGTTAGAGGTTCGTGGCGGCGACGAAGAAATGGGAGTGGGGCATCTGCAACTGATGTTGGAGGGGCAAGTTGCGATCCTAAGCTCAGGTTTACTGGCTGATGAAGAGGCGGTCTCGCTTTTGGAAAAGCTTGCGGTGAGTGACTTGCGCTCGAAGCGGCATCCCACTTATCTTCTCTATCCGGATCGCGAGTTGCCGACCTTCGACGAGTTGAACCGAATTCCTGAGGGCGATCTCTCTAAAACTCGGGGACTGGTCGAAATGGTCAAAGGAGGAGATCAAAGTGTGGTCTATCAAGACGATCGGGGCGACTGGCGCTTCGATAATTCTCTCGTCAATGGCTACGCTCTCACGGCGAAACTGGATCAAATCATGGACCTCTCGGATGAGGATCAGAAGGCGATTGAAGATCTCTATGAAACAGTCTTTGAGCACCATTCATTCACGGGGCGGAGTGGCTCGATGTTCGGTTATGAAGGACTGGGCTGTGTTTACTGGCACATGGTTTCGAAACTGATGTTGGCAGCGCAAGAGGTCGCGCTCAAGGTTCTCAAGGGAAAGGGTGATGATGATTTTAAGGAGCGCGCTGTAGTGGCTTATTACTCGGTCCAACGAGGCTTGGGCTTCCGGCAATCGCCCCAGAGGTATGGTGCGTTCCCGGCAGAGCCTTATTCGCACAGTCAAGGCGAGAGAGGAGCTCAGCAACCCGGGCTGACCGGACAGGTCAAGGAGGGGATTCTTTGCCGAATGGGAGAGTTGGGGATCGACTTCAAAGAGGGGCAGTTGAGCTTCCGCCCGGCCCTTCTGCGCTTGGCAGAGTTTGCCGATGGCAACGTCTCATTCACCTATGCCCGCACTCCGGTGGTCTACGAATTGAGTCGCCGGATTGATACTTTTCGTGCCACCGTTCAAACCGCCTCGGGCGCGATAATCGAATTTGCGGATGGTATCCTCGACCAGAAAACCACTTCGGAGGTCATTTTCACCAAGGATGAAGTGGAAAAAATTGTCGTCCAAATCCCGGTTAAGTTCCTTATTTCTTAAAAATCTATCACGATGTCTGAATCTTCAAAACTCACAATCAGAGAGAAAGCGGGCTACGGGCTAGGGGACACTGCCTCGAACTTCGTGTTCCATGTCGTGAATGTTTTTCTGCTGGCTTACTATACCGATGTTTTTGGGCTCGCTCCGGCCGCCGTGGGAACGCTCTTTGTGGTTTGTCGGCTTTGGGACGCCGTGAGTGATCCTTTGATGGGGACGCTTGCGGATCGGACCCGGACCAAGATGGGGAAATTCAGGCCTTACCTTTTATGGTTTGCCGTTCCGTTCGGTTTGGTCGGTTTCTTGGCCTTTGCCGGGCCTGATCTGAGCGATTCCGGTAAGCTGATCTATGCTTACGTGACTTATATTTTCCTCTGGACGATCTACACGGCCATTAACGTTCCTTACTCCGCGTTGATGGGTGTCATGTCGGCTGATCCGGCGGAGCGGACTTCCCTTGCGACTTATCGATTCGTGGGCGCTTTTTCAGCTCAGCTTGTCATTGGAATGTCTTTTTTACCTTTGGTGAAGGTGTTTGGTGGGGGTGATGATTTGCTGGGATATCGCATGACAATGGGCGTCTTTTCGATCGTCGCGACTCTTCTTTTTCTGGGGGCTTTCTTCACGACTCGCGAGAAGGTGAAGCCTAAAAAAGGACCCCGTCAGAGCATCTCGGGTGACTTTCTGGCCCTTAAAAAGAATATCCCGTGGATTATTATGATCGTAGCTGCGGTCCTGACTCTTTCAAACGTCGCGCTCAGAGGAGGGGTAACTTTCCACTTTTTGAAATACGTCGTGGGAGCAGATGACTCGGAGTATTTCTTGTTCCTCGATCGGACCTCATTCTTCTACACCACCGGATCTCTGGCCTTCGTCATCGGCGTCTTTTTTACCGGGATGGTGAGTCGAAGGTTGGGAAAAAGGAATGGCTTGATGATCTTGACGATCCTGAACGGGCTGACCTTTCTTGTCTTCTTTTTCATCCCAACCGACGCCTATAGGACGATGATTCTAGTGAACGTAGTCGGGTCATTGTTGGCGGGTCCCACTCCGGCCTTAGTATGGGCGATCTACACAGACGTCGTGGATTACGGAGAGTGGAAATTTGGTCGACGCACGACAGCCTTGGCCTTTTCGGCGGCAATGTTTTCCCAAAAGGTCGGGCTCGCGATAGGCTCTGGAATTGGCGGCTGGCTCCTAGCGTATTACGGATTTAAGGCCAATGCCGAACCCTCGGAAGGCACCCTGAATGGGATCAAAATTATGTTTTCAATCATTCCTGGGGTCTTCGGGATTGCCAATGGTGTCGTCTTGATTTTCTACAAGCTAACTGAGGCTCAAATGCAGACAATTACCACGGAGCTTGCTGAGCGCCGAAAGCTGGACGAGTAGGCGAACGGAAGACCTACGCAGGCGGCGGAGCGATCGTTTCTCCTTCCTGAAGCTTACCCGTGATATCGACGTGCTGGCTTCCCCCAAAGGGCTTGCGGATCCGGGTGGCAAGGCGCTCGGCCCCGTTCATGCCGATGGCGCGAAAGGGGATCTCGACCGTGGTGAGTGTGGTGGCGCTATTTTCACGCTGAATGCCATCATACCCAGTGACGGAGACGTCTTGTGGAACTTTGAGACCCCCGTGATTCAGGCCTTCGATGAGGTCAAAGGCCTGGTGATCGGCAGCACAAACCCAGGCGGTGACGCCATCACGGGTCCGATCGAAAGCTTCTGCAATTCCGGCCGCAGCTGATGTGAAGGTGCGTGGGAAGATCCCGATGATATCGCGTGGATCGACGATGAGCTTCTCGCGGGCCATTTTCTCTAAGAAAGCGCTATATCTCCGAAACGACCAACTCGCTGTGATGGCGTAGTCCCGGGTGAGAAACCCGATCCTTTTGTGGCCCTTTTTGATAAGTTGGTCGATGATCATTGAGATCCCCGAACAATGGTTGACATCGACACAATCAATTGATTCGAGCTCTAATTGATCGACGAGGGAGACGAGGGGATATTTGAGAGCGAGATCCTTTACGATTTTCTTGACAAAGGGGTAGATCAAGATGATGCCGCGATTCTTACGCAAACGGAGACTCTTGATTTCGGCAAACACGGGATCGGCCAAGCTGGCGGTTTTAGGTGGGATGAAATCGACATTGACGCGAATTTCGTGCGCTTGGGCATACTCCGAAACCCCCACCAATATTTGCTCACCAGGGCTGGCGTAGGCTCCTCGAAAATACTCCTCGGTATCACTACAAATGAGGACATTAAAACTCGCTTGTTTCTTGGCCTTTTTGACCGACGGGCTGCGGGATTCGAGATGGGTGTAGCCCATTTCGGCCGCCAGTTGGAAGACCTTGGCTCGTGTCGTCGCGTTGATACCCGCGTGGTTGGTAAAGCAACGCGATACCGTTGCCCGCGAGATGCCGAGTTGGTCGGCAATCGCTTTCTGGTTCACTTTAGACATACGAGATTCTCATGTTTAGGAGCACTTACCCGAGACTGTGGAGCGCGCTTTAAAGTTTGGCAAGGTTCGCGACCAAGGGAACTGCAAATCAATGCAAAATATTAGCCGGCGGAGTTTGCGCCTGGCTCCTTGAGCGCATATCCTTGGCGGAGAAAGAAGGATCTTGGATGACCCAAATATGATCGCATCATGAGGAACGAGTGGTGATTTATTTGGCTGTCGTTGCGGGTTTCCGAATGGACTTTCGTCGTTAATTTGAAAATTTGAGTGAAATGGAAATGAAAATTGCACTGCGATTATGGCTTGTCCTAGGGTTGACTTTTAGCTCGCTGTCCATATCCGGGGAGATTGTTGGGGTGGGCGGAGGAAGCTATTTTGGCCGTTTCTTATCCGGGGGCGGGGACTGATGGCCGGGGTGGTCACCTCATGGGCGGCGGGGTCACCAAGACCGGCGATTTTGTGATTGGCCATACTGGATGTTCGGATTTTCCATCCGCAAAGCTTGCCAGTGGCAATGGTTCCAAGAGAGCGGTGCCAATTCAGGGACTGCTTCCAATGTTGCCCAAGGAGGGCATTGCCGACCGAGATCGCTTAAGCGGATATCTCAAAAAGGAGGCGGCCATTCGTAACGAGGAATTTACCGATACCGACTGGGATGGCATCCCTGCATGAATTTTTTCAAGAAGGATGGGCGCAAAACCTATGTGGCTTATCACTTCGGAGAGTCTGACCTTGAGGTGCGATTCTCAGACGGATTCAAGATGATGGCATCGCCTAGAAGGCTCACCGTAAAGTCGTCCAAGAATGAGCGAACTAACGAGTGAGCGGGTTTCGCGGAATGTTCCGCTCGGGAACGGGGCCGGTCGGGACTTCGGTCGGGGTTGGCTTTGGGGCCGGAGTGACTTTAATGTTTTTGAGCATCGCGTCGGTGCGCTTGAAGTCTTCTTGCAAAAGCTTGCCCTGACGGGTTTTAGGATACGTTCCGGAGAGTTCAAGGTAAGCGAAGCTCACTTGTTTCAGTGACGAAAGGGTATTGGTGGTGATTTCTTGGTGAAGAAGTCGGCGGTGCTTCGCGAGGAGCATCGCTTCCGTGGCGATCGCGGGCGTGGCCTTCAGAGCGGTGAAAGATTTTTTGAAATCGACCTGCCATGATTGCGGAGTGAGATCAAAGTAAGGCATGTCCTTAATTTCGCGAAGTTGAGCCCATTTCTCGAGGGGGGCGAGCGATTGGGCTGCGGTCAGCATTTTAGCAAGTGTCTTCGTCGCGATTGGGGTGATCTCTTTGGGGGATTGCGCCTGTAAGGCGAGCCATTGTTTGAGCGAGTCCGAACCGTTCTTCGGGTAGGAATGACCGAGAGTCGGCCAGACTTCGAAGGTGACCTTGCCATTAAGCTGGCGATGGTGGAGGAGTGCCTTGAGGGCGAGGGGGTAGTTGCCATCCTTGCGGCCGATCCCGATATGGATGGGTTTCTTGGACGGGTATTTTTGCATCGCACCCGGGGCGAGGTGGAAGTGTCCGGCTCCCAGGATGATGCCCCCGGCGAGGGTGGGCTCGGCCTGCAGCATGAGGTTGGTGTGCCAGCCGCCCTTTGAAAAACCGGCGGCGTAAATCTTAGCGGGGTCGGCACCGTGTCTTTCCATCACGAGCTTGCGCACGGTATCGTAGATTTTCCGCTCTGCCGCGAAGGATTCCGGCGTCAGTTGGAATTGCCCCGATTCACGATAGGTCATGCCCACAATAATCCAGTCGTCGTCGCCGGTATGGCTTCGCATGAGTTCAGTCGTCGGGCGACCGTTCGTTCCGTGGTAGTAGAAGAGGGTGGGGTGCTTTTGGGTGGAATCAAAATTCTCCGGAAGGGAGATCAGAATCTCATGGGGAAGGTCGGGGATTTTCAGGCTAAGGTCTTTCGCTTGGATCGCGACCGAAAGGGCAAGGGTGAGAATGAAGGCGCGGATCATGGCATTAGCGGGAGGTCAGAAACTCAGCACAACGGGTCTCCGACCAATATTCCAAGGCCCGGCTGATAAAGCCAACATGCCCGCCATGGGGTGGGGTTTCAAGATAAAGAGAGCGGCTTTGATCTGCGATCTCTCGCGGAAAGCATGGCTCCGGGAGGAAGGGATCATTGAGAGCTTGCACCATCAGAGTGGGCACGGTGAGCGCTCGTAGGTGGGGTTTGCTGCTGGCGCGGGTCCAGTAGTCGCGCGCATCGGTGAAGCCGTTGAGCGGAGCGGTGAAGCGGTTATCGAACTCAGCGAAGGTTTTCACTTTCTCAAGGCCGATGAGGTCGAGTTTGCCGGGAAAGACTTCGTTTTTTTGAATGACCTTGTCTTTGAGGCCTTTCATGAAGCGGGACATGTAGATTCGGTTGTCCCAATCACCGAGGCGGAGCGAGCTGGAGGTGAGATCGCAGGGCGCGGAGAAGGAGACGGCGACTTTGATTTCGGGGTGAACTTGGGAACCTTGCTCGCCGAGGTATTTGAGGACGATATTACCGCCAAGGCTGAAGCCGACGAGGGCAAGTTCCTGGTAGCCTTCTGAGAGGGCGTGATCGACGACGGAGCTGAGATCATCGCTCACGCCGGAATGGTAGGAACGGAGGAGGCGATTGGGTTCGCCAGAGCAGCCGCGACAATTCCAGGCGAGGGTGTCCCAGCCGCGTTTTTGGAGCGCGAGCGACATCCCGCGAATGTATTTGGCGGAGGATTCGCCTTCGAGGCCGTGCCCGATGATGGCGAGGCGTTGGTGCTTCCGTTGAGACCAATCGAGGTCAAGGAAGTCGCCATCAGAAAGCTCGAGGCGCTCGCGCTCGATTTCCGGAGTCCCGACACTCCGAAAGAGGGTGGGGTAGATCGTCGCGAAATGACCTCCCCGCAGGCCGAGCGGAGCGCGGTAGGAGGAGGGGATGAGGGGCATAGTGGCCTTATGCGAACTGGCTGAGGAAGCGGGTGTCGTTCTCGATGAGGAGGCGGATGTCCTTGATGCCGTATTGGATCATGGCGAGGCGGTCGAGGCCCATCCCGAAGGCGTAGCCGGTGAGCTTGGAGGGGTCGAAAGCTTGATCGCCGCGGCTCTTGTTGAGAGCGTCGAAGACAGCGGGGTCGACCATGCCGCAGCCTGCGACTTCGATCCATTTGGGCGCTTCGCCTTTGACCTGGAGCTTGACGTCGATCTCGAAGCTGGGCTCGGTGAAGGGGAAGAAGTGGGGGCGGAAGCGGACTTCGGTGTTGTCTCCGAACATGGCGCGGTAGAAGAACTCGAGGGTGCCTTTAAGATCGGAGAGGCGGACGTCTTTATCGACGTAGAGGCCTTCGAGTTGATTGAAAACGGAGAGGTGGGTGGCGTCGATTTCATCGCGGCGGTAAGCGGAGCCGGGGGCGATGATTTTGATAGGGGGAGCTTGCTTCTCCATCGTGCGCACCTGGACCGAGGAGGTGTGGGTGCGGAGGAGCTTACCGGAGTCGAAATAGAAGGTGTCGGAGTCGTTGCGTGCGGGGTGGTCGGCGGGCGTGTTGAGGGCGTCGAAGCAGTGGAATTCGGTTTCGATCTCGGGTCCATCGGCGAGGGCGAAGCCGAGGCGGCGGAGGATCTGAATGGCGCGGTCCTTGACGATGGTGAGGGGGTGGAGTGAGCCTACGGGGAGTTCGCGTGCCGGCATCGTGACGTCGAGGTCGGCCACGGAGGCTGCGTCGGTAGCGTCCTGAAGTTTTTGTTTGCTGTCATCCAGTGCGGATCCGATCGCTTGGCGGGCGGCGTTAAGAGCGGCCCCGAGCTTGGGCTTTTCCTCGTTCGAGAGGTTGCGCATGCCGGCGGCGAGGGCATTGAGAGGGCTCTTTTTGCCGAGGAATTTGACGCGGGCATCCTCGAGGGCGGCTTCGGTGGAAGCGGCCGCGATGGCGGCGAGGGCTTCGGTTTGGATTTGGGCGGCTTGCTCGGTCATGTTGGGAATGGGAATTAAGGGACGGGAGGGATTTGGTCAATGCCGGAGAGCGGCTGCTCACTATTGAAAGCGTGCATGAGCAAAAGGGCCGCTTTTGGCTACCGTTACTTGGTTGAAAAGTGGCGGGGGCACCACGGTTCCTTTCGCAGAAAAATGGCCGCATCCTTGTGGATGCGGCCATGGAAGTTTAGTCAGCGGGGCTGAGTCTACGCGGCCTTCTTTTGGAGGGCGGACTTGGCCTGCTCCACGATGGCGGAGAAGGTTGCAGCGTCAACGACAGCAAGGTCAGCGAGGACCTTACGATCGAGTTCGATGTTCGCGGCTTTGAGGCCTTCGATGAAGCGGGAATAGGTGATCCCTTCGTTCCGGACGGCAGCGGAAATACGCTGAATCCAGAGGCGACGGAATTGTCCCTTACGCTTCTTACGGTCACGATACTCGTATTGACGGGCTTTATAGACGGCATCCTTCGCATAGCGGAAAAGCTTGGAACGGAAGCCGCGGAAGCCTTTGGCACGGAGAAGAATACGCTTGCGGCGTTTCCGACTGGCCGGACTGTTAGTTGCTCTTGGCATTTTTTCTTGTGGGTGAACGGGTCGTTGGGTTTCGAATTCACTCCGATAGTCTCACTCGTTCGGTGTCCTTTCCGGAGAAAGGCTGGCTATCTGGAGGCCACCTATTTTGCAGGCGGGGGCATCGTGCGTCTGCGGATTCGCAGCGAAAGCACGGTAAGTGTTACTTCATGAGAAGATTTCTCTTCACATTCCGAATATCTGCGGCGGAAACAAGCGTCGGTTTCCCCAGATTTCTTTTCCGTTTCCGGTTTTTCTTCTGGAGGATGTGACGTTTGCCCTGTTTACGGCGCAGAATCTTACCGGTACCAGTCACTTTAAAGCGTTTGGCGACGGACGATCTGGTTTTGGACTTGCAAGCTTTGCGGGCCATTGGACCGGCGTTCTATGCTCCGGCGAACCGAATGCAAGATTTTTTGTGTTGAGAAGGGGCTGTTTGTTGCCCCTTGCCAGCTTAGGCAGGGCTTGATATCCGAAAGCATGGTCTTTCTAAAGTGGGCTTCACTCCGAATGGCACTCTTGTTTTCGCTTTTGACAGCGATCATTCCGGTGGCTCGGGCACACTCTGAGACTTCAGAGGATGCAGCCGAGTGAGTAATTCCTGAAATTTCCAGTCGATGAACTGGGCTTTGAAGGCTAGAGATTCTGCATGCGAACTTCTGTCAAACATCTCCTCAATAGCGAATCGGCTCAAGACACGGTGGAACTCTCCGGTTGGGTGCGGACGCGGCGGGATTCGAAGGCTTTTTCCTTTATCGAGTTGAACGATGGGTCCTGTCTTCAGGGGATTCAGGTCATCATTGATGCGGGGATTCCGGGGTCGGACGAGGTTGCCAAGATGAGCACGGGTGCTTCGGTGAGTGTCGTGGGGGAGTTGGTCGAGAGTCCGGGGAAGGGGCAGAGTTGGGAGGTGCGGGCGACGGAAGTAGAGTTAGTCGGCGGAGTGCCGGATGATTTCCCGCTCCAGAAGAAAGGACATACCCCAGAGTTTTTGCGCTCGATTGCGCATTTGCGTCCGCGGGCGAATCTTTATGGGGCGACCTTCCGGATGCGGAGCCGCCTCGCTTATGCGGTGCATCGTTTCTTCAATGAGCGCGATTTTACCTGTGTTCACACCCCTATTATTACCGCGAGTGATTGTGAGGGGGCGGGCGAGATGTTTCAGGTGACCACGAATGGCGCGGGCAAGGCCGAGGAGGATTTCTTTGGGAAGAAGGCCTATCTGACGGTGAGCGGTCAGTTGGAGGGCGAGACCTTCGCGTGCGCGCTTTCGAATATTTACACCTTCGGGCCGACCTTCCGAGCGGAGAATTCCAATACCTCGCGCCATGCCGCGGAGTTCTGGATGATCGAGCCGGAAATGGCTTTTTGTAATCTCGAGGGCGATATGGATCTAGCGGAGGACTTTATCAAGTTCCTCGTGAAGGATGTTCTCGATCACAATGAAGGGGATCTTGCCATCTTCGAGAAGTTCGTCGACAAGGGATTACGTGCTCGTCTTGAGAGTTTGGCGTCGGGGGGATTTGGACGCATGAGCTATACCGAAGCGGTTGAGAAACTCATCAAGTCGGGGAAGAAGTTCGACTATCCGGTGGAGTGGGGAATTAACCTTCAGTCGGAGCACGAGCGTTATCTTTGCGAGGAAGTGGTGAAAGGGCCGCTTACGGTTTATAATTACCCGAAGTCGATCAAGCCCTTCTACATGCGGGCAAATGACGACGGAAAGACGGTGACGGCGATGGATGTGCTGGTGCCGGGAGTGGGCGAAATCATTGGCGGGAGCCAGCGGGAGGAGCGGTATGATCTGCTCAAGGCGGCGATGGAAGTGCACGATCTCAGTCTCGAAAATTACGGTTGGTATTTGGACTTACGGAAGTATGGCACGGTGCCCCATGCCGGCTTCGGGGCGGGCTTTGAACGCCTCCTGATGTATGTCACGGGAATGCAGAATATCCGCGACGTCATTCCGTTTGCGCGGACGCCGGGACATTGCGAATTTTAAGACCGGTCTTTTTTCCCTGAGGACAGGACCAGCGTGACCAGTAAGGCGGCCGCAAGTGCGGTCGAAAGCCAGGCTGCCAGCCCTAACCACATGAGGGAGTAGGCGATGGCAGCTCCGATGGCCGCGATTAAGGCGTAGGGTAGTTGGGTCGCGACGTGTGAGGTCGGGGAGCATCCCGAGGCGAGGGCCGAGACGATGGTGGTGTCCGAAAACGGGCTGCAGTGATCTCCGAAGACCGCACCACCGAAGACCGCTCCGATGGTCATTGAGATGAGGCTGGCCAATTGGTCTGGAGGCAGGTCGTTACCGAGCTCGAGCGAGAGGGGGAGGGCCATCGGCATGAGGAGAAGAAAGGTGCCCCATGAGGTGCCGGTCATGAACGACATGACAGCTCCGACAAGGAAGATACAGAGGGGGATCGACATGGTTGCGAGGCGATCGCCGAGCAATTGCTTGATGAGCTCTGCGGTCTTGAGGCTCTCGAACATACTGCCCAGAGTCCATGCGCAGATGAGAATGATGAGGGCTGGGAAGAGGGCCGCGGCTCCATCGATCATATGCTGTGGTGCTTCTTCTCTGCGATTCTTAGGAAAGCAAAAGTAGGCTGAGAGGAGCGCGATGAGGCCGGAAACGACCATGGCGTAGGGGACGCCATCGGAGTTGAAGGCGTTACTCCAAGATTGATCAGGACCATCTTGCCAGAGGTAGATCATGGCGGGGAGGGAAAGAACGAGAACGGCGATGGGGATGAGCGCCATGAGTGGCGATCCTTCTTTTTGAATCGCCGCGCTGGCATCGAGTGGTTCTGGTTCGGCGTTCTTCATGGGGCCGATGTGCCAGGACTTGTAGATGACGAGGGGGACAAGTAGAAGGCTGAGGAGGCAGTAGGGGTTTGCGGGAATGGAGGCGAAGAAGAGGGCGGTGGGGCTGGCGTCGAAGGGGGCGTCTACGGTGTTATCCTTGATGACAGCGAGTTGGGTCGCGATCCAGGTGGAAATGAAGGCGACGCAGGCGACGGTAGCGCTGGTGGAGTCGATGACGTAAGCGAGGAATTGGCGTGAGATGCGGAGGCTGTCAGCAAGGGGGCGTCCGACTCGGCCGAGGAGGACGGCGTTGGCGAGGCCGTCGAAAAAGCAGAGGAGACCCAGTCCGTAGACGCCGAAGAGGAGCTTCTTTTTAGGATCGGCTCCTTTTTTGGCGAGGAGGCGATTGAGGATGGTTGCGAAGCCGCCGCCTTTTTCGATCAGGGTGGCGAAGGCTCCGAGGGTCAGGGTGAAGAAGATGGCGCTGAGATTCCAGCTACTCTGTCCAATTTTGGGGAAGAGGTGGTCCTCGAAAAGACAGCGGAAGGCGAGGATGGGCGAGGGGCCGGCGAGGAGGAAGGCCCCGGCAATGGCGGCGCAGAAGAGGGAGACCGCGGCCTGCCGGGTGATCAGGATGAGGGTGAGGGCGACAAGGGGCGGGATGAGTGGAACAAGATCGGCCATGGGGTGTTTCTTGGAGAGCTGGAAAACGACTCAGTCGGAGTCGGGCGAAGCGAAGCATTTCTCACAAAAAAAGGCGACCTGGAAAGGCCGCCTTTCAGAGATTATGAAGATGAATGAGATGGCTCTTACTCGTCCTCTTTCTCTTCTTTCTTCTTATCTTCTTTCCTACTTTCGGTGCTTCTCCCGCGCTTGACCTGCTTCATGCGATTGAAGAAGGCACGTTTGGCGTCCTCGGCACGCGCGATCACTTTATCGGAGTCACCGCTTTCCCTGAAATAATCGAGAATGTCGTCTGCCCAACCTCCGTTTTGCGAAACCATGGAATCGATGACGTTTCGCTGCTCGTTGTCTCCGGTCGCGACGCTCGCAAGGTCATACCAGTAGGGGGATTTGTCATCCGTGTCCATTTCAGGGCCGTCCTTGAGAAAGTCGATCAGTCCGGCGAACGCTTCTTTGCGGAGGCGGGCGTCCTGCGCTTCAGAGGCAAACTCAAAGAGGGCCTTGAACTGGGTGTGATCCGGCCAATTTCGCAGCGCGTAAATCGCGGCAACTTTCAGCTTGGCATTATCGCCAGCGAGGCTGTCGGTGATGATGTCGGCCGCTTCGTCTCCGCCGGCAGCTCCCATGAGTCGGAGCAGTGCGATTCTCCCGTCTTCATCGGGGGTTCCTTGATAAGTGCTGACGATTCCCTTGGCGTAGGCTCCGGGATCCTCTGATCCCCTCACAACTTTACTCAAAACATCGACTGCGGAGTTCTTGATCGAGGCGCTGGAGGAGCTGGTGACGATGGCGAGGAGGCTCTCGAAATTCGAGATTGTCGCCATCTTCTCCGCAGCGTTGATCGCGGCTTGTCCGGGACCGGTTTCGTCGGTCCTTGTCGCAAATTCGATGAGTGCGGGGAGAGCGCTTTCGTCGCCGCGCGATCCGACCACATTGAAGAGCTTGATCTGAAGATCGGGGCTCATATCAACGTCTTTGGCATAAGCGGCAATTTTGGCGCTGATATCGACACCATCGGTCGCTATTCCCCTGAGAAGGGCCTGGAAGTAGGCGGGGCGTTCCAGCTTGTCTTTGACTCCTGCGCCCGATAGTTCGCCTAAAAGGAGTTGGACGTCACTTTCTGAGAGCGGGACTTCATCGGGCATATTGTCGGGATCCTGAAAAATGGAGGTGATCTCATTCAGTCGCGCAATTTCATCATTATTGTCTGAAATGCCTTTCCAGATGATGCCGGTGACGATGAGTGCTGCTACCAGAGTGGTGATAATCATGCCCTTGACGGCACTGCTCATGCCCTTCTTTTGAACGGGGACGATTGATCCGATTCCCACTCCGCCTGGTTTTGTCGCTCCGAGAGGAGTGGCAGGTTGCGGAGGGATTCCGTAGGAAGTGGCGACGGCTACGGCGGCCTGTGGAGCAGGTGCGGCTGCCACTAGCAGAGGGTTTGCCGGTGGCGCGGCCTGCTGGACTGGTGCCGCCGGAATGGCCGTGGACCCACTCAGAGGTATCGTGATTTGTGGCGCAGGCGTCGGGGCGACCTGCGGGATTGGCGCTGGAGCAAACGATTGGACTGGCGCGGCTTGCGGGATTGGCGCTGGGGCAACCGGCTGGACTGGCGCGGCTTGGAAAGCAGGCGCGGGTGGAATGACCAAGGGGTTGGCCACTGGCGTAGGTGCTAGCTGAGGAGGGGCGGCAACAGGTTGCGGAGCAGTGGCTTCGGTCACGGGAGCAGCGAGTGGCTCAGGGGCTGCTTGAACGGGAACAGGCTGAACGGGAGCAGGCTGAACGGGAGCAGGCTGAACGGGAGCAGGCTGAACG
>Ga0222650_1000428_pt1 | contig 33129 bp, 26 predicted proteins | sample AntAcemetagen367_FD_179820 | JGI IMG/M metagenome (GOLD analysis project Ga0222650, IMG submission 179820) | Saline water microbial communities from Ace Lake, Antarctica - #367 | ecosystem: Environmental > Aquatic > Non-marine Saline and Alkaline > Saline | place: Antarctica: Ace Lake... | reverse complement strand
CTCTTGGCCACTGTTCCAGCAGCGCCACCAACGCGGAAAAACCACCTGACAACTTCCTGGCCCGCACCGATTTCGGCGAAGGTGCCATACCACCGCGGGTCTAGATTGATCTTCAGGGCCTTCTGGTGGGTATCGAGTTCCAAGTTCTGCTGCATAATGAAAATTCTTTTTTCTGACGGGTTAGACCTAGCGGATTCACGCTATTACTCCACGCGAAAAAAGTGACGGATCTCCGTCACCTCAGTCCAAAAGCATTTTTGAAGCCAATCAGTTCGCGAAATCAGCGGCCTTCAGACCGGGCTTGCTAGCACCGAAGCCGTATTTCGAGGGCTTGAAATCCTTGGAAATCGAGACGTCCGCTTTTTCCGGAACTTCCATTCCGAGTCCCCAGTAAACTCCATTGACCACGAGACGCAGCAAGTCCTCGTCTACCAATTCGGTGGCGGCACCCATGGTTGTGGTCAGTACCCTGTTCGTCGTTCCCGCCTCGTTCTTGACTTCGCGGGACCAAGCGATCGGCATTGCGGGTTCATTGATTTTCTGAACTTTCCCGCCACGCGTCTTTTTTTCGTAATCAGCCGGTTCATCCTCCGGATTCATTCCTTTGAGGACAATTCCGCGCATCAGAATCGTCGCATCTTCCGGTGGAGCTGCTTCGTAAACATCGGTGTCGCCAAACACCTCGGATACTCCATTCAGCAGGGGATTGTCTTCCTGACCGGACTCGATAACACCAAGTGTCGCTTCCATTTTATGTTTCCCCCAATGGCTGATCCAGGTTTCACCTAAAACCGTTCTACCAAAACCACCGGTACTGTGGTTCCAAGACCATTCCGCCCATGGACTATCCTTGGGAAAATTGAAGACATGTGTGCTCGTGCGCAACGCGACCAAAGGCACTCCCCGATCAACCGCTGTCTTGAATTTATTCATCGTTTCGTCATCCCATTTACGGAAACGCAGCAGCATCACCACAGAATCGGCCGAATCCAACGCTTCAGCACCCATCAGGTTACCGGTAGCCTTCGGATTGATCGTTCCGTCTGCGTCTGCGGAAAAAAGCACAGTCGTTTCGAAGCCGTGCTTTTCAGCAAGAACTCGCGCCATTAGCGGCATCCCTTCCTCGGAGCGATATTCCTCGTCACCTGCCAACAACACCACGTGCTTGCCTTTTCCCGGACCTTCGCCACCGGAGAAATTCAGAGTCCCTACGCCGGCTTTCATTTCGACATCCGCCCGCACCGTTCCCAACGCCAACGCAAAGGCGACACTGATTCCAAAGTATGATTTCATCATGGACTCAATACTCTTCCACCCGCTCCGTTCCCTCAAGCAAAATGACTTGCACCCGTATGACACAAAATTCCACAAAGCATCCCGACTCTTGCACCTCCGCCGATCCCACTCCAGATTGATTCCGATGAACTTCACCTCCATTTATCTGATTTGTTCCGCCTTGGTGGTATCAACATCCCTTGGCGCTCCTGGACAATACGCCACCGCCACCTGGCTCTGTTCCGATGAAAACACCCATCCGGACGGAACCATCCGAACCATAATCAAGATGAACGTGGATGAGGGATGGCACACCTATTGGAAAAATCCCGGTGAAGGCGGCCTGCCCCTCTCCATCGAAGCAACACTTCCCAAAGGTTGGTCGATCGGAGAAATTCTTTATCCGGTTCCGAAGCGCTTCAAGTCCGGCGAACTCCCGGGCTTCGGTTACGAAGGCGAAGTGGTGTTTCCAATCAGCCTGACACCTCCCGCTGAATATGGAGGCGAACTGCCTCCGCTCAAGGCCACGCTCTCGTGGCTCACCTGCAACGACGAAACCTGCGTCCCCGGAAAGGCAAATCTCACACTCCCTTCGAAAACCGATCCTGAAAAAATTTCCAAAGCATATGATAACCTCCCCAAATTAGTGCCTGGTGCGAACCTAACCGTCGAGGAAGACGGCGCATCTCTAAAACTCACGTTGAAACTTCCTGAAGAGTGGAACGTCGATATCTCAGAATTCGAAGTTTTTCCGGTCACCCAGAACGTCATCGACTCCGCTGCCGACTTTCACTTCCGGAACGAAGCAGACATTCTGAAAAGCTGGACCGCAACCGTCCCTAAAAGCGAATACTTCGACAAGCTTCCTGAAAAACTGACATTGCTTCTCGCAGACCGCGACGGAACAGCCTGGTTGATTTCGACGCCCCCCAGACCCGTGCCCGATGGGCAAGGGTGATTTCACCAACAGACTGCTTCAATTCGTGACATGCGTGAGGTCACGCGGAACGATGCGCTATACTCTATATCTACCGTATCGCCGATTTTCACTCTCCCTTCCGGCATTCTTCCTGCTAGATTCCAGAGTCTACAATCAATGTATCAATCCCCGACCGCCGACCTTTCATCTTTCCTTATCACACTGCGCCACCTGATCCGGGAGCCATCGGTCGTTGGTGCTGAAGATTCGTTTTTTCGGGTTCTGCGGAGGGAGCTTGAGGAAATCGACATCTCGGTAGAGCGCCACAGCGGAATCCTGGTCGCCAAGGGAAGCGAGCCGGATAACGTGATTCTTTCGGCACACATCGATAGACACGGCCTCGTGTGCACGGGGCCGAACGAATTCCAATACGCGGCTTTCATCGCGGGAAACCGCGGAGAGCTTACCGGCGATTCCGTCTCCGAACAAATGGTGGCGACCATCGCGGACCGCTTCACCGGGCAGCGCGTGCAGGCGCACCTGCCATACACCGGCACCTACATCGGCCAGGGGACAATCTCCTCCGGCTATCTCTGCCCAAAACGGTCGAACCTGATTTTCGAGGTGGACGGTCTGGATTACCTTGAACCCGGCACCCCGGTCGCATTCCTCGACAGGCTTTCCCTAACCGAGAGCCATGTGTCTGCGCAGTTGGACAATGTTATCAGCGTGGCGCTGATCATCCACCTCTACAGGATTGGCTTCAAAGGCACGGCACTCTTCACAGCACAGGAGGAGGCCGGACGCAGTTGGCGGTATGCATTGGCATGGCTACAACGGGAAGGTATTTTCACCAATCGCCTGCTTGTGCTCGACACCAGCCCCTACCCATCCCGCGAGACTGCGGCGGAGCAAGATCTGGTGCTACGTAAACGCGATGCCTCGGCGGTGTTTGATCCCGATTTCACTGCGGAGATAGTAAACCGATGCGACACGTTAGGAATTTCCCACACGTTCAAGGACGAGTGGATCGAGAGGCAGAATCTCCTTCGGGAAAAGCCCTCATCACTGGGCAGAACAGAGCTGGGACGTCTGGTTGCAGCCAGCGACGGACAGATCAACGGCACCACTCTGCAGATCCCGACGACCGGCTACCACACCGCAGAGGAAACCGCCTCGATCACCTCCATAAAGGCTGCGATCGGCCTCCTCAGCACCTTTATTCGTTAAGGTTCAGGCGATCTTTGGAAAAAAAGGAAGAAATATTCATTTTTTGAGATAGAATGTTCGCTTGGGACCGCTTCTTCAGTGTCCCTGAATCAAAACTAACTAAAAAAATGAAATTATTGATTACAGCCTCAATCGTCAGCGCGCTCACCCTAGCAACTTCTTTCGCTTCAGAAGTCGGCAAGGCAGCTCCCGCTTTCACCGCGAAAAACGTCAAGGGAGAAGAAGTCAGCCTCTCGGATTACAAAGATAAAATCGTCGTTCTCGAATGGGTGAATTTCGACTGCCCCTTCGTCAAAAAGCATTATTCGAGTAATAATATGCAGACGCTCCAAGCCGATTATACCGGAAAGGATGTTGTCTGGATCACCGTGAATTCCTCCGCCGAAGGCAAACAAGGTTACCTTGAAGCTTCCAAGCTGGCTGAGAAAATAACCGCCGAAGGAAGCAAGGCCACTGAAGTCATCGTAGATACCGACGGAATCGTCGGCAAAGCATACGATGCCAAGGTCACTCCCCACATGATGATTATCGCCAAGGACGGCATCCTGGCCTACTCCGGTGCCATCGATTCCACGCCTTCCACAGACGCGGCGGATATCGAGGGTTCTGAACCACTTTTTGCAAACGCTCTCGATGCCGTCATTGCCGGCAAAGAAGTCGTCAACGCCAAGAATAAGCCTTACGGCTGCGGCGTGAAATACTGATTTATTGTGGATACATTTGTTTCTGTTGTGTTTCGGAGGGAACCGTCGCTCGCAAGAGCGGCGGTTTTTTCTTTTTACTACGGACCACTCGCCCAGCCTGTTTAGGTCCCTCCACCAGTTGATTCTTCTGGGCAAAAGCCTCGGACAAATCAGAATCCGCACATGTTCAGCACCAAGCAACTTTCCGAAGAACAAATCGCAACGATCAAGCAATGGGCCGAACAAGGTGCCCAACTCGCTGAGATCCAGCGCCGTATGAGGGAGGAAATGGAACTTCCGGTCACCTATATCGACACACGCTTTGTGGTTCTCGATCTTGGAATCACCATCATCGAGGAGAAAACCGAGGAACCTGTGGTTGAAGTCGAAATATCACCCCCAACACCGACTGGCGAAACGACTGTCACGATGGACAGCGTCGCGCTTCCGGGAGCGATCGTCAGCGGAAGGGTCGTTTTCAGCGATGGTGAAAGCGGGATTTGGAAATTGGACCAGACCGGCCGGCCGAGCCTCGACCCAAATACTCCCGGTTACCAACCATCGAGCGAGGACATTATGGAATTCCAGAAGCAGCTACGCGCACTTGTCGAAGCTTCCGGTCTTTAACCCGCCTACAAAATCACGTTAAAAGAAAAGCCGCAGGGGACGTTTCCCCTGCGGCTTTTGTGAAACACAATTTCGCCAACTGCTTACGCCATGCCGGTTGCCGGTTTTGGGAGCGGCTTCTCTTTCTTGCGGAGAGCACGGCGCATTTTGGTCAGAGCTGAATTTTGAAGCTGGCGGATGCGCTCGCGTGTCACACCGAACTCGCGACCCACTTCCTCTAGTGTAAGCGGTTTCTTGCCATTCAATCCGAACCGCTCATCGATAATACGACGTTCACGCTCGTCTAAAATCGAGAGCAAACCATCGATCTCACCGTGCAGATTCTTGTCGGCGAGCATTTCCAAAGGATTCTCAGCACTATCATCACTGATGATCTCACCGAATTCGGTGGATTCTCCATCGTTGATCGGCGCGTCGAGAGAAGTCGGACGCTGCGAAGCTTGCTTTAGCATTGCGAGCTTGCGTCGAGGAAGGCCCACTTCGTCAGCGAGTTCTTCGTCAGTCGGTTCACGGCCCAAGGCTTCCGCCAGCATGCCTGATATCCGGCGCATTTTCGCGATCTTGTCCACCATGTGGACGGGAAGACGGATCGTCTTCGATTGATTGGCCAGGGCACGTTTGATGGATTGTTTAATCCACCACGCCGCATATGTGGAAAGCTTGCCTCCTTTTTCCGGATCAAAACGTTCGACCGCTTTCATCAGGCCGATGTTCCCTTCGGAAATAAGGTCGGTGACCGGAAGGCCGTAATTGGAATAATCCTGAGCAATTTTCACCACGAGGCGGAGGTTCGCACGGATCATGTGCGCGCGGGCTTCGCCGTCGCCATTCTTGATTCGCTCGGCGAGCTGAACTTCCTCTTCAATTGTCAGAAGAGGAGTCTTCGAAATTTCCCGCAAGTATAGTTTGAGGCTGGAGTCGGATTCGTAGGACATAGTTTTATTGATGTTGTTCTACCTATTAAACGTCGTGAGAAGGCAGTTTATTCCGTTTTTCTCACTAAAATTTCGGTTTTTACCCCCGCATCAGGACCACCTCATCTGCCGCGTAACTAAATCACTCCCTGTTCGCGCAGTTCATGGTCCACTTCGTCCTCGCCGGGTGAACCGATACCTATATCACGGATCTTCTGAATCTTGCGATTCACACCAAACTTACTGCGCGGTCCGGTAATCAAACCGGCGACTCCATCGACAGCGAAAGGAAGGAGCGCGGCAATACCGAGTATGCCCAGAGAAATTCCCAGTCCGCGTCTGGCAGCTCCATGCATCAAGTCGCCTATCAGCAGTCCTGTGGCCGCCCCGAGTATTACAGGTGCCGCCAGGGCACTCCCCTCAACCCACACCGGGGTCGTATCAACATGTTGATCTGACATACCTCGACGTTATACGCCCGAATCCGTGCCGACAACCTAAGAAAATTATTCTCCGAAAACTCGCGATATTCCGGCTTTCCGAATGCCTCCGATCCGTTAATGTCCCGCCCGTATGCCTTCCCCTGAAAACACCTTCGCTCTCATTCTGGCCGGCGGCTCCGGAACCCGGTTCTGGCCTCTCAGCAGAAATGACAAACCAAAGCAGCTTCTCGACCTGTTCGGAACCGGAACCCTTCTGCAGCAAACCATCAGCCGACTCGCCGGCCTGGTGCCCAAAGAAAATATCCTGATACTCACCAATTCCCTGCAAGTCGACGCGGTGCGCGAAGTCGCCTCAATGCTGCCCCCGGAAAATATTTTCGCCGAACCCGCAAAGCGCGACACCGCACCTGCGGTCGCTCTTGGTATCGGCCTCATTGCAGCCCGTAATCCGGATGCGGTGATGATGGTTCTTCCCGCCGACCAACTCATCAAAGACACCCATGCTTACCAAGCCGTGATGAAGGACGCGCTTGAAGTCGCGGAAAAATCCGATGGCCTCGTCACCATCGGCATACGCCCCACCTGGGCTTGCCCCTCATACGGCTACATCGAGCGCGGTGACCGGGCCTCGATCGTGGGAATCGATTGCGAACATCCCCCCTTCGAAGTCAGCCGCTTCCGCGAAAAACCCAATCCGGAACTCGCCGAACAATTCCTCAACGCCGGAGGTTTCTCATGGAACGCCGGAATGTTCGTCTGGTCGCTTCCAACCGTCATCAAACAACTCGCCAGCCACGCGCCGGAACTCGCATCTTTCGTTTCCGAACTCCGAAAAAGCAAAGACATCACCGCCACAGTCGGCGCACAATTCCCCAAACTCACTCCGATCTCCATCGACTACGCCCTGATGGAAGCCGCCGACCGCGTGCTGAATATCGAGGCGACTTTCGACTGGGACGACGTCGGCTCCTGGGTATCCATCGCCAAATACTTCACTGACTCCGGCAACAACAACCGCACCAACCAGCCAATCTCGCAAATCGACTCCGAAAGCAACATCGTCTTTAACGCCACGGAAGACAGCCACATCGCTCTGCTCGGTGTGGACGACCTCATCGTCGTGAAAACCAAAGACGCCCTGCTCATCGCCAACCGCCATCAAGCGGATGCGATCAAAAAACTATCGGACCTTCTCCCGCAGCACCTGCTTTGATTTCCGGATCAAACTCCCGGTTGCATCGATACACATCTCAGTTCATGCTCGATCCATGAGATGGATTTATTCGGCCACTTGCGTTCTCCTCACGTCTGGCTGGCTTCTTGCCCAGGACGTCGATCAACCGGAAAATAGCAACTCAGCCGACTTAACGGAAGAACTCGACTCCCTCAGAGCGCTTGCGAAGCCGCTTTCCGATGCACTCGATGTGGTGGATGAATTACAGGCGGAGCTCAATACCGCCGAGACAGTAGGCGTAAAAGAAGAGTTCCAGACCCGCATTGAGGCCGAAAAACAACGCGTCACCCAACTTCGCGAGTATTTCCGGGATGAACTCGGCGGTTCGGAAGCTGCGGAATTCGAGGACGTAGAGATACAAACTAAAGGTATTCAGGAGCAGATCAGCGAGCTTGTGCAACCTGTCCTGAGCGAGATGCGCGATGCCACTGCAGGACCGCGTGAACTGGATGCGCTTCGGAAAGCCCTTGAAGCAGCCAAAGAGCGGAAACGGAACGCTGATATTGTCGTCACACGCATCGACAAACTACTCGCCGCGACCAATGACGAGGTCCTCATCGAAGAACTGCAATCCGCAAGACGCATTTGGACCAGCCGCCAAGCCCAGGCCAACAGCCAAATCGCGGTCAACGAGGTTCAAATCGATTATAGAACTCGCGACCAACGATCCATCTGGGAGCGTCTCTCCACAGGATTCAGTAAATTTTTCAAAAGCCGTGGAATGAACCTGCTTTTCGCCGTTCTCGCTGGGTTTATCGGTTTTTTCGCCATCCGCAAAATCTATTCGTGGCTACGCCGCATCAGCCCGGTTCACAAAAAAGACAAAAACAATTTCACCAGCCGGATTTCCGATATTCTGGCGATGGCACTCGCAATCATCGTCTCAATTGGCGGTGTAATCCTCGTTTTCTACACTCGTGGCGACTGGCTGCTGCTTACCTTGGTCGTCATTTTCCTCATCGGTGTCGCCTGGGCCGGAAAGACCGCAGTTCCACCCTACCTCAACCAGATCAAAATGATACTCAACCTCGGTTCCGTCCGGGAAGGCGAGCGCGTGATATTTGAGGGCCTGCCTTGGAAGGTATCCAAGCTCGGTTTCTACACGACATTCACAAATTCCAGACTCGATGGTGGCAAGCTCCGCGTGCCGATCCGCAATGTGATGGAGATGATCTCCCGACCCATCGCACCAAAGGAAGTCTGGTTCCCCACCGAGACCGATGACTGGGTAAAACTCTCCGATGACACTTACGGGAAAACGATCATCCAGACACCCGAGCAAGTCGTCGTTCTCCGGCTCGGCGGCAGCATGAAAACTTACCCGACGATTGATTTTCTTTCTCTCTCTCCTGAAAACCTTTCGCACGGATTCCGCATCACCGTGGTGTTCGGCATCGACTACATGCACCAAGCAGATTGCACCACCACAATCCCGGAAATTTTCCAGACCGCCCTGAATGCGGCCCTGCTTAAAGAACACGGCAGAGACTCCGTCCGGTCAGTCAAGGTCGAGTTTGCATCGGCATCCGCCTCATCTCTCGATTATGAGATTCTCGCGGATTTTGATGGATCCCTCGCTTCCAGACTCAACCCGATCAGACGGAAAATCCAAAGCGTGTGCGTCGATGTCTGCAACGAAAACGGCTGGGTCATTCCATTCACCCAGATCACCGTCCACCAGTCGGAAAACTAATCCTGACCCGGAAGAAAAACCTTCAGGAAAGTTCCACAGCCCGCAGAATTTCCCTCTCGGCACGGTCCGCGGCTTCAACGCTCCTCGCATGAATTCGCGCGAGCGTATCACCCTCGAAAACCGATTCGCCACGCTTCACCAGTTGATCGAATCCCACCGCAAAATCGACGGGATCGTTCGCTTTAGCCCGGCCCGCTCCCAGCTCAAGTGATGCCTGACCGACCACGCCCGCGTCAACCGCCCTCACTTCGCCGCTGCCCGCAGATCTCACTTCGCGGATGACTGGTGCTTTGTGAATCTCGGCCAAGCGCCCGAGATCTGCCGGATCACCCCCTTGTGCCGCGACAAGCTCTTCGAACTTTCCAAGCGCCGAACCATCATCCAGCATAGACTCCAGCTTTTCCCGTGAGACTCCTGCGATCTTTTCACTGAGGTCGAGAACCACTTTCCGCAGATCCTCCGGCCCTCCCCCACTCAAACTTTCAATCGCTTCGAGCACTTCAAGCGCGTTCCCAACCGTTCGTCCCGTCGGCTCGCTCATCTCATTGAGAAGCGCATGAACCTCAACCCCCATCTCCCTGCCGACGGCGATCATTCCGTCTGCCAGTTCCCGTGCGTCCTCGTTGGTTTGCATAAACGCCCCGCTACCGAATTTCACATCCAGTACCAGACGATCCAAACTCTCCGCCATTTTCTTCGACATGATCGAAGCAGTGATCAACGGAATCGATGGCACCGTGCCGGTCACATCGCGAAGCGCATAAAGTTTTTTGTCAGCCGGACAGAACCGCTGCGTTTGCCCCATCATGACCACGCCAAGTCGCTCCAAAATTTCCGCAGCCTCATCCATCTCAATCCCAACCCGGAAACCTGGAATCGATTCCAGTTTATCCAATGTCCCCCCGGTGATGCCAAGCCCCCTCCCCGAAACCATCGGGACTCTGCACCCCGCACAGGCAACCAGCGGAGCGAGCACGAGAGAAACCTTGTCACCAATCCCTCCGGTCGAGTGCTTGTCGACCACCGGCGCACCTGGACCGTGCCGGAAAATATCGCCGCTCTCCATCATCGCTCGCGTGAGCGCAGCGGTTTCAGCAGCGGTCATGCCTTTAAAAAAAACCGCCATCGAAAACGCCGACATCTGGTAGTCCGCCACCTCACCAGTCACAAAACCGTTCACCAACTCCGCGATCTCGCCTTCAGCCAGCTCCTCTCCATCTCTTTTCCTCGCGATCAATGTCGGCACATGCATCGGCAACAGCTATACATTCCTGAACTCTTTAGCAAGGTCACCGGACCAGAGAAATCAAACTAAGCACTCTCGTTTCCCAACGCATTTCCGCATTGCTTGCAGAACTTGGCGCTAGGATCGTGTCCCTTCCAGCCGCATTCCCCACATCTTCTAGCATCCATTCGAAGCGATCTGTAATATCCGAGACCAATCTCCGATGTCACGATCCCCGCAGGAACCGCGATAATCGCGAAACCACTGAGCATGATGAAGGAAGCCACCAGTTTCCCAAAAAACGTCATCGGAGATATATCTCCGTATCCTACGGTCGTGACTGTGACAATCGCCCAATAGATCGATTGCGGGATGGACGAAAAACCGGGGTTCGACCCTCCTTCGATCAAATACATCAGAGTTCCCTCGATCGAAACCAACGTCAGCATGAAAAAGAGAAACACCGAGATCTTTGGTCCGCTGCTGCGCAGCGCGCTGAGCAACACATTCGCCTGACCGAAGTGATGCGCCATTTTCAAGACCCTGAACATCCGTAGCAACCTGAGAATTCGGATCACCATAAGATATTGGCTCCCGGTAAGCAGAATCGCGATATAGGTCGGAAGAATCGAAAGCAGATCCACGATCCCGAAAAAGCTCAGTGCATATTTCCTGCGGCTTCTGACAACGGCCAGCCTGACCAGATACTCGACTGTGAAGATCAGCGTGAAAATCCATTCCAGAATCCAGAACAGTTCAGCGTGCCCTGTCTTGATGCTCACCACGCTCTCCAGCATCACCACAAAGACGCTGGCACCGATCAGGACCAAAAGAACCACATCGAAAATCTGCCCCCAACGTGTATCCGAAAGAAAGATGACGCGCCAAATCCTCTCACGAAGTGACTCCACTTCTTCCTCTGAATTCTGCTCAGTCTGGTTGCTGCTATCCTCCATGTTAGATACGGAACACTTTCAAAAACCAGACACCGGATCGAGGCCCGATTGAACACAATAATAACCCCCATTGATCGGGGTGAATTCGTAAAAAAATCGAATTCTCAAGTTCTGTGTTTCCTCAGACAACCATTCCGATCACTTTTACGAAGGTATAAATAAACACAACGATAAGGCAGAGAAGGAAGATTTTGATCGAAAACTCGATGGAAGAACGTGTCATGACACCGAATCGGTAGCCCTTCTCACCGACTCCGCCAAGAACAATAAACCTACACAGCAATGAAAAGCAGACGCCTCATATTTGAAAACCACGGAGACCCCACCGAAACACTCCAAATCGAAGAATTCAGCACTCCCGAACTCAAGGCCGGAGAGGTGCTTCTCGAAATCCAAGCCGCGCCGATCAATCCGGCAGATCTCAACTACATCGAGGGAACTTACGGTATAAAGCCCGAACTGCCTGCTACTGCCGGTATTGAATGTTTCGCAACAGTAATTGAGAGCCGTTCCCTCGCGTTTTCCGAAGGAGAGAATGTCATGCCCGTCTCCAAAGTCGGAGGATGGGCGGAACACGCGATCGCATCCGAACAAAACCTCATCAAGCTTCCCGGGAACATCGATCCGCTGCAAGCTGCGATGCTCAAAGTCAATCCGGCGACGGCCATGCTGCTGCTCACCCATTTCAAAAATCTAACGGAAGGCGACTGGGTGACCCTGAATGCCTCGAACTCCGGTGTGGGCCAATGCGTCATACAAATTGCCGCGAAGATGGGGATCCACACGCTCTGTTTCCTCAGGGACACGACTATTGGTCCTGAGATGAAGAGCCTTGGAGCCACCCACGTTTTCGAAGACAGCCAGGATGGGTTTTCCGAGGCGAGAGAAGTCCTCGGAAAAAACAAAGCGGAGCTCGCTTTCAATGCGGTCGGCGGTGAAAGCGCACTGCGCCTCATGAAGCTGCTCGCCGCAAGCGGGACACATATCACATACGGGGCCATGGGCCGCAAACCACTCACCGTCCCAAACGGACCGCTCATTTTCAACGACATCCGGATTCGCGGCCTTTGGGTCACCAAATGGATGGAGAACTGTGACCGCAGCGAACTCGAGAAAACCTACGCAACGCTCGCGGAATTGGTGACTTCAGGAACACTTCGCCAGACAGTGGACTCCACTTTCGACCTCGCCGATTTCGCACAAGCCCTTGAGCGACTGAATGACAAGCACCGGAAGGGAAAAGTGCTATTCGCTAAAAATTTGGGATCATGAATACCACAGCGTGACAAACTGGGCACACTAGTTTGGTGACAAGTGGGCACCGATGTTGCTATGACCCGAGCAGCTCCTATGTCGATCCACGTCGCTCTCCATCATCGCACCAGTTATAAACACGAACGCCCGGTGGAACACGGTGCCCACGTGGTCCGTCTGCGCCCTGCTCCGCATTGCCGTTCGAACATCCTGGCCTACAGCCTGAAAGTCGGACCGATGGAGCATTTCATCAACTGGCAGCAAGATCCCCAAGCGAATTATCTGGCCCGCCTGATGTTCCCCGAGCCGATGGCGAGGCTGGACATCGAGGTGGATCTGATTGTCGAAATGTCGGTATTGAATCCGTTCGACTTCTTCCTGGAGCCGGATGCCGAGGAATTCCCGTTTGCCTACGACAAGGATCTGGCCCGCGAACTCGCACCCTTTCTCGCAGTGCAAGAACCCGGCCCACAGCTCGAGCACCTGATTTCCTTATTCAAGGACAAGACCGGACGGACTATCGATGTGCTGGTCGCCATGAATTCACACCTGCAGGATGCGATCAAATACGAGATCCGCATGGAACCGGGCGTGCAAACACCCGAGGAGACTCTCGAAAAGGCCTCCGGTTCGTGCCGAGACTCCGCCTGGCTGATGGTGAACCTTCTGCGTCACCTCGGGCTGGCCAGCCGCTTCACTTCGGGATACCTGATCCAGCTCAAGCCTGACGTAAAATCACTGGACGGACCGGTGGGATCTGAAATCGATTTCACCGATCTGCATGCGTGGACTGAGGTTTACCTGCCGGGAGCGGGCTGGATCGGCTTCGATCCGACCTCCGGACTGTTGGCCGGAGAAGGCCACATTCCCCTCGCCTGTTCACCGGAACCTTCCAGCGCGGCCCCGGTCACTGGAGGTGTGGAGCCTTGTGAATCCGAAATGGAACACGTGATGACCGTGACGCGGGTTTACGAATCCCCGCGCACCACCCTGCCCTACACCGAAGAGCAGTGGCAGGAAATCCTCAAAACCGGCAGCAGCATCGACGAGGATCTCGACGCGATGGACGTGCGCCTGACGATGGGCGGCGAGCCGACCTTCATTTCGATGGATGACTTCGAAGGAGACGAGTGGAACACTGCGGCAGTCGGCCCGACCAAGCGCGCGATCTCCGGCAAATTGATCAAACGCCTGAGGGAGAAATACGCGCCCGGCGGACTACTCTTCTACGGACAGGGAAAATGGTATCCCGGTGAGGTGCTACCACGCTGGTCGCTGGCATGCTACTGGCGCAAGGACGGTCAACCTATTTGGGAAAATTCCGCGCTCATTTCGGATGAATCACGCGACTACAAGTGCAACGTGAATCACGCGAAAAAATTCGGCGAGGCCCTGACCCTCGCTCTCGGCGCGGATCCGAAATGGATCATACCGGCCTACGAGGACACACTCTACTACATGTGGCGGGAGCGGCGGCTGCCTGACAATGTCGACCCTCTCAACAACAACCTCAAAGACAAGATCGAGCGCAAGCGTTTCACCCGGCTGTTCCAACAAGGCATCAACGAAGTCGTCGGCTACGCGATTCCCCTGGAGCGACGCATGACAGAGGAGGGACTTCGCTGGACCACCGGGCCATGGTTTTTACGGGATGAATCCCTCTATCTTCTGCCGGGTGATTCACCGATGGGTTACCGCCTTCCACTGGACTCTCTGCCATGGGTCAAGGAATCCGAATACCCGTGGCACATCCCGCAGGATCCGACACGGACGGTTCACGACTTCCCGCAAATGCCGGGCCGTGAACTCGCCCACCAACGTCGCGAATTGGACAAGACAAGCTCCCGCCCCGACTCCGGAGACGGGAAAGCAAACGAGGGCGGAGGCGAAAATTCCGCCGGAGAAAAATCATGGGAGCGCAAACCTGCCGAGCAAGAATCTGCTTCCTGGGTGACCCGCAGCGCATTGTGCATCGAGCCTCGCGACGGCCGCCTGTATGTTTTCCTGCCACCGGTGGATGAAACCGAGGACTTCCTCGATCTGGTCGCGACCCTCGAAAGCACGGCGAAAAAACTCGGCATGCCCATCATCTTGGAAGGCACACCTCCCGCCTACGACTCGCGCATCAACGTGGTGAAAGTCACGCCCGACCCCGGAGTGATAGAAGTGAACCTGCATCCCGCCGCTTCGTGGGACGAGTTGGTGCACAACACCTCCGTGCTCTACGAGGAAGCGCACCTGTGCCGTCTCGCCACGGAAAAATTCATGATCGACGGCCGCCATTGCGGAACCGGAGGCGGCAACCACATCATCATCGGCGGCGAAACCCCATCGGACAGCCCCCTCCTGCGCCGCCCGGATCTGCTGCGCAGCATGATCACTTTCTGGAACCATCATCCGTCGCTGAGTTACTTATTTTCCGGTTTGTTCGTGGGTCCGACCTCGCAAGCACCTCGTGTGGACGAGGCACGGAACGACTCCATTCACGAGTTGGAGGTCGCATTCAAAACCCTCGAAGGCACGGATCCTCCATTGCCATGGCAAGTCGACCGGGCGTTCAGGAACCTGCTCATCGACCCGACCGGAAACACACACCGCGCCGAGTTCTGCATCGACAAGCTCTACAGCCCGGACACCTCGACCGGACGCCTCGGACTCCTGGAAATGCGGAACTTTGAAATGCCTCCGCACTACAAGATGAGCCTCGCACAACATTTGGTCCTGCGAGGGCTTGTCTCAAGATTCTGGAAGGAACCCTACACCAAGCCGCTGGTCCGCTGGGACAGCGAGATTCATGACCGGTGGATGCTGCCGCATTTTATCTGGCAGGATTTTTGTGAAGTGCTTGGCGACTTGCGCGAGCACGGATACTGGGTCGAGGAGGACTGGTTCGCACCGCATTTGGAATTCCGTTTCCCGCGCATCGGCGAGTTCACTCAAAAAGGCGTGGAGGTCGAGATGCGCCACGCCATCGAGCCATGGCATGTGCTCGGCGAAGAAGGTGGAGCCGGTTCGGCCGTGCGCTACGTGGACAGCTCGGTTGAGCGCATGCAGGTGCTGGTGCGCGGCATGATCGGCGAACGCCATTCGATCACCTGCAACGGCGTGAAAGTTCCGCTGCACCCGACCGGCACTCACGGAGAATTCGTCGCCGGTGTCCGCTACCGCGCCTGGCAGCCGCCAAACTGCCTGCATCCCACCATCCCCGTCCACACGCCGCTGATCTTCGATCTGCTGGACTCATGGAATGACCGCTCGATGGGTGGCTGCACCTACTATTCCGCGCACCCCGGCGGCTTGAGCCATGAAAACTTCCCTGTGAATTCCTACGAAGCCGAATCCCGCCGCCTCTCGCGCTTCTTCCAGCACGGCCACACCGGCTCGAAAATGGAAGCTCGCGAAGGTCCAATTAATTCGGATTTCCCGTTCACACTGGACTTGCGCATGATACCGAAGAGTCTCTGACTCATTCCCCTGCGGAAATCCTCTGATTCATGGCTGATAGCACAAGTTCCCAGTTCCAGGCAATGTCGCCGCCGCCTGCGGCCGCGCAGATTCTGCCCGCATGGCATGAAATGAACGATGCGCACGGACAGATCCGCCCGCACTGGGAAAGTCTGGGAATAAGTATCCAGCACTGGAGCTCCGATGAGCGGAATTCCATTTCCTCGGCTGCGGCAAGGATGATCGAGGATCTTGGAACGACTTTCAATGTCTACAGCGATGTCGGCAATGTGGGACAGCCCTACCAACTGGATCCGATCCCGCTGATGATTCCTCCCTCGGACTGGACCCATGTCGCTTCCGGGATGAAACAACGGATGCGCTTGATCGATACAGTATTGGCGGATCTCTACGGCCCGCAGGAGTTGCTAAAGGAAGGTCTGATCCCGCCGGATTTGGTAAATGCCAGCCCGGCGTTTCTCCAATACGCGCGTGGTGTGCAACCGATCGGCGGGCGTTTCGTCGTCACCACCGGATGTGATTTGGTGCGCTCCGCCACCGGCCAGTGGACCGTGCTGCGCGACCACACCAACGCACCGGGCGGACTCGGCCAGGTATTGGAAAACCGCTACGTGACCTCGAACCTCCTGTCCGAGCAATTCGATGCCCTCCAAATCGCGCGACTGGGTAACTTTTTCGACATGGAGCGCAGCACCCTGCAATCGCTGCTACCCCGCCACAACAAGACGCCCAACGTGGTGTTTCTCACTCCGGGATTCCGTCATCCGTCATACTTCGAACATGCCTACAAGGCGAGACTGCTCGGCTTCCCCCTGGTGGAACCGGCGGATCTGACTGTCCGCGAGCGACGCTTGTTTTTGAAAACCCTTTCAGGCCTGATACGCATTGATGGCGTGGTCAACCGACTCGGCGACGATGGACTGGATCCGCTCGAGCACTGGGTTCGCGGCGGCGGTGGTGGTATCCCCGGCATCATCGAGGCTTGGCGCACGGGAAATGTCGCGCTGGCCAACGCGCCGGGCGCTGGGTTTGCCTCGACACCCGCGCTCATGCCATTCCTGCCCGGGATCTGCCGCAAATGGTTCGGTGAGGATATCAAACTGCCCTTCATCGAAACCTGGTGGCTGGGCCAGGCCCACGTTCGCAAGCGCGTGCTTGATGAGCTGCACCGTTACGTCCTGATATCCGCCTTTGGCAGCGACGAGTTGCTACCCCTCCGCTGCACCAGTCTCTCACCATCCGCACGCAAGCAATGGATCGCAACCATCGAGGAGCGTCCCTACGACTTCGTCGCCCAGCTCGATATCTCGCCGAGCGAGGCTCCCTCCTTAGAGTCCCGTGGCATTCGCCAACGCCCCATCATCTGGCGCTCGTTCGCCCTGCACACGCAGGATGGCCCGGAAGTCCTGCCGGGCGGTCTTGCGAGAGTCGGGAAGTCCGGCCAGGCACCGCAGCTCTGGCCCGGTCATGCGGGATACACCAAAGACGTTTGGGTTCCCGACAATGACGCGGACTTCAGGACAAAAACGAATTTTAAAATTTCCGGTTCCGCCAACAACCGCCACCCGTCGGCGTTGGAAGTACCCAGCCGAATCGCCGAACAATTGTTCTGGGTCGGGCGCTATGCCGAACGGATCGAATTGGCCACCCGATTGTTGCGCGTCACTCTGCGTAATCTCAGTGGAGAAACCGGACGCCATCAGCAGGAACAACTCAAAGCCTGCCTGACACTGATTCGCGGCACCCGCCTGGTTCCCAAGGACGTTGTCATCCCTCCCGGCCAAGCACTCAGAACCCTCTCAAACCTGGCCCACGATCAAGCCGCCCGGGGTGGCATTCCAAACCTGACACGCTCCCTTCTGCTCAACGCTGCCGCCGCCAGAGACCGGCTTTCCGACGACACATGGCGTCTTTTCAACCGCCTCGAGGGCATCGTCCACGCACCAGCAGGAGCCCCAAGTGCCTCGCAACTGCTACGCAACCTCGACACTCTCGTACTCCACCTCTCCGCGTTTTCAGGTATGCAGGCGGAGAACATGACCCGCGGCCAGGGCTGGCGATTTCTGGAAGTGGGACGCCGGATCGAGCGCGCACTTGGAAATCTCAAATTGCTCAGAACCGCTGCCGAACAAAGCGATGGAGAGACCCTGCTGCTGTTTCCCCTGTTGGAAACCTGCGACAGCGTCATGACCTACCGCCGCCGCCATTTCTCCCGGCCCCAGCTCGATGGTGTCATCGAACTCATCTTCTTTGATCCCACCAACCCCCGCTCGGTAGCCTATCAGCTCGGCGTGCTCGACCGGGAAATCATCAGTTTCTCAGGAGACCCGGAATTCGGACTCCTGCCAAAAATCCGCGAACACCTGCTGGAATTGGCTCAACGTATCTCCGACACAACCATTCCCGATGCTGCGGAATTCGACCGCATATTCACCTCGCTGGAAGTCTTCGCCGACATGATCACCCAGCACTACTTCAGCCACTCGGTGCGGAGGGTTTATTGACATGAAATACAACCTCGTCCATCGCACGAAATACACCTACGAGGGTGCCGTGACCGTGTCCCACCACCTGGCGAGACTCGCCCCCCGCACCCTGCCGGGACAACGCTGCCCATGGCACGAACTCGCTATCGTGCCGGTCCCGGTGGGCCGTGGCGTGCACCTGGATACCTACGGCAACGTGACCTCCTATTTCGAAATCGAAGGTAAACATGAATCTCTTGAAGTCACCGCCAAAAGCCTCGTGGAAGTCTTCCCCACCCAACATCCCGACCCATCCACTACGCCTCCCTGGGAGCAGGTTCGCGATGACTGCCAGGTGGAAAAGCTCACTCCCTCATCCGAGGCGGGCGCTTTCCGTTTTGCCTCGCCAATGGTTCCTCTCGGCCACGAGTTCGCGAATTTTGCCAGACAGGAATTCAGCCCGTCCCGCCCTGTTCTCCAAGCGGTGCTGGGCCTCACAGATCGTATTTTCAAAGAATTCAAATTCGACCCACGGGCCACGGATGTAACCACGCCGGTCACCGATGTGCTCAAAAAACGCGCCGGCGTTTGCCAGGATTTCGCGCACCTGATGCTCGCCTGCCTGCGCTCGCTCGGCCTGCCCTGCCGTTACGTCAGCGGTTATCTCGAAACCGCGCCACCTCCGGGAATGCCCCGCCTCACAGGAGCGGATGCCTCACATGCGTGGGTCTCCGTTTTTTGCGGCGAAAGCACCGGTTGGGTCGACTCTGACCCCACCAACAATCTGCTACCCGGCGAGCGCCACATCACCGTCGCATGGGGGCGGGATTTCTCCGATGTCAGCCCCTTGCGCGGTGTGACTCTCGGCGCGGGAGGACAAAAACTCTCTGTCTCTGTCGACGTAGTCCCGCAGGACGATCGCTGAGTCATTCCGGCGATTCTACCCGAACCTGGCATTCACAGGAATGGAAATACCCAACAGCGCCCCGCCAACCTCACGGCTGCTTTCAAAAAAACCGGTTCCATCCTTTTGGAATCCGATTGAAACATCCCCGCCCGCATGCAAGTTTCGCCCGTGATTCCACCATCCGCAGCTTCTGCCAAATCATCCAAGCCCAAGTCACCGAAAAAATGGTCACCTGAGAAATCATCCGAGCTCTACGGAGTCGAGTCATGGGGCCACAAATTTTTCGGAGTGAACAAGGACGGCCACGTCACGGTCAAACTGGAGGACGGCGAGAATAGCGCCAGGATTTCCCTCCACAATATTGTCGATGGCCTGCGCGACCGGGGAACCCACCTCCCGGTCCTGCTCCGTTTCCGCGACCTGCTGCACTCCCGTATCACCGAAATCAACGAAGCCTTCCGCGAGGCGATCAAAGTCACGAACTATCAGGGCAACTATCGCGGTGTCTACCCGATCAAGGTCAACCAGCAACGCCAGGTCATCGAGGAAATCGCCGAGTTCGGAAAAAGATATCACTACGGCCTCGAAGCTGGCTCCAAGCCCGAGCTGATCGCTGCCCTCGCACACATGCACGATCCCGAAGCCTACATCATCTGCAACGGCTACAAAGACGAGGAGTTCATCGACCTCGCCCTCCACTCCCAGAAAATGGGTATGAAAATCATGCTGGTCCTGGAAATGCCCAGTGAACTCGATCTCATCCTCGCACGCTCAAAAAAAATCGGCGTCCTCCCCAACCTCGGAATCCGTATCCGTCTTTCCACCAAAGGCTCCGGCCACTGGCAGGAATCCGCAGGAGATAAATCGGTTTTCGGACTCAATGCCGCCCAGGTCATCGGCGTCGTCGACTCACTCAAAGCCAGCGGCCACTTGCCCTGCCTGAAAATGCTTCACTACCACCAAGGCAGCCAGATTCCGAACATTGCCGCAATTCGCGAGGGCTGCACCGAAGCGGTCCGTATCTACTGCGATCTTGTCAAGGAAGGCGCACCCATGGGCGTACTCGATATGGGCGGTGGCATGGCTGTTGACTACGATGGCTCTCACACGAATTTCGCCTCCTCCTGCAACTACTCCATCCAGGAATACTGCACTGACATCGTCGAAGTCGTCGCTCAACAGTGCGACCGCGTCGGAGTGAAACACCCCAACCTCATTTCCGAGTCCGGCCGCGCGGTCGTCTCCTACTACTCGGTTCTCGTTTTCAATATCCTTGATGTCACCTCTGCTCAGACCACCGACAAGGAACCGGAAATGCCTGAAAAATCCCCTCAGAACCTTGTCAACCTGTTCCACGTCAACAAGACCCTGAGTAAAAAAAATCTCCAGGAAGCCATGAACGACGCGGTCTACTACCGAGATCAGGTCCGCGCCATGTTCCTTTACGGCGCTGCCACCCTGCGTGAACGCGGTCTTGCCGAAGCGTGGTATTGGCACATCCTCACCCGCATTTCAAACATGATTTCGGATATGGACGATATCCCGGAAGAACTCCGCGAACTCTCCAACAGTCTCGCTGATTTCTACTACGGAAATTTCTCCCTCTTCCAATCGCTCCCTGACTCATGGGCCATCGACCAACTCTTCCCGGTCATGCCTATCCACCGCCTTGACGAACGCCCGAAACACCGCGCCGTACTCGCAGACATCACCTGCGACTGCGATGGCAAGATCGACCGCTTCATCGACAAAGAAGATGTCGCGAAAATTCTTCCTCTCCATGAGCTGAAACCCGATGAACCCTACTACATCGGAGTCTTCCTGGTCGGGGCCTACCAGGAAACTCTCGGCGACCTCCACAACCTCCTCGGTGACACCAACGTCGTCGGCGTTCATCTCGAGAAAGGCAAACCCGTCTACACCCATGAAATGGAAGGCGACACGGTAGCCGACGTTCTCTCCTACGTCGAATTCGACCCCAAAGAACTCGTCTCAAAATTCCGCAACTTCGCCGAAAAAGCCGTCAACGACGGCCGCATCTCCCCGAAAGAGCGAAAGGAGATCATGGACCTCTATCGCACCGGCCTCGCTGGTTACACGTATTTCGAAAGTTGAGCGCTCCGCCAGTTTCGATCACCGAAATTTACCGGCGATCTCTTGCAGGTGGTTAGCGGTTTCCGCATCAACCTCGAAAGCAGGAAACTCACGGACTGCTCCTTCAGGGCTTTCTTGGAACACCGTTGCATAAAATACCAGCGCTGACAGATAGCTACCCACGGGATTAAGGTGATGAAGATCGGCATCATATAGATCGATGCCAGGAGTTTCCCGGACGCACAGGGAAACGGCATCGCCGACGCGGGCGATACGGACGGACTTACCGGGATTTTTTCCCGTCAAAAGGGCCTGAAGTGCGCGGTATGAAACTTCCAGTTCAACGTCCATATCATTGAAATCACGAAAAGGAGCGAGCCTATCGCCATCCTGATACCAGCTATGACCGGGCTTCCGCGCCCAAGTGCGATATAGGATGATTTCCGCCTCCGGGGAAGTTGCCCAGATCAGTTCGGCAAGCGCCTCACCACTTCGGAAGAAATTCTCCCGGTTTCCCGTGCGGGTTGGCTTGGAGCTGAAATCCTGAATGACTACCTTGTCCCAGACTTTGGATGCAATGGTCGCAGTGGTTTCCTCGCTGGCGAGGTGGAAAGTCCAGTCCTTCCCGCTCACAGCGGCCATCGTGACGGAAGTTTCTTTCCCTTTCCCGACTGCGATAGCCTGAAAGATCGCAGGCACTCCGCCGTGATCCTTGACTCGTCCATCATGCCCGTGGGTGAAGCTATTTCCGATAAAAAGCACATCGTCGGCGAGCGCTATTTGCGAAATGATTGTGATCGCAATAAGGACCAATGGCTGAAGCAGGAAGAATTTTGGAGAGAATCGCATAACGGTAGTGAGGGTGAGGAAAGGAACCACCTATTCCGAGCGGATAATCGGAGATCTCCACAAAGCCAGATCTGAATAATCCCGACTTGCATCCGGGCGCCTGAGCAGGTCCCCTCAACCCTATGGAATCACACGAATGGAATGAGCGAACGGAAGAGGGCAAACGATTCTACCGTGGCAACTTTCACGGCAAGGAGTGGCGTATCATCACCACCCTCAAAACCGACCCCGATTGGGAGCATCTGGAGGAACCTTCAGAAGAGGTCTGGAGGGCCCTCCGCGATGTCGTCTGGAAAAAATATCAACGCAAACGCTGCCCTTGGGAACGGGTGGCGGGGATCGATAGGATACTTGGCGACGAGGTGCCTGAATGATCCCGCGCGATCTCAGTGCGAAAGTGGATTGTCACCCGAGGCATCCCCGAGATGTGACTGATTTTCCGGTAGGAATTTTTTAAAGCGGGTCTTGTCGATCGCTTTCATGTAAGCCTCCTGAGGAGAAATCATCCCCTCGCGAAGCTTGGACCAGATAGACTCGTCCATGAACTGCATCCCCTCATTCTTACCCCCGGTGATCACGTCGTAAAGTTTCTGCGTCGCACCTTCCCGAATGATCGCTGCCACTGCGGGAGTTCCGAACATGATCTCGTGAACCGCCACCCGGCCCGGCTTATCCACACGTTTGCAAAGAAGCTGCGCTACCACGCCCCTCAGAGAGGCGGATAACATCGTTCGGACCTGCGATTGCTGGTTCGCTGGGAACACGTCGATAATACGGTCGACTGTCTTACGAGCGTTGTTGGTATGCAAGGTTCCGAAAACCAGAAGTCCTGTTTCCGCCGCAGTGAGCGCGAGGGATATCGTTTCAAGGTCGCGCATTTCTCCAACAAGAACGATATCGGCATCCTCACGCAGTGCCGCCCGAAGACCATCCGCGAAAGAGGGTGTCTGGATGGGCACCTCACGCTGTGTGAGAATCGAATTCTTGTTGCCATGAACGAACTCGATCGGCTCTTCGATGGTGATGATATGGCGCGAGAAATTCGAGTTAATGTAATCCAAGAGCGCGGCAAGCGTCGTGGATTTCCCCGAGCCGGTGGGTCCTGTCACCAAGACCAGACCCGAGCGCATATGCCCGAATTCCTTTACAATCTCGGGGACTCCCAACGCTTCCAGGGGCATGATCTCGGTCGGAATCAGCCGGAAGACCGCAGCGAGTCCGTTCTGCTGCTGAAGATAATTGCACCGAAAGCGCGAGTCCTCATCCATCTCATAGGCGAAGTCGAGATCGCCCTCTTCCAAATAATGCTCAAATGCCTTCGGATCACAAATTTCGGCGAGCATTTCTTTAAACGATTCACTCTCCAGAACCTCTTCACCCTCGATCGCACTCACGGCCCCGTGAACACGGATCTTGGGCGGCTGTCCCTCGGAAAGGTGTAAGTCGGAACCTTTGCTTTTTATGAGGTGCTTGAATAGGGCGTCGATTCTTGCCATGTCGATATGTGGGTTTGGACGGAAAATTTGATTCTTGGGAAATTCAGGAATGGAGGAACGATCTCATTTGCGCCTTGTCATCAGAGCGGAAAAGAAGCTCCTCAGCTGTGATCTTGCCTTTGACATAGAGCCTGCGTAGGGATTCGTCCATGGTGATCATACCGACATGCTTACCGGTTTGCATGATCCCCGGTAGCATGTATGTCTTCCCCTCACGAATACAGTTCGCAACGGCTGGAGTGTTCACAAGCAACTCGGTGGCAAGCACACGCCCATCACCCTCTACATTGGGAATGAGCTGCTGGGAAAGGATTCCACGAAGTGATTCGGAAACCATGATCCGGATTTGCTCGCGCTGATCCGTGGGGAATACGTCGAGCACGCGGTCGAGCGTGCGCGGAGCATTGCCGGTGTGAAGCGTGCCCAAGACTAGGTGTCCCGTTTCAGCAGCTGTGAGAGCGAGTTGGATCGTCTCAAGGTCACGCATTTCTCCGACCATGATCACGTCAGGATCCTCCCGCAACGCACCACGGAGCGCCCTTGCGAATGACTCGGTATGTTTATGTACCTCGCGCTGGTTCACATGGCATCCTTTGGAATCAAAAACATACTCGATAGGGTCCTCGAGCGTGAGGATATGATCTTCTCGGTCCTGGTTGATGAAATCCACGATTGAAGCAAGCGATGTTGATTTACCGGACCCCACCGAACCGGTCACCAGTATCAGACCATTCTGGTAACGGGTGAGCGGGATGATGTGCTCAATCGGAAGGCCGATTTCCTCCATGCTGCGAATCTGGGAATTAATGATTCGAAACACCATGTCGTAACCAAGCCGCTGTTTCACGATGGAGGCCCTGTAGCGGCCATCAGTTCCTTCGTATGCGAAATCAATATCGCCACGCTCTTCGAGACGTTTCCACTCTTTTTCCCCAAGGAAAGATTTGACGAGATTCTCAGTTTCGTGAGGCTTCAAAGGTTCGTGATCAGGCCAGATTGCGCCGAGGGTCCCGTTCAGCCGCCAAGCTGGCGGGTATGCGGTTGCTAGATGGAGATCGGATGAACCAAATTCACGTCCGAGCTTAAGATACTCATCAACGTGATCTAATACGTGGTGTTCAGGCATTTGTGGAAGGAGGGCTTTAAAAAGTGTGATTTTTGGGTCTGTCGCAAACGATGGTAAGTTCTCACTGTTCTTCAGTTTGACTCACAGCGAATATCTAAAACAAGTTTCTCGTCTTCTGTCAACGTGGGGCTCGCTCTATACCGGGAGGCTTGTTCATCCCTCCTCTGGCCAAATAGTTTGCAACGTAGTCCTTCAGTAACTTTGTCGCATAAATTTTTACGGCTGGCTTTGAAAGGACAACTAGAATTCTCAACAACTTGGGAAGTGAACTTTTTGTTTTCTTCAAGGTCTTCACCTCATCGCGCTTCCTTTTGCGTGACTTGAATAGGAAGCTCCCGACGAAGCCAACCAAGATAGATCCGCCAATCCATTTGACTGGTTCGACCCTCAAGGATTCTTTTAACCGCGAGGGCAAATCAAGCTTACGCTTGAGAACATGGTGGGTCTGGCTGATCGAAAGTCGGGCAGCCTCGCTTCTCCGAACCAGTTCTCCGAGGTCTACTGCTTTTTGGGTTGATTTAGCCATTCTCGGTCTTTCTCGAATTCAGATCGGGTGATTGGGAATGAATCTGCGGATTTGGAACGTGATAAAAGTAACGCGATTACAGCTACGAAAATGTGCCCGCCTGCTACAGCGAAGGCTGCCTGATACCACTGCCAAGAGTAAGTCAAAACAATCACACCTACTATCCCTGCCGCAATGAGCAGCCAAGCAATAATAAGAAAAAACGCAGCAACGATAAGGAGAACAACTTTCCCAAATACCGAGCTGACAGCCTGTTTTGACTCCGCCTGTATGATCGCGATTCTCGAAGACACTAGGCATGGAATGGCCTGCTTCCAGTTATCGGGAAGTCTACTTCTTTCAGAGTCCGGAGTTACTCCTTCCTCTAGGTCATTCATGGCAGATTTTCCATAATCGGCGCTCATTTTCAGGGTTCAATGCGAGGTCGCCTTGTCGTCAACATCCACTCTTTTTTAACTAGGGGAAATAAGAGCGTGTCCATACGATTCAGTCGGACCTCTCCCGTTTCTACCGGCGGGTGATGAGACCAATAAGAAAACCGACGCCCAATGCGCCGAGAACTGCCTTGGTTGGATTCTGGCGAATGTAGTCTTCAGCGGTGACCTGCATCTCTTTGGCCTTCACTCGTGTGTCGTCCCACTGTTGCTGAGCGTTTGCCTTGACCTGTCCGGCTTTTTCGGTGGCAGCGGCCTTGTAGTGATCTGCTTTTTCGGTTGCAACAGCCTTGTAGTGATCGGCTTTTTCGGATGCATTTGCTTTGAACGCAGTCGCAGCTTCCACTGCCCGGTTCTTGACGTTGGTGGCTTGCTCGCCGGTCGTCTTGGCGAAATCAGAAGCCGCATTGCGGAGGTCCGAGGCTGCATCGCTCGGTGATGGTGCGGTTGCATCGGAGGCACTGGCCTTTTTTGGAAATGGATTCTCGGTCATAATTTTGGAGTGTTTATTGGGCAGATGACATTATTACAAGCATCTCCTGTTCCAAGCGATTCTACAACTCGTGCGGTCTAGCGCAAGAACACATTGGAAAATGAAGAAATGATCACATCCAAGTGTCAATGCGCCCGCCGCAACGCCCCTTCCATCGGCAATTCAACAAACCTAACCGAATTTCTCCCTAACGCTTGAGCTGATTCTCGATCCGTTCGATTCGCTCCCGCAAGCCGGGCTGTTTTTCAAGCTCGGAGGAAACCTTCTTACATGCGTGGATCACAGTGCCGTGGTCCCGCCCCCCGAAGGCCTCACCGATTTCCATCAGCGAAGTATGTGTCATCGAACGACTGAGATACATGGCGATCTGTCTTGGGAAGGCAATACTCGCAGGCCTGCGCCGTGAGATCATGTCAGCCAACCGAAGGTCGAAAGTCTCGGCAACCACTCTCTGGATTCCATCGATGGTCACCTGTCGGCTTGCCTCTTCCTGGATAAAGTCGCGCAGCAAATACTCGACTTTCTCCACAGATACACTCTCCCCTGCCAAAGACGCGAACGTCGCGACTCTGACCAAAGCTCCCTCAAGACGGCGAACGTTCGAGCGGATCTTCTCGGCAAGAAAGGTCAGCACGGCTTCATCGACGGAGACTTTCCACTCCAAAGTCTTCTTCTTGAGAATCGCCATCCGGGTTTCCAACTGCGGAGCCTGCAACTCGACAGCAAGCCCACATTCGAAACGTGAAATTAAACGCGGCTCGATACTCTTGATTTCGCAAGCCGGGCGATCACTCGTGAAAACCACCTGGTTACGACCATCTAGAAGCGTGTTGAAGGTGTGGAAAAACTCCTCTTGGGAGCGCTCTTTCCCGGCAAGAAACTGGACATCGTCGACCAGCAGAACATCCGAACTCCGGTAACGCCGACGGAACTTTTCGATATCTCCCTTGCGGATGGCTTCGATAAACTCATTTGTGAAACGTTCACAGGTCAGATATATCACCCTGGTATCCGGACGACGGCGCAGGATTTCCTGCCCGATAGCGTGCATCAGGTGGGTTTTCCCCAAACCTGAACATCCGTGGATAAACAGCGGATTGTAACCGACTCCGCTTTTCGTAGCAACAGCCTGGCATGCCGCGTGGGCAAACTGGCTGTTGCTGCCCACAACAAAATTTTTGAAAGTGTAACCTGGATTCAAGCCCGCTGCCTTTGCGCGCTTATCAATCATTTCGCTCGACAATTCTTGCCGGAGCACAGGCTCGGATTTCTCCGGATCTGTTTCCAATCCCACTGCCATCGCGTTCTTGGCAACCGCGATTTTCACATGATGCATTCCTTCATTAAACTCTCCCGCTGCGAGTATCAATTCCGGAAGATAGTTCGTCTCGATCCAGACCTGATGAATTTCGCCAGGAACGAAAATCGTTCCCACTCCGTCAGCGACACCTTCCCATTTCGCGGCACCGAACCACCTTTGAAACGCATCTTTGCCGATGGACTTCTCGAGCTTCATCGCAATCCTTATCCAGCTTTCAACGACGTCAGGAGTTGCACTCGGCTGAGGTTGCTCTCGATTCATCAATGTCTCTGGCTTTAGGATTTCCGACGGATTTTTATTCATGACCAATTAAAACCGTACGTCGCTCAACTCCCCCCATGGACACCTGAAACGCAACGGTCTTCGAACAGTGAACGAGAATTTTCAGTGCGGAAAATTCTTTTGAAGCCACTCTAACAGAGAGAAGTTTCTCCCCGTATTCCACAAGCGTTCCACGGAAATAAATTTTAAAATCTTGACTAAAATTTTGCTTAGCTTTGCCAAAGCATTACGCCTTCTATTTCTTCAGAATTCGCGCAATCCGTTGAAGATTAAGTATCTACGCTGTGACGAACTTGTAACAAAAAATTATTACTGTTTCACTACGCGCGGCGCGGCCAGATGAAGGTCACCAGCAACAGCGAGTTGTATCAACCAGAAACCATATAGCCGCCCGCCCTCTTCGTCAGCTTCTCCCAAGTGCTCTGTCAAAGCCTGAAATATAGAATATCCTCACCTGTAGCTTATGTTCGGAACGCGACTGACTCCAGTCGCGCAACTCGCGCGCGCGCTTCAAACCCGTAACTCCCCTACCCTACAATTCAGAGCTGACAGAACCCTTGTCGCGTTTGAAAAGCCCCCCGATCAATCCACTACCCAATGTGATTAACGCATTGATCGGGAAAAACCACTCCGAAGCCAGCTTGGGTCGGCTGTCGACTAGTGCCTTTGCCACATCGTTCTGCCCGAGCATCTCCAGGATACTGATCATTTCCGGACGAAAATAAGCAACCAACAACACCGATAGACAGGTTCCCACAACCAAACCGATTCCACTCGCCCTCCATGGAATCAACGCTGCCATCAAAACTCCCAGCAGCGGACCGTAGGTGTAAGCAACCATTCCAAAAGCCAGACCAATCAAATCACTGTCTTCGTTCCGCTGGTAGATCTGCCATAAGAGTAATCCGGCAAGTGTTAGAATTACCCCCCAAATCAATACAGCTATCCGCGAAATCTTCACCATCCGCGACCCTTGCCCCTCCGCTTCCATTCGATCTTGGCCGTAAATCACCGACAAACTCGTCTGGCTGAGCGCCGCCAGAATTGAATCCAAACTCGATATGGCCGCTGCGAATGCTCCGGCCAAAATCAATCCGCTGAGACCCACTGGCACCTCACGCACAATCCAAGCCGGAAACACGTTATTGGGACTCGCCGCGAACTTGGCCGCCAAACCTGCCTCCGGCGGATACTGCTGATACCAGGCAAAAAGACCCGATCCCACCGCCAGCATCAGAATAGTAATCACAAGCGAAACACTACTCCAGCACATCGCCTTACGCGCATCACTCACATTTCCACAGCAGAACATGCGTTGCGTATTGAGTTGATCCACCCCGAAGGCCGTGAAGTTCTGGAACGGCATCGCCAACAAGCCCACCCACAACGTGTAGCGCAACTCCGGCTTTTCAAAAGGTGCGGTCAGATCGAGGAAGCGCATCTTATCAATCGCAACTCCATCCACCACCACCTGGTTCAAGGCCACAATCTCGCTCCAACCCAACCCTTTCACCAACAGAAACAAGGCCAACAGCCCACCGAAGACAAATAGACAGAACTGCATCACATCGGTCCAAATTACCGTTTGCATCCCCCCCATCAAAGTCCACATCACCGCCACCAAGCCTATCACTACGATACAAAACTCCACTGGCATCCCTGTCACCTCCCGTAAAATAATCGCCGTCACCAACACCCGCACACTCTGCCCGAGGACCGAACCCACGGAAAACAATGCCGTCACCAAAGTCTTCACTTTTGCCCCGAGCCGATTGCCCATGAAATCATACGGGCTGTAAATTTCCTTCTCGTAATAAAGGGGAACCAACCAATAAGCCACCGCGAAGCGAGCCACCATCGAGCCCAACCCCCACTGCAAATAAGTCCAATCGCCCTGTAGTCCGAAAACAATTCCCGGCACCCCGATAAATGTCAGCGCACTGATCTCCGTGGCGATCATCGATCCGCTCACCGCCCACCACGGCAAGGTCCTTCCACCCAAAAAGAAATCCTTAATACTCGCCTGCTGCCCGCTCATCTTATGCCCCACCCACGTCGTCAGCAACAGGTAGCCGATCAACACAGCCCAATCCCAATATGTGAAATTCAAATCTATGGCACCGAGGAACATAGCCGGAGGCTAGCCCTTCGGACTTCTGAACCAAGTTTGAATTTCATATCCACCCGCTTCCGCTTTTCAGTTCCCAAGTCTCTCTCACTCGCCTTTAATAACCCCATGGCAGCCAAGGAAAAACTAACCGAACCCGAACTCCCAAAACTCGTCCAGGACGACCCATGGCTCGAGCCACAGACCAATTCTATCCTCCGCCGCACCGCTCGCTTCGAAAACGCGCTCTCCGAAATCCGGGAAAAACACGGCTCACTCTCCGCCTACAGCCGCGCCCACCGCTATTGCGGAATCCATTTCAAACCAGCTGAAAAACTCTGGACCGTCCGTGAGTGGTTGCCCGAGGCAAAAGCCGTTTCCCTCATCGGCGATTTCAACCAATGGAACCGCGACTCCCATCCGCTCGTAAGAACCGACAACGGCATCTGGGAAATCAAGCTCCCCGCCGACGAACTCAACCACGGCGACAAAGTCAAACTCCACATCCACGGCGCCGACGACTCACATCTCGACCGCCTCCCCGCCACCATACACCGCGCCGTCCAAGACCCTACAACCCACGACTACATCGCCCAGATCTGGTCACCGCCGGAAGCTTACGTTTGGAAAAACGATTTCGACCCCTCGGAAATCAAAACTCCATACATCTACGAAACGCACACCGGTATGTCCGGCGAAGAACCCCGCGTCCATTCCTACCGCGAATTCGCCGACCACATTCTCCCCCGCATCAAAAAGGCCGGATACAACACGATCCAACTCATGGCCGTCCAAGAGCATCCCTACTACGGCTCCTTCGGCTATCACGTCTCCTCGTTCTTCGCCGCCTGCTCACGCTTCGGAACTCCCGAGGATCTCAAATACCTCATCGACACAGCGCACGGCATGGGCATCGCCGTCCTGCTTGATATCGTCCACTCACACGCGGTCAAAAATATCTCCGAAGGCCTCAACAACCTCGATGGCTCCGGCCACCAGTATTTCTACTCCGGTGAAAAAGGCGATCACCCGCAATGGGACTCCAAAGTCTTCGACTACGGCCGCCCCGAAGTCCGCCAGTTCCTCCTTTCTAACGTCCGCTACTGGCTCGAGGAATTCCGCTTCGATGGCTTCCGCTTCGACGGCATCACCTCCATGCTCTATCACTCCCACGGAAACCGCGCCTTTGGTGCCTACGACGACTATTTCGGCGACGACGCGAACGAAGAAGCCATCCTTTATCTCAAACTAGCCAACGAACTAATCTCGGAAATCAAACCCGGTGCCATCGTCGTCGCCGAAGACATGTCCGGCATGCCCGGCCTCTGCCGCCCGAATTCCGAGGGTGGCGTCGGCTTCACCCACCGCCTCGCCATGGGCATCCCCGACCACTGGATCAAACTCCTCAAAGACCAGCGTGACGAAGACTGGAACATGGACGAACTCTGGGGCGTCCTCAACAACCGCCGCCACGGCGAAGCCACCATCGCCTACGCCGAAAGCCACGACCAGGCACTCGTAGGAGACAAAACCATCGCCTTCCGCCTCATGGACAAGGAGATGTACTGGCACATGGCAAAGGACGACGACCATCCCGTCATCGAACGCGGCATCGCACTCCACAAAATCATCCGCCTCATGACACTCGCCTTCGGCGGCGAAGGCTGGCTCAACTTCATGGGCAACGAATTCGGCCACCCCGAATGGCTCGACTTCCCACGTGAAGGAAACGGCTGGTCCTACCATTACTGCCGCCGCCAATGGTCACTCGTCGATAATCCTGCCCTGAAATACGACTGGCTCGCCGACTGGGACCGCGACCTCGTCGCACTCGCCCAGGAAAAAAATCTGCTCCAAGCACCACCCGCCAACCTTCTCCACGTCGACAACCCCAACAAAATCATCATCGCCGAACGCGCCAACCTGATTTTCATCATCAACCTCTCCCGCGACAAATCCATCCCCGGCTACGGCGTCAAACCCCACAACCAGACCACCCACAAACTCCTGCTCGACTCCGACGAGAAAAAATACGGCGGCCACGACCGCCTCGACCACTCCGTCAACTACCCAGTCCACAAAGACGGCCAGCTAAAATTCTACACCACCTCCCGCTCCGCCATCGTCCTCGGATGAATCTACTGAAGAGGCGGTTTTAAACCGGCCTCAGACGTAGTATGTTTGCTATGCATACAACATTTTCAAAGTTCACTGTCATCGATTTCATCGAATAGATCATAGGCTGGTTTTTTTCCAGTTCTTCGATACACCTCCGCATCCACAACTGTTTTCCGCAACCAAGAGTTCTCACTCATAGCAGCTGGACTAATGACCCCTACCAACGCATCGATAATTGTCGGTCGCCCAAGATAATCTCGCATAATGTTTCGCTTGTGGAGGTCACCAACGATCCAAGGCGATCCCCCGACACTCATGATCGCAACGCTTTGCCGAAAACCACCTCTCTGCGGCACGATCGCACGGATTTCTTGAATCGAGGCCTGCAAATCGGCCTTGAAGTCCTTGTAGGGGTAAGCCACCGGCTGTTTTGCGATCAGGTAATCTCCACTGTCGGCAAGTCCCACAATTTCCGTAGCTAGAGCCCCTGCATCATTCAATATGGCCAGCTTCATCAGCGTGTGTCGCAAATCAGCTGATCTGAATTCGACTTGGTATTCTTCGTCTGCTGATGGTCTCTCCAAGACCAGTTTCTTGCCGAGAGCTCCTGTTTCTCGTAAGTTGAAGAGCTTGTAAACTACGCCATACTCTTCGTCCAAATATGGCTCCGCTTCAGCCCCTGATTGTAGCGGCCTGAGAAATGAACTCTCTAGAAATCCTTCCTGATCATAATTAAGACCTAGATCAGCGAGATTCACCACTGGAGTATCCCACTCCGCTAGCCTTCGCTCAATGGCGCTTGTCCAAACATCAATCGGAATCTGTTCCCCCGGTGCATAGCTCTGAGCTGCTTCGAGGATGCCGCGCGTTCGCTCTCCGTTAACGGCAGTGCAAGTTGCTCGCTGAGATTTTCCAGTTTCTGTTCCGCTGATTGCGGTTGGTCTTCCTGTCCGGAAATCAAATGAGAGGTTTCGTGCTGATTGTTCATAATCT
>Ga0222650_1000427_pt1 | contig 33168 bp, 40 predicted proteins | sample AntAcemetagen367_FD_179820 | JGI IMG/M metagenome (GOLD analysis project Ga0222650, IMG submission 179820) | Saline water microbial communities from Ace Lake, Antarctica - #367 | ecosystem: Environmental > Aquatic > Non-marine Saline and Alkaline > Saline | place: Antarctica: Ace Lake... | reverse complement strand
GTATTTATTGAAGGGATAAACATTCTTTGTTCTAAAAGATCCCACTTCTTACTTTTTGTAAAATTATTTATTTTGAGTTTTTTAACATTTGTAAAAATGGATGGAGGCAACTCAATGTTCCATTTACTGTATAGTAGAACGATAATTCCTTCTGGATCTTCAATAAAATCTGAAAACAATACAGTGGAGAAATTAGAACCAAAGTTAGAGTTTCCCTTTTCTTCAATATTTGTTGTTGCAGCAGCCCAAACTGAAGCAATTTGTTCATGACAATATTTAAGGCTGTCTTTTATTACACCTTCCGCATGTAAATTTTTATATAGAGTTTGCATTCCGTATCCATCACAATGTTTTTTCAATTTCCAAAATGTATTTTCTTTTATTTTATGTTTAAATTGTGAAAATATTGAATCCGACTTATTCATCCTTCTGAGAATATGAGAAGACGTAAATTCTTTCCAGTTTCTACTTAGATGCACAATTTTAGCTTCAGGATCAATCTTAACTAATTCTTCTATTTTAAAGTTGCACCTTGTAAAATCTATTATAACAGGATATCTTTTTTCAATTAACCACTTTATATAATTCACCTGGTTATCTGACATAGATTCCTTATGCTCTTCTGAAATATTTATATCAGAATAATGCTTCTTAAATTCAATTGGAAACTCATTAAAAAGACTTATAAATTCATCTCTTGTCTTTTTCAAATTGTCCTTTGGTATGTCAGCAAGTAGAGGATTGAAAGGTTCATCAAATGATGTATATCGTAAATCTTGACGCAATGTTTCCCAAAATATTGTTGTACCAGACCGGCGTAAACCAAGAATAAATATGTTAGGTGGTGATTTTTTCATAAGCTTTTATTATTACATTCATTTGTTCTATCACTGTATGTTTATTTTTCAAAAACTTTTTATGCCCATTTTCTGAAATAGTGGTCCGCTTGCTCTCGCAGTTTAGGTAAAGATGTATTTTCTCAATACATTCATTTATATCAGAGAAGTATTCGGCTTCAAGACCTTCTTTATATAAGAAAGAATGTTCATGAGTCCTTTCAGCCAATAGAAAAGATCCAACTGACGGAATTTCCATACTTCTTGTTGTATACTCATCCCGGTTATTTTTTGAGAGTAGGCACAAAGCTATTTTTGCACCCGCCAAGGTCTTTGCATATTCCTCGCCAACTACAGAGGACTGTATGAAATTGTTTTTTATATTCTCCCATTCATCGCAATTCTCCCAACCGTTTCCGTATATTTTAATACCTATATTACTACTAATTATCTTAGATAAAAAAGGGCCTCGATTCTCAAAACACGTTCCAATAAAGACAACATCTGATTCATATTTATCTTTTTCATCAAAATTTATATTTGGTTTAGCGTGCCGTCTATCATCTGCGGCCATAAATACTCGAACAACATTTCTTGCTTCATATTGATAAGCTTCATTTACATTAATTTTCCTAACAACTACGGTAAGTGTATATCTGGGAATGCTTTTTAATAATGATCTCCAAAATATCTTTCGTTTTCCGTTAAATGGATCATCATTAATATACTGTATGATATTACCATATTTATGCTGTATTTTTTTTGTGGTCGAAAAGGTTAAATAATTTTCTTGGTTGAAAAATACACAATCAAATTTCTCATTTCCAAGATGATTTTTAATCTTTTTCCATAGAAATGGCCCGTATCCCAACCCACCAGTCTTCATTAAAAATTTATACACAATTCTATTCTTTGGTAATAACTCTCTTGCATTAATGTTTTTCACATCATGGCCTAATCGTTTTAACGCTTCTCCTCGATCATTAGTGTTACCTTCAGGTCGTCCAAAAAATAGAATTTTCATAAAATTTGTATTATCATGCGATTACTCACTTATTATAGCATTTTATCACATTCCATCTTTCTGGAATGACTTCATGATTATCCCACATTTCAGAAGATGGCACAAATATTTTAGTTCCTCTCTTTTCCCCCAACCAAGCCGCCCACCAACTAAAACTGCTGTTGGCAATAATGAAATGTCGGCAACATGTAAACAACTTAAAGTCTTCAATAGCAGGCAAGCCCTCCTGTACCACCACCTCACAATCCTTCTCGTCTTTAAAAAACTCATCCGCCCACTCTGGGTCATCGGAAAAACAAAAAAATCGACACTCGGGGTACATTTCCCGCATCTGCTTCATCGCTTTTATATAGTAGACTTCATCTAAACACTGGCTGTATTGCATCCGACGGATATGCACCGCCACCGCATGAATTTCTCCATTGATCTTTTTAACCCACTCCGTCGATAGTGCCGGAGTTTTAAATTTTAAATCATTTCGGATTTGACCCGACACCGCTTCAAAATACTTTTCCGTCTGCCAATACCCAAGAAGTTTTACAGCCCGGCGGGGTTGCCAAGTCAATAATTCTGATTGAAATGTCGGTGGGCTTTTCTCCATAAGAAACGATTGCTTATCCAACGGATGGTTTCGCTCCTGTATCAGTTTCCATTTCCGTTCGATACGCGAAAAGGGGGCGGCATGGTGTATTACTTTCACCTCATCAGGCAGTGTGAATAAATCTAGCTCATAGTGTCGGCAGTATTTTTTATCCTGTCGAAAGTATGTCTCTGCGTCCAGTTCAAGTGGTATACCTGTCCGCAAGCTTGACGCCCGGCCCATGGCGTATTCAAAAAGCTGATTCCCCAACCCACCACAAAGTAAAACCTTAATTTTATTCATCACAGGTAGTTTTGTAATGGTTCTTAACGAGTTCTTCAACCCACCCTGCTCTATTCAAAAATTTAGGGTTTCGCATCCCTATTTTGCACATAATTTTCATCAAAATATTCAATCTAGATGCACGGTTTTCGCTTTGCATTTTTCCAATGCTAACAATTTCTGGACCTGAAATATAATTTGCATCTTCTGCACCTTTTAAGGAAGATGCGACTGCACGATCCCGGTCGGAGATTCCTACTATTTTCTTACTTTGTCTGGAGCCTTGATTACCATGCAAACGCCATGTGGCTAAGTTTTTGGGTATCCAATGTACGGGAAAAGAACGAACGGCATTCATGATCCAAGCCGTATCTCCCGCGGAAGAAAAATCTGTTGCAAATGGCCCTACGGAATCTAGGACATCTCGGTGAAATAATACCCCTGTAATACTTTGGTAAACTCCGCATGCAAATATTTGTGAGTAGAATTCCATAGAATTTGGTAGAACACATTCAGCACCCAACCTTTCACCATAGGTATAGCGAGGTGGATATTTTTTACTGCCATGCCAGTTATCCAAAACATTCCCTTTTTGGTCAATTGTGTGAATTCCACACATCATCAGTCTGGCTTCCGAATTCCGTGTGTGATAATTCAAAAATTCTTCAAGGCATTCAGGATACATAGTATCATCACTTGTAGCAATATAGATCCACTCCCCTCTCACCAGTTTCAGGGTATTGTTCCAGTTCGCATACATCCCCGCCTTGGGGGCTTGAGAAAGTCTGATCCGTGGCTCTTTCGCAGCATGTTCCTGAAATAACTCCCAGGCCCCATCATCCGAATAATTATCGATAATAATTAACTCCCAATCGGTAACCGTCTGATCATAGATCGACTGCAACCGTTCTTCTAGGTATGCGCAGTTATTGAGGTTTGGAAGACAAATGGATACTTTAGGCATGGAAAAAAAAAGGGGGGGGGGAAGGCTAAAAGAAAAATTGGGGAACTGGAGGAACAGAGTCACGGAATTCCTCACTGTGGGATGGAAGTGAAGACCTTTAATGGGGGATATATGATAAATTCTTATATCCTGAAACCTGAAATTTAAAAGGCAGAAGAGTTTTTGCTTTTGGTTGTCTTTGGCGTTTCGGTCGATGGAGATTAGGATGGTGGCGAGTTCTATTGATTCGAAATGTAGTGGTTCCTTAGTATTCTTTCTTAGATGCTCAGGTTCCTAAATCAATTTTAGCCAATATTTTGTCTCCGATGATTCCTTGATTGGGTAGATTTTCACAAGGACTGTAGAAATTTATTGGGGAAGATCTGCGCCACTCTGGTTTTGTGAAATAGTTGACTGATCACCACGGAAAGCCAAGCAGCCTGTGCCGTTTTCCATTCGAGGTACCTTCACGACTTGCACTTTCTTTACTACTTTTACAAGTCTAGCCAACGTTCCACTGTCTCCAATCCTTTTAGACCATTGCAGGCGAAATACTCAAATTTTATCACTAAAAAATTATTTAGTCTAAAGGTTTCAAGCCCGTTTTCTAGTTTCTTGGTGTAACGACTCTGTTGAAATAGGCCTGAAACCATTTTTAGCGTTTCACCCAAACTTCCCGAATAGTTCCCTTATCCATAACAATGCCAATAATGCGATTCAATGCGGTTTAACAGATCCCCCATCATGTACACAATTTGCACATTATTACCTCCAGTATCTTAGAGGGAACATTCTGTAATTAGCCACCCATCAAATACAGGGTAGATCCATCCATACGATTTTCGAACGTTTCTTCCTCTTGTTGCAGATTCTGATACAAGGCCTTCTTGTCTAAGGCAATTCCTCGTTTTCAAGAAATGTCGGCTCTTTCACTGAAAAAAAACCCAATGCACCGCAAAATCAGCATTAATCAATGTGTTGTCACATTTCATTCCGCCGATTTGAAAAAAAAATTAGGAACAGGACTGACCATACTATACTCGGGAAAATTGTATGGCTTTTCTATGAGATGGTTTTTCAATAAAAATATACATTGAAATTGAAGCAATCAGAATCAGCAAGAATGTAACAGTAATCACAGCCCAAATCATACTTTGTGATTGTAATGAATTTGTTTGTAGAAAATATTTCATCCACAAAATAATTGGCCAATGTACTACATAAATTGAATAACTGATTAAGCCAATTTTCTCAAATAAATTACCCAAAGAAAATCGAGGAAACTGGACAGGGTTCTCGAACTCATAAAATTTCATCACCATCAGGCCATATGCCGTAAGCATAGCTAATCCCACTGCACCTAAATAATGAAAGCCCGACAACGCTCGATTACCAAAATAACAGATGACCATATAAATAATCATAAGAAATAGGAATATTCCTCCAGAAATATAACGTGATCTATTCAAGCGGAAAGATAGTTCGGCACTTCCGGCACCAATCCACCACAACAAAAGGAAGGAATAAATATTTTTACTCGCAGTGGATGAATTCACGCCAAAAAACGCGACAGACAAGATATTCATGGTATAAATCATTCCTAAAATTATTATAAATAATGCCCATCTTTTTCTTCGTAGATGTCGGAATAGGAATGGATAAACGGCATAGAGAACACATTCACACATCACCGTTATTAATATTCCATTACCCAAAGGGTTTGAAAATGATTTTACAAAAACGGGCAAGAAAAAAATGTTTGATATAAAATTTCGAACAAAAATATTCATTTCTATCGGGTTTCTCATGTATTTCAGTACATACCCAAATATAATTGCCGAAATTAATACAGGCAAAATCCTGACATAACGCCGAATGTAATATTTTCGAAAATTTATATGTTGTGACTGATTTTTTGCTGCAGATAAATGAATGCAAAAGCCACTTAACACAATAAATATCACCACCCCTCCGTGGACTCCTCCATTGGCCCATAAAGATAATCTTATAAATTTATGGTAGGAATTAACTAACTCGAATGATACCGTCCTTTCAATAAAAGGATTTGAAAAATGCGTAAACAGCACTGACAATGACGCTATTGCACGTAATATATCTAAAGTCACAATTCGATTTTTCATAAGATCATTTCGCCTCAAAGCCCTTTGATTCAATATTTCAGATTATTGTCCTCACACGAAAAGAAAGACCCTTCTACACTGATAACAAAAATTGATGAAGAGAAGAATTATGCTTTTTGTTTATTATACTGTTGCGACCGATCGAGGTTAGGATTGCGAGGAGTTCTCTTGATTCAGATAGTAAAGGTTCCGTGCCTGTGGTTTTCAAATGCTCTGATTCCTGAATGAGTTAAAGCCAATATTCGGTCTCAATTGATTCCTTTGTTGCAATTCCAACTTTCTGTAGAAAATCTTTACTGGATTCAGCTCGGTTAGCTTCCCGGTAATTCGCTCCCATCGAAGTACCTGATCGTAATAGCTGCCTACCCACCACATCTCCAGCCCGACTCCTCGGTATCCTTTCCACCAAATCAATCAATTCCAATGAAATATCTTTCGTACGTGTCTCTAACTCTGTTTTCGCCATATCCTACTTTTCGCTTTTCAATTTTAGCTTTCCACTTTTTTCGTTTCCACTTCCCTCTTTCCACTTTTCTTAGCCTTTTCCCGTGCCTCCATAAGATGGATCTGACTCATGCACCGCAAGTGGTTTCGCGGTCAAGGATTCAAATTCGACCATAGAACCAGAAGTTTTTTTATTCCGTTTAGACAGATAGAGCATTTCTACCCCCACCAATTCACCGTGGGTGTTATAGTCCAAGACAACCCCCGGGGCGGTCTCGCGAGAATCCGCCACCGGAGAATCCAACAAGTGTAGGTAGAGCGCATCAGCATCATTATCGATTTGAAGTTTCATAGTTTATCTCGCATATTTCGGTCTGGGAATACAGTAATGATTCGCCACGGGGTGGCTTTTGTGTTTACCGCAACCCTCAAGACTCGATTCTCCATTTCTTTCACCTCAGCGTAAAACCTTTCGACCTCCGGGTCAATAGGATCTTGAATACGAAGTTTCGGGTGTTGAACAACCTTCATCACCCAAGGTTTCGATATGCTTCGGATTTCCATGACCCGAAGAGCATGTTGAGTGAATGCAATTTCGACTTTCAAAGTTTATTTCCAAAACCAATTTCCACGTTCAACTTTTCTTCGTTTCCACTTTCCACTTTTCTTAAAGTTTTCCTATTTTCTCTGCTGCCATGCATGGTAAATTTCCCCGAATATATCATCGAGACTCTTCGTAATATCCCACTTCGGGTAATGTTCGCGCATCTTACTGAGATCGCTGTAATAGCACATATGATCCCCGACCCGGTTCTGTTCATCGTAGACCCAGTTCATCTCTTTACCGCTAATGGCTGAGATGCGGTCAAAGGCCTCCATCATGGAACAGCTGTTTTGTTTCCCACCGCCAAGATTGTACACCTCACCTACGCGCGGAGCTTGTGCGAATTCCCACATAAAACGGGCTACATCTAGTGAATGAATGTTATCCCGTACCTGCTTGGCTTTATAGCCGAACACGGTGTACTGACGTCCCTCTAGATTACACTTCACCAGATAGCTCAGAAAACCATGCAATTCCACGCCCGTGTGATTCGGCCCGGTCAAACAACCGCCCCGCAAACAACAGGTGGGTATGTTGAAATAACGACCGTACTCTTGTACCATCACGTCAGCAGCCACCTTCGAAGCCCCGAACAGACTGTGCTTGCTCTGATCAATGGAGAAATCTTCGGCAATCCCATTCACATAAGCCGGATCTGCGTAATCCCACCGCGTTTCTTTCTCAACTAGGTCGATAGCGTTCGGACGATCCCCATACACTTTGTTGGTGGACATATGGATAAAGGGGGTTTCCGGACAGGCCTGCCGAGTGGCCTCCAGTAGATTCAAGGTCCCTACCGCATTAGTATCAAAATCATCAAAAGGAATTGCGGCGGCACGATCATGAGAGGGTTGGGCCGCGGTGTGTACGATCACATCGGGTTTTACTTCCTGTAACAAGGCCAGGACCCCTGCCCGGTCACGAATATCCAACTCGTGATGCACAAAATCTTTCAGATTCTGTTGCAAACGTTGTTGATTCCAGCGGGTATCGCCCTGTTCTCCAAAGAACACCGCACGCTGATTGTTATCCACGCCATGGACAACATAGCCTTGGGCAGCAAAAAACACACAAACTTCAGATCCGATCAGTCCGGAAGAACCAGTTACAAGTAGTTTTTTCATAGTTTTAAATAATAGTTAGGGTTTTGATAAAAGGTGTTCATATACAGAATAGGTTTCTTCAGCACAACGTTTCCAAGAAAATTGAGTGGCTTGTACTCTTCCCTGCTTCACTATTGGCTCTCGTTCTTCAGGAGTCCAAGCTGAAACTTCGCTCAGGCCTCTCCTGATGTCTTCCACATCATGGGGGTCCACGTATACAGCCGCATCACCCCCCACTTCGGGTAAGGAAGACGTATTACTGCATAAAACAGGTACACCAGAGGCCAGTGCCTCAATAACGGGTATTCCAAAACCTTCAAATTCACTCGGATAAGCCAACGCAAATGCTGATTGAAGTATACGAATTCTTTCCTGATCTGAAACATATCCTAACAAGCGTAAGTACGAAGGTTGGGATTCCCTATCTTTTGCCCAACCCTCTTTCTCATTATGGGATACATAATCATGATATCCAATGCAGACCAAATCATAACTCTCTGCTAGGTTTGTAAACTCAAACGCTTTCAGCAAACGGTCAAAGTTTTTATATCCATATCGGGCACCGGTGAAGACCCAATAAGGTCGCTTTAACTTAAATTTCTCCTGTACAGAGACCCCGTTATCGGTTGATATGCATCGAAATTTTTCGTCATATCCCAAATTCGTAACGAGGACACCCTGCTTTCTGTTCAGAAAAGTAAGGCAATCATTCGCTGTCGAATTACTGTTACACAAAACCCTATCTGCGTTTTGAAGGGATTTTTTCTTTAGATAATCTATTCCGTTTTTAGAATTCGGAAATTGTTCTGGATACCGTTCCCATGTAAAATCATGACAAAATGCAACAAATGGAATTCGAGTACGCGGTTTTGGGATATAATATAGACTATGATAAATATCTATTTTATGTTTCCGGCACAGCCATTCCGCATGGATCCCTTCCAAGCCCCATCCGCGCCAACCCCGAAATCGGAAATTACCCAAAGGAGTGACCATCCCTTTTAAGGTTTCTGGAAGTTTTGCAGCTTCAATTTGCGCAAAAAGCTCAACTTCTCCTATCGCATGTAAACCACGAACTAGTTGCACAGCATATTCATAGATCCCCCCTCCAGGTCGCTCAAATGCTTTTGAATCAAATAAAATTCGCATTTTTGTGGTCACTCTGCTTTCGAGATAATCTCAATTCCTTGATGCTGAAGAAGAGAACGCATAAACAAAGAATTTGAATACCTTAAGGTGCCAGATGTCCTAATTTTCTCATAGAGAAAATCCGCTAATAATCCCGGGGTAGAAACAGCACATTTCATAAAAATTTTCAGAAGTTTCAGGGGGTTACCCTTTTCTTCTGAAAGGCGACTTATCAGCAAATTACGATTCTGAGGATAAGTTAATTTCTTGCGAAGATCTTCAGCAGGCATTGTCACGGAATTTTCAATAGCCCAGTTCTCCGCTTCGCTAATCATAGCTTGCTCCAATAAATAATGCTCTGACCAAACATGACTACCGGGCTGGGTCGCTTGAGCACTATGTTTCCTCCAAGTGGCCAAATACTCAGGCACATGAACACAGTCTGAAAGTAAAGCGGCTTTCATTTCCCATCCAAAATCCGCTTTTGAACCAAATTCATTTGAAAAAGGACCTACCTTATCCAAGAGTTTTTTTCGAATTAAGAGCTGTGTAATCGAATGATATACAGTGTAACCCGAATAATGAAGAAGGCCATCATGAGGAGCATGACGAATATGAGGCAGATGTAAAAGCTCACCAAAATATTGTCCCGTGGAATAACCTGCCCAACGGTCATCATTCCGCACCAAGCCTTTTTCATCGATCACATGTAAATTGCAATGCGCCAAACCGCATTCAGGATGCCCCTCCAACGCCGCTACCATTTTCTCGAGGAAGTCTGAATATAGGGTATCGTCACTCGTGGCGATATAGACGTATTCTCCTTTCACCAATCGGATGCAGTTATTCCAATTCGCATACATCCCTTCTTTTGGTGCCTGTGAAAGACGAATCCGGGATTCTTTTACTGCGTGAGCCTGAAACAGTTCCCAAGCCCCATCATCCGAATGATTGTCCACGACAATCAACTCCCAATTCGAATACGTTTGTTCGTAAATGCTCTTAAGCCGCTCCTCAAGAAAAGGCTCGTTGTTGAGATTTGGAATACAAATTGAAATAAGTGGGGTTTCAGACATACTAATAACTATTTTTTTGTAATGCTTTAAAATATAACTTTTTATACATTTGATTCTTATCTTCAGGTAAAAAGTCTTTTTTTACCATATCACGTGCATTAACACTTAAAGCCTCGTATTGAGTAGAATTTAATTGAATCACTTTCAAAAGCTTGTCTTTAAGTGAAACAGCAGATTTCCATATAGCTAAATAGCCGTTATACCCTTCTTTAATCATATCAGGTATACCTCCAGTCCGAAAACCGACTACCGGTGTTCCACACGCCATCGCCTCTAGACATGTTTGCCCAAAAGCTTCATAAATTGAAGGAATCACAAAGACATCGGCGCATGAATAAACAATTCTTTGAAGTTTTGCATTTTGGATATCACCAAAATTTATATTTTCAACACCAGGAATATCCTCACCACCACTCCCAAAAGAAATACAAACGAGGTCTTTATGAATGTTTTCTTTTAGAAGTAATTCAACCGCATCTCGAAGATAAGAAAATCCTTTTCTTTCACTTTTAAGTTTTACTGCCGCAAAGCAAATTACAAAGCTGTTTACAGGGATACCTAGTGATTTCTTCGCTGCCTCACGATCATGGGGCTTGTAGATTTTCGTATCCAAACCATAATGAATCGTCTGAAACGACAATGCGTTCTCTAATATGTTGCTTTTCTTCGCCTCTTCCGTAATCCAAAAGCTATCTCCGACAATATGCACATTCCTTCCCTGTAAAGACTTCTTTTTATTTACGAAGCTCTTTCGGGCCGGGTCAAAAAATACGTTTTTATGAATCTGTGGACAATCTACGCACATGTTTTGAAACTTTTTGCACCCCCAAGAATAGTGACACCCCCCGGTGAAATTGTTCATATCATGCAAGGTGATGATAATGGGTATATCCGAAGGTAGTTGATTGAAAAAATATTTAAAATCAATAAACCCACTTCCGATCCAATGTATGTGTACAATATCCGGATCAGAAGAGTATGGTTTTACACTATGTGAAAAAAATGACTGGGTGAAATTTTCATACTTTTCATCATTTATTTTTGTGACGCGATAGATCCCTCTATATAAAAAACGCAAAAATATATGTTTAAGCGAATTACCAATTTTCTCTTTGTTAATTTTTATGTATTCTTCTATTTTTCCTTTTGAATCAAATGATAACATTTTGGCATTGAGTTCCTGATCACGTCGTTGAGATTCGAATATACGTTCCGCAGCTATTCCCGCACCTCCATTTAATCGTGTCGCATAATGATGAATAGTTATTGTCATATAGTTTTTAATGTTAGTGAGTTATGATTTCCTCGGAAAAACTTCATCGAAATCTACACGTTTTAATGCTTTAAGTTTTGTTTCTCTCGATGCGTTCAGCAACTGTACCCCACACATACGAAGGGCTTCTTCGGCATATTTAAAACCTCTTTCTTGCTCCTCATATCTTGGTTCCGTCCACGTTTCTCCAGACTTTCGATAATCAGGGTGAAAATGATTTATTTCGCCCTCGGAAAGAAGTACGTTATCTCCACAATCAATTTTTTGCTGGGTCTTAAGTCCCCCATTAAAAGAAAAATCAACACCAACTACATATATTTTCTTACATCCCGCCCAATGAGCCATTTGTATTAAAGCCAATAAAACCGTGCCACCGCCACATACTAAACCATCGATTGGGTTATCATTGAAAGGCGTAACTTTATCATTTGTCGTTCGTGATTTATCTTTTAAGAACGGAATGACATCATGTAATTCCAACCCAGAATCTAGTATATCAGGGTAGACATACTTCATCGTACCTGAATACTCGTTTATTTTTTCTACATTATTTTCCGCAACTAAAAAGTCAGTGACACAATAAAAATCCGGTCTCCATTCCATTTCTTCCCCAATCAGATAGATCTTGTTACATGCAAATGTCTGATAGTTTTCAAATCGTTCAATATCCTCTTTCTGAAAACTAGGCCCCATGCCAATCACTACGGCATCTCTGCCTTTGGCGCTTCCATAAATGGACCACAATTTTCTATCTTTTTTATTAAAAAATATACCTTTTCGGGCAAACGCGATTCTTAAAATTTGAATAATTTTTAATATCGGTTTCTTTAATTTTCGAAGATGTTTTCTCATTATACTATACTCAATTTATCCAAGGCATCACAGGCTTACTTTTTTTTCCCAGACAGGTAAACCTGATCGATTGCCCGCATTAAATCCAGAGCATCGGATGAGTTCCCTAGTTTAATATCATGACCTTCATTCACCGCAGACATAAAGTGCTGTACCTCGGATGCCCAACTCGTGTCCGTATGATAGATAATGTGTTCTTCACGTTCAAAGCGGCCTTGTTCCGGGTCATGATCATTATGTTTAATCGCCAGATCCTCATCCCCATAGACTCCGGACGAGGTTTTGAGTCCATTTAGAATAAGGGCTCCTTTCTCTAAGAAAATTTCCAACGAGAATAAATAACGCCACTGGGTCATGGTTGAATGCAAGGATGCACAAACCCCGGTTTCAGAACTGCGCAATATCGCAAAAACATTGTCTTCCATTCCCTCCATCTTCCAGAAAAGATTGGATACGAATGCATGAATTTCATCAAATTTTCCGCCCAAGTGCAGAAAGAGGTCCAGCATATGAATCCCCTGGTCCAGCATGATCCCCCCGCCGGCAAGTTTAGGATCTGCACGCCACCCTTCAAAATAGGATTCATCAATTTCTTTACCATATCGGCCCCGCATCCAAAGCACCTTTCCTAATTCCCCAGAATCAATCAGTTCTTTCATGTGCATGATACTGCCATGATGCCGATGATTAAACCCGTACATGAGCTTCATCCCCGTCTGTTTCTCTACTTCAATCACCGTCCCTAATTCTGCCGCAGTAAAAGCCGGGGGTTTCTCGGAGAACACATGTTTACCTGACAACATTGCCGCTTTACACAAAGGCACAATTCTGAAATTCGGCGTGCAGATAAACACGGCATCGATATCCGGGTCGTCAATGATTTCTTGGTCAGTAGCTGCCACTGCGCAAGGCGCATCTGGAATCGGTTGGATGTCGTATACCTTGACTAACTTGGCCTCCGGTACAGATTGAAGTGCTTGGGCGCGGATACGCCCCATTTTGCCGAAGCCTATTATGCCGATGTTTATCATAAGGTTGAAAAGAGGAAAGGTTGAATGGTTTAAAGGTAGGGACGTGGGAAGGTGGGAAGGTGGAGATGATTGAGGATAGCGGATGGATAATGGCGGATCAAAGTGACTGAAGTCCGCTTTGCAGGATTGAAAGGCTTAATGGAAAATTTCGTAGGTGAAACGCTCCGCTGTTTGACTAAGACCAACTCACAAAGTAACGGAATAAAAACGCGTAGAGTATTAGTTACCGGAGCTTGGGTAAGGTGTGCCGGGTTCGGCTACGATTAGGTTGTTTGCATAAACCCCATTCGTTTCCTTTTTGCCATAGTCTGGAAAATGAGATTCGAAGTAAGCCACGACTTGCTCAGGTGACATGTTTTCAAGGATCCGATGAACCGTTGCCTGGGAATCCTCTTTAATTTTTAAGGCTTGGGTTATTTTCTCAGTCTTCATCTAAATTCTCCAAATAAACATCTACGGGTGACAGGATTGTTATCATACCATAGCCCAACGTCAAATTCACTGTATTAAAAGCCCTGATTTTATCCAGTCTGACAATGTGTTTGAAGTTCCACGATACTATTGCGTGCGCTCGTGAGATTGTAGCGGCCGCAACGTGGATACAGTCCTCGTATGACTTGCGAATCAATTTCGCGCGTCCTACCTGACAGCAATTCAAAACCCTTTTAGAGTCCTCATCCCAACCTTCCGCCTCATCATAGCACCCACCAAAAACCGAAGTGTCTAAATATAATTTCCAATTAATTTTCATATCTATGCTCAACTTTTTCCCTCTTCAACCCTTCAATCCCGCAAAGCGGGACTTTCGTTCCTCCAGCCTTTACCCCTTCAATCCCGCAAAGCGGGACTTTCGTTCCTCCAGCCTTTACCCCTTTCAATTTTTAAACTGCCGTAACCGGCACCTTCACCACTAATTTTCTCACTTTCCCATACCCTTCCACATTCAGCTGAGGTAAATGGGCGTCTTCGGGATAAAAAATGCTGAAGCGACCGGGGACATTGTCCACTCGGCCTTCGCTCGCTACCGGAGTTTCGAATATCTGTGCATCTTTCTCGGGGTTGTAGTCTTCTTTGGCGATCAGACTTTCCGTTGGCGTAAACTCAATTCCTTCCGCGCCTTCAATCGTATATTGAATATCAATGGTATCGCGATGAGCTTCGTACTTGGCCACCTCTCTGGACTTCGTCGGATACGACATCACTCTCACTCTTGCTCCCCCAACTCCAAGGTCGTACCAGCCCTCCTCCGCTATAGCTGCGTTCTCCTCGATCCACGTAAACGCAGCGGACCAGAGGGGGTGGCCTGAGAGGCCGGGAATCATTTGCCAATGCTCTATTCGTGCAGAAATCATAAGTTTGTTATTTTAGAGGTTAGATGGGTCATTTTAATCAATCGAAATTACAGTTTTTTTTTACCACGGAGGGCACTGAGAAGCACGGAGCCATGCAAGTGGCGTCATGGTTCGACGAGCCCCGGAAGATACCCCGGTTTGCCGAACCCCTGCCGGTGGGCCTTCGGCTATTGTCTTTGACGGAATTCATGGAAGGAGATGCCGCACCATGAGGGATCTTCCGGGGCTCACGGCATTCCTTCGCCGGTCGACCTGCCTCCGTGACTCCTTCGTGGTTAAACATCAAAGCACAAGCCTCCGAAACCCATCATCCTTCAATCTACTCACCCGATAATTAAACAGTAACCCAACTCTGCAACCTGTGAGCTTCATATAGGTTAGTAGTTGTGCCTCATGCACAGGTAGTATCTCTTTGACATGCTTGTTTTCCACCATCACTTTTTCCTCTACCCGAACATCATATTTCAGCTCCTCTCCTACAATCTCTCCTTTGTATTTGAGAGGTACTTGCATTTGTTGATCATACTTCAGACCTCGAAGCGAGAGTTCCTTACACAGACTCCGCTCATAAATTTCTTCGTACAGTCCAGGTCCCCAGAACTTATGTACCTCGATTGCAGCGCCAATGATTTGATGTGTCAGTTCTTTTTCAAGCATTATTTAATCCCCGTACTCTCGAATCCCTTCTGGTCGTCTTGCCAAATTTACTTTTTACACCAAAAGTCTTCATCATTTAATTATCGAGCTAACCGAAAGGAGATGCCGCAAAACGGGGTGTCTTTCGGGGCTCGCGGCATTCCTTTCCCGGACGACCTGCTCCGTGACTCCTTCGTGCTCTCCGTGGTTATCTTTTTCAAATTCTTTCGCCAGCCAGTCGTTCTGAGAAACGCCTAAGATCTTTTGCCAGCCCCTCCAAAAAGTCGGCACAGGTAGAAGCAATATGGGGGGTCATGAAAAAATGTTCAGGGTGCTCTCTCAACGGCCCGTGGTACGGCTCCTGCCAGAAGACGTCGAAGGCGGCAAAAATACGCTTCGCTTCGATCTCTTTCAATAGTGCCTGCTCATCTACCACCGGTCCCCTCGCAGTGTTGACGAGTCCTGCACCGTCTTTCATCCAGGACATTTTTTCTGAATCAAACCAAGCGGTGGTCGCGTCGTTTAAAGGAATGTGCAGGCTGATGGCGTCGGCCTCCCGAACCAAAGACTCTAGGTCCTCCGGTGCATCTGTGGCCGCGTCCCAGGTAGTCACGTTAAGTAGGGACTCCAGCTTTACCTTTACCTTGCGCCCAATATTGCCTTGCCCCAGCAGCAACACCGTCTTCCGAGACAACACCGGTCGCGAGTGTTTGGTCCAAGTTTCCAGAACCCCTGCACTGGCATAGAGCACATCTAAAACAGCCTTCACCGCAAAATTGGCTGTCTCTTCAAAGATGATATCTCTAGTCGCCTCACTGGGCAGACAAACCTCAATCCCCCGCTTTTCGCACTCCTCAAACGGAATATTATCTGTACCAACTCCGCATTTAAATATGCCTTTTAGATTGGGGAGTTCATCAAGGGGAATAGGCTTTCCTCCCACCACTGCAATCACCGCTTTTTCGGCGGTCACCGGGGTGAGAAGTTCAGGAACGAATTCGTCAAGGGTTGGGGTGTTTTTCCAAAGGTTCATAGGGAGGAGGAAGAGTTGAAGGGTTTAAGGGTTTAAAGGCTGTAGGAACAAAAGTCCCGCTTTGCGGGATTGTGAGGTGGAATAGTTTACGGGTTGATGAATTCAAAGAAAAGCAGGTTTCAAAGACTAAGGGGGTTTTTTACCACGGAGGGCACGAAGAAGCACGGAGCCATGCAGATGGCGAATGACGTTTCCGAGCCCCGTAACTCACCCCCATTTGCAAACGCTCATCCGATGGGCCTGCGGCATGTATCTTTAACAGATTCAACGGAAGGAGATGCCGCACCATGGGGTGTATTCTGGGGCTCGCGGCATTCCTTCCATCATGCTGGCCTCCGTGACTCCTTCGTGCTCTCCGTGGTTAAACATAATTCTTTTCAAACGCTCTTAGGCTGCCAATATTTAGGTTCTTTAGTGTTGGCTGATGCAACGGTAGTTCGATGGTCTAACAATGCCTCCGCTATTAGAAAATTCTCTTCGTAGCTAACCTTTACAGCATGCAGGGGATCAATGGGAAACAGTATGAACGGGGATCTTAACTACAAGTTTACGAACATGAGTAAATCCGTTCACAAACAACTGTGGCATGTGTCCGTCTTGAGGGTATAAAATACAGAAGTTCCCTTTGACATTATCGACTCGATGCCTGCCTTTTCCTATAGGGTGGTAAAATTGAAAATCCTTCTCTTCGTCAACGTCTCCATCGGCTTCGAGCATCTCAACAGGTTGTACTTCTATACCTTCAGCTCCGTTGATCGTATATTGCAGATCAATTGTCGCAAGATGGCTTTCATAACGTGCTTCACCGCGCTCCTTGAGATCATATTCCATAACGCGAACAAAGGCATCTCCGACCCCAAGATCATGCTTACCGACCTCAGCCGTCTCCGCGTGTTTTTCGATCCATTCAAATGCAGCCTTCCATACGGGATGTTCTGTGACGCCAGGAAGGGATTTCCAGTTTTTTATTGTATCTGTTATCATAATATTATGTTTTTTGTGTTTTTTAAATATCTCTTCGTTTCAGGTTTAATCCGCACTGTCTTCAGAATGATAAACGTGCGCGACGTCTCCACGGCTCACGGCTAATCGGACTGCTGGCTCATCACCAATTGCGGTTATTTTATGCCAAACATTCTTTGGCATAAAAACCAACTGTCCAGGTAAAATTTCCATTTCTTGGTCGCCAATATTCCATTTCCATTTGCCCCGAAGAATATACCACCACTCGTTCCACTGCGGATGATAGTGCAATCGATTTCCTTCACCGGGTAGTTGTGAGATCATCGTCGCACTATTACTTTCTGTATGTATAACTCTTCGACACCATGACGTAGTGGCGTCCATCTCGTCGATTACCTTATCAAGGTCGGTAACCGGTAAATTTTCGTGGTCAAAATCACTCACCATCACCCCGTCACGCTTCAAGATTGTCGGCACATCCACTTCCGAAGCTTCTGCTGCAAGGCTTTGATAATACTCGGGTACTGAACCACCCGCACCAGCCCGCGCTTTTATGGCGACTTCAGCTAGATGAAAATCATCCTCTTCATCAATGTCGATTGTGGACAAACCTGAAACTTCAAAATACCCCACTTTACCTTCACCACCGTGGTATCCGGAGCCGATTTTTTCAATGTTGGCTTTAAATTCATCCGTATTCCAGCCCATAAAAACCGTAGCATAGCTAAAGACAGGGTCCATCTCTTGCGAAGAACGATGTTTTTCAGTTCTGCTAAAATTAATCGGGGTCTCACCGTGGAGGCAGGCAATTTGATGGCGGATCACTGACACATAGCTGTCATATCCGCCCTCAATCATTCCATCGACAAAAGCGCGAATTTCCTCACCTGTCACGAGCGGTGAAGTCGGTAGAAGCTGAAAGACGATATCCGATTCGACATTTTCCATGAAATCAAGAGCGAATTCATCGTTAACTGATTTGTCGCTAGAAAATGTAGCATCTCGATGATAAAATTTTATTCCGTATTCCGATGCGATTTCAGAAAAGATTTCTGCTTCCGAATTAATATAAATCTCATCGAATGCCTCTGAAGCCTTAGCCGCCTCAATAATGTATGCGATTAATGGCTTACCCTCAATCAATCGTAAGTTTTTCTTTGGAACCCGTTTACTGCCTAGCCGGGCAGGAATCATTGCAATTTTTTTCATAATTTCCTATTATATTTTTTTATTGGATGGTCACGGCTCCATCGACAACGGTTTCTTGACCCGTGAGAAACTGATTCGCTTCAGATGCCAAAAACAAAACCACCCGGGCAACATCTTCTGGCTTCCCGAACCGACGTAAGGGCACCTTCTGCAAAAGCGTATTTCTGTCTTCTTCCGAAAGGCTTTTTAACATATCGGTATCCGTATAGGCGGGACAGACGCAATTCACAAGGACATTGTGTTCAGCCAATTCTAATGCCACCGCACGGGTTAATCCTGCCAATCCCGCTTTGGTCGACGAATACATCCCCAGTCCTTCGCGTGATATGATCCCCGCAATGGATCCCACATTCACAATCCGCCCCCATTTATTTTCTTTCATGTTTTCTGCAGCGGTCTTCATCAACAACAAGGGCAAGGTCAAATTTACTTGCAGCATCTCTTGCCAAACTTGTGGATCCGTTTCCTGAATCTTTGCCGTGGAAAATATCCCGGCATTGTTAACCAGAATATCCACCTTAAGGGTTTTTAACAAATTCTGCAGACCAGAAACCTGATCAGATTCTGCGAAATCACATGCGAAATATTGGCAGGCCGACACATCATCCCACCATCCGGCTCGAGGTTTAGTTCCGGTGATTAAAACTTCGGCCCCTTCTGCAATAAATCCCTCCGCAATAGCCCGTCCTATGCCACGCGTCCCACCGGTCACCACCACTTTTTTGTTAATAAGTCCCAATTCCATCAGCTTATTTTCCACTCCGGTATGCTTCAAAACAACTCTTTAAGGTTTCGACAAATTCCTCATCTACCTCAATCTTATCCACGAACATGTCTCCAAGCCCTCGGGTCAAAATCACCCGCACCGCATCATCCATGTTCTTTTTATCTTTGCGGAGGATATTGATATAGGTCTCTAGGTCAATCTCGGGAAAATCTACTTTGCACCAAACTTTTTGTAGCGTGTCCCGAACCCGCTGACGCAAAGACTCCGGGATCAACCCCAAGCGTGCGGACTGGGCATTGGCAATATCCATGCCAAACGAAACCGCCAACCCATGCGGAATCCCATAGTGGGTATAGCCCTCAATCGCGTGACCAAAGGAGTGACCAAAATTAAAAACGTTCCGGGGTCCTTCATCAAACTCGTCGAGTTCGATCATGCGCTTCTTGATGGCTAGACTCTCGTGAATCAGATTATGTAGGGCCGGACCGCGTTTTAAAGCCTCTTCCACATTCGCTTCGTAACGTGAAAAAGCTTCATCACCTTCCACCAAATAATAATGCGCCATTTCCCCCAATCCTGAACGAATTTCTTGGTCTTCAAGCGTCTCTAAAAATGCAGGATCGGAGAGAATTAACCGCGGCGGATAAAACCCTCCAATCTGATTTTTATAATTATCAAAATTGATCGAGGTCTTGCTGCCAATGCAACTATCGCATTGAGACAATAAATTGGTGGGCAGAAAAATCCACTCTACGCCGCGGTAGAGAATAGAGGCCATAAAAGCGGTCACATCCTGAGTGATACCCCCGCCTATTGCCACCAAACGATGATTCTTTTTAAACCCATTTTCGATCAACTCCAAAAGAATAGGACGAACCCCGTCGTAACTTTTCCGCTCTTCTGCAGCTTCAATCTGAATCACCCGATGATTGGCAAGTACCGGTCCCAAAGCCTCACGATATAATTCATGTACATTGTGATCTACCAGAAGGACATCCCCCGGTTTAAGCTCATCCGCCAAAGCCGATAGTGCGTTCGATTCAAAACGGACGGTGTAAGGTTTACGATAAGATTGGATTTCTAATATTTTAGTCATTTGAGATAGTTAATTTGTTTTTCATAAGATTGATAATGGGAAATAATATGCCCTGCAATAAGATTTTTTACCACGGAGAGCACGGAGAAGGCACGGAGCCATGCAAGTGGCGGCATGGTTCGGCGAGCCCCGAAAGATACCCCGGTTTGCCGAACCCCTGCCGGTCGGCCTTCGGCTATTGTCTTTAACGGATTCAACGGAAGGAGATGCTGCACTCCGCGGTGAATCGCTTCACAGCTTAAAGCGGGTAATGCCGTTCTTGAGGAGCTTCACATCGAAATTCATCAAGAGCCCCGTCTGGCATCCCGATAATTTCATGTAACTCAAAATCTGTGCTTTATGAACTTCCAAAACACTTTGAACGGATTTTAGCTCTAGGATCAACTTCTTTTCAATCAGAACATCTATACGATATCCACACTCTATTTCCTGACCTTTATACCGTACGGGCAATGATTGTTCTGCTTCATGAGCAATACCTGCACTAGTTAATTCATAACATAGACATTTCTGATAGGTTGATTCCAACAAACCAGGCCTGTCAGCGTCGGTTTGAAAAGGGTTGAAAACTGCCGGTTTGAAAATACGTCTTTTTAGGGTGCAATAAGATTTTACCACCCGCTTCGCTGGAGGGCACGGAGAAGCACGGAGCCATCCAGTTGGCGGTAGGGTTCGGCGAGCCCCAGAACTCACCCCGGTTTGCCGAACCCATGCCGATAGATTTCCGGAAAGGCCTCTTCCGCAGGCTCACGGAAGGAGTTGCCGCAAAAAGGGGTATCTTTCGGGGCTCGCGGCATTCCTTCCAACATGCTGGCTCCGTGCTTCTCCGTGCTCTCCAGCGAAGCGGGTGGTTTACAAACTCTTCCTCTCTGGAGCCCATGACCGGATGAAAATACAAGAAAAGAAAATATTGTATTTGAATGTTTTGAAGAAGAGCCAACCCATAAATTAGCAGTACTTTCAAACCGGACAAATCACACCACTTTCATTTCGGTCCTGACAAGGCCCAAGATGACGATGAACTTCCAATGCACAGCCAATGACTTTTTCAGTTAAAAGATCTCTTTCCATATTTTATTTAACCACAAAAGTAAAGAGTTCATAGAGGGGGCAGAATGTTGATTATTCTTCTCAGTATATACCCATTAATTCCGAACGACATGCACTTAATACTCTCTGTGATCTCTGTGCACTCTGTGGTTACATTCTTCCGAAATCATACGATCGTAAATCCCCCATCCGCGACCAGGTTTTGGCCTGTAATATAGTTATTTTCTTCGCTTACCAGAAAACAAGCGGTTTTCGCAATGTCAAGTGGATCTGCCATGCGTCGCAGAGGAATCTGGGCTGAAAGATCTTTCATCTCTTGTTCGGAAAGAGATTCCCTCGTGAGATCGGTCAACACAAAGCCAGGTGACAACGCATTAACTAGCACTCCGCGAGGCCCCAACTCCACCGCTAGTCCTCGGGTCATCCCAACCAATCCAGCTTTACTCGCACTATACAAAGCACGTTGTGATTTGGTCACCACGCTCCAAATGGATGCAATATTTAAAATACGGCCGCTACCCTGTTTAGCCATCTGACCTCCGATCGCCTGACATAGAAAGTAAGGCGCTTTCAAATTGATGTCCATCAACGTTTCATAATCCTCGGATGTAATATCCGAAAAAGATTTGATCCGGTTAATCCCCGCATTATTAATCAATCCATCAATCGGACCCAACTCCTGCACCTTAACCAAAAATTCCTGAAGCGACGGCCCATCACTCAAATCCACATCCAACCACTCCACTCCCTGTGTCTCTTCATTCCCCTTCATCCGCGACGCGGTATCCCGAGTCCCCGTACCAATCACCCGCGCACCCCGCTTCCGCAACTCCACCGCAATCGCCAAGCCAATGCCCCGCGTAGCGCCTGTCACTAAAATAGTTTGTTCACTAAATTCCATATTTAAACCTTTAAACCTTTAAACTTTCTTACTTTCCCATCCGCCATCACCCATCCCCGCAAGCGGGGCAGGCCGTAATCCGCCATCGACTTCTACCACGGGGGGCCGCGGAGCTACTTTACCTTAACTTTTCCCCTTTCCTATTTCCACTTTTAGCTTTTATTCTCACTTTCCCATCCGTAATCCGCCATCGACTTCTACCACGGGGGCCGCGGAGCTACTTTCCTACAGCTTTTCTCTTTTCTCCCCTTCAACTTCTCAACCCTTCAACTTCCCAACACTTCAACCCTTCAACCCTTCAACCTTTCAACCTTTAAACCCTTCAACCTTTCAACCCTTCAACCCTTCAACCTTTCAACCCTTCAACCTTTAAACCTTTAAACTTTCCCACTCCTAAAGCCGATAATCGGCTTTGCTCATATTCTGTTCTTCCGTCTTCTCCCACTCTTTCACCCCCATAAACTGATCCAACCAGATATGCAGTAACACCTGATGCGCACATTCTACAATTCCATAGGTTTTGGCCGGGATGTAGAAATTCAGATCACCCAGCTTCCGAGAAGCGTTGTCTAGTTTTAGACCAGAAAATGTAATTACCGACATTCCCTTCGCCCTGGCGACCTCAATGGTTTTGATGATGTTGGGAGAGTTACCTGAACTACTAATGGTGATTAATCGATCACCACTACTGGCATACCAGCTCAAAGGCGCCGAAAATACTTCTTCAAATCCTAAATCATTTCCCATAGCTGTGAGTAAAGCTGAATTGGCAAAGGCATGGGTCGGTACCCCGCCGTTCTTTGTCCAATCCAAAGCCATATGATTAGCAAATGCTGCACTGGCACCATTTCCTACCAAATATTGTTTGTTCCCACTCTTCTGTAAATCTTGGGTCCATTCACAAAGCTTATCGAAGCCTTCTTGTTGATTCAAAAGCACTCCTCCTCGATCTGTAATTTCCAAATTGACAAGTGCTTCATCGTGTGCATTTAAATAGTTTCGAAAATAGTTTTCCATAAGTTTTAACCCAATATATTATGTTTTATTCCATTACTTTTACTTTAGCAGAGATGAAAGATCTGCCACCCTTCATGTAATCAAGAAAATCTTTCCAAAATTGTTGCCTACCGCGGCCAAACAAACTGTTTGAATCATCATCCATCGAATAATAGAAGTATTTCATCATTCGTGTAAGATACACAGTGAGACCTTCAACATCCACACCATGGTTTTGAGCGGCTTCTACAGCTGAAATAATGGCTTCTTCCGACATACCACCAGTATATAAACCACAACTTAAATCATCTGAATTAATACTATAAGGTCCCATCAGATATACTGGAACTTGATTTAGCAGTGAAAGATAAACCGTCTTGGATCCAAGAGATACGGTTAGATCTGCAAGAGTAAATATCTTGTAGATATCGATATTTCCAAGTATTTTCACATGTTCGCCCCATTCACCGTCACAAATCTCCTGACCTGGAAAATAATTACAGGTATTGGGATGATCTTTAAAGATAATTATCCAGTCGTTTTTCTTCGCCAAATTTGCAAAATATTTAAGCATCTCATAATTACTACCAAAGTAGGGCGAATATTCATGAGAAAATTTTGAAGAACGAGGAAGTAAACCCGATGCGTGCGCTTGCACACCATTAACATAGATGACCGGCTTCCCTTTCGGTAAATTTATTGCCTCCAAATTCGAATTTGCATCATATTGGCCCACTTTGGAAGATATGCATTCATTTACAATATTATGAATATGTTTCTTCATCTCTCCAACTTCATCGATACTGACAGGCAATGCACTGAATTTCTCTTTAAATAACAAAGGCCACGATTCATGGAACATTCCTCTATCACATATAAACATAGTTCCGGGAAGCTCCCCATATTCACTTAGAATTAATCGCGCTCCCGATCGCCTTACCTTTCTTTTCAGTAAGCGCATACCGGTCACGTGTTCCGACCAAACAACCACTGTATCTTGAGCACTCAAGTCTAAACGAATAAACGTTCTGAATACCAGTCCTAATCCACAAACACACGTTATAAAAGTTTTTGATAGTTTTAGAGCGGTTACAGGATGCCAATTTAAACTAAACGGTAATGTTTTATATTCTAAAGCCACCACCTCATATATGAATTTTGGGCTCTGTAGCAATAAAATAAGAAAATATATTGCGCCACAAAAGAAACGGCTCCAATTAAATTTAGTATGCCATAACCAGCCCGGAAAATATGCCTGCTTAAAACTACCGATATCAACATTTACACGGCCATTTACAAGAACATGTATTTCTTCGAAGTATGTTCTTGCTTCAACTGAATTAAGCCAAAATTCACGTTTCAGCTTGTTGATATCATTTGCAAATGACCCAGCAATAATTAGTTTTTTAGATCTGGTTTTTTTAAGACTTTTCATTTTAAATTGTTGGTGTGATTTAAACATGACAGTTACTAAAAGTATTTCTCGTTTTTCATTTAAGGAGAGAATTTTTTACTTATTTTTAAGCATGTTTTTTTATACAAATTATATTTATTTTAGTGGTATTTACCCAAAATATCCAAAATATTGATCTTATAATTTATAGGGTGCTCCTCCAAGAGATTTATTTTTGATGCTGAAATTAAGCCCCCTTTCAATGCTAATACAATAGCCGTTGTTGTTCGAATGGGTAAATACAACTGATATTTTATAGCAACCAGAAACTAATCTGATGTTATCTACATGAACTTCTATTTGGTTCCCCCCCTCCACTACAGCATAAGATAAATCATGAAGAGAGCTATCCCACTCTGCCACTGCATTTTCTTTATCATTAAATACTACTAAACGTACCCTCATATTTTCATATATTGCGTCACTTTCAAACCCAAAGTTTAGATCCAAAGTTGTTGCTGGTCCGTCATCAGAAGTGGTTAATTTTTTTACAATCACATTCGAAAACCCACTGTCAGTATGTATTTTCAATTTAGTACTCTTCGCTTCTTTGTTATCATTGTTCAAATCGTTATAGGCATGTACACCTTCGGGTACAGAACCTTGATACAGTGATTTTCCCTTTTTCATGACAATACAGCTCGTAGAAACCCGACTCACATCAAACATATTGTGACTTACAAATATCACTGCTGTTTTCGGCAACAATTCTTTGATTTTGTTATAACATTTTACTTTGAATGAGGTATCCCCTACTGCCAATACTTCATCAACCAAAAGAATATCCGGGTTCATGGCGGTCGCAACTGCAAAACCTAACCTTACCTGCATTCCGGATGAATAGGATTGCACAGGCGAATCAAGAAAATCTCCTATATCCGCAAACTCAATGATTTCATCGAATTTACTTTCCACCTCTTTTTTACTTAACCCCAATACTGATCCATTAATGTAGATGTTTTCTTTTCCAGTCAAGATAGGATTGAACCCTGCCCCCAAGGCAATCAGAGCTCCCACTTTTCCATGCATGGTGATGGTTCCCTGATCCGGTTTAATCAATCCATTCAGCATTTTTAACAAGGTGGTTTTGCCTGCGCCATTCTTGCCAATCAATCCCAGGCATTCCCCTCGCTTTAATTCAAAAGAGATCCCTTCATTAGCCCAAAATTCATTTTTTCGAAGAGCTGTACCACTACGATCCATTCCCATAAGATCACAGCCAATATCCTGCACCCCATACATCAACGATTGCTTAAGAGAGCGGCAGAATTTTTTGCCGACATTTTCAGCACGGATCAGGACCTCACCGGGCGCGACGGAGCCGCGAGAAGTTTGGAGTTGGGAGTTGGAAGTTGGGGAAGTCATGGGGATAGCGCTACGCGCGGAAGTTTGGAGTTAGGAGATTGAAGCTAGGAGTTAGGATATAGATAGGTTTATAGAAGATTAAGAAGTAAAACACAATTAAGAACTACTGCGGCGAGCTTATTGCCAACCGTTTTCTAGTGCTTGCCAGTAAACCCGATAGCAGTCTGCCTGTTTGGCCTGTTGCCGTTCTGATAGACACTGCCCTTTCTGCTTGGTTTGGAAAATTATCCTCTACTACATAAGATAGAGAGCGGACTTCTCCATTTGATGCTCGCGCCATGTTGTAGAAGTGCACTTTATCTGGAACAGTTGATCTCTCAAAACCTTCAGCCATGTTTGTCATTACAGAAACTGCGGCTCTTTGTATCTGGTCTTTGAGTCCAAAATCACCCGAAAGAGGCTCTTCACGGGTAAGAGTATAAACCTCGTTCACAAGTTTTCGAGATTGTTGCCATGCGTCCAGATCTTCAAAAGTCATTTTACTCATACTACCAACTCCCAACTTCTAGTTTCCAACTCCACGCGGCTCCGCTGCGCCCCACATTCCAAGTCGCGCAATCACATGCGGCCGATGGGGTCAGCCCGTGCATTTTAACATTCATCCGTCTTACGTGTTCTCTTTGGCCACCCGTTTCTGGATATGTTCGCAGGCGGCAAGGAGGGAGCCGAGGTCTTCCTGAATGGTGTTCCACATGATTCGCTCATCGATATGGAAAACTCGTGAGCAAGCGCATTGCGAAAGCCTTGGATTTGCTGCCAGGGAATCGATGGTTGCTCCTCTTTCCAGGTTATGCGTAGTTTCTTTGTCGCTTCCCCGACAATCTGAAAACAACTCATACAGGCATGAATGGTTTTCTGATCCCTCATGAACTCATCCTGATCCATCCCTTCTATAAACTGTTGAATCTGGCCAATGGCCTCCAGAATATCCTCCAAAAATAGAATCGGGTCACGCGACATGCTTCAGGTCCTTGGAGATATTACGGAAAAGACGAGGAGAGCATGCCCTTTGAGTAACTAAGTCGACTGGAAATCCTAAAAAAGACTCCAAGCGTTCCTTGATCTGAATGAATCCAACCAGACCTGGCACTTTCGTAAACTCCACCAGCACATCCACATCGTGAGGATCCGATTCGCCCCGAGCGACAGAACCGAATACATACAAATCCTTCACTCCCATTTCCCGCAATTCAGGCAAGTGAGTTTTCAAAGTTTCCAGAATAGATTCGGATTTAGTCATGCGATTATGTTTCTTAAAAGGGGGCAGCCCGCGATTTTCAGTGTTTTAGTTATTCACCGACATCTTTCATAACCATTTTGATGAAATTTTCAGACAATCTGTAATTTTTCGATTTTAGTATGAAAAAGGGGTCAAAAAAGGACCAGCCTTTGTATTTAGTCACTTTAGTGGGTCAGAATCAGAGGGGCTGAGGGATGAATAATGAGGGATGAGCATAAAACTAATTCCCAATATACCAATTCTCTATCTTTTTTCCATGCAAAGCCCGTGAAAGGGAGAAGCCCACGGAATAAAGACTTTAGAGGATGGCGGATAGCTGACCTTATTTATCTTGATAATATCCATACTGCGCTGAACCTTCCGCCACTCGTTGTGGCTTTGGAAGTGTAGCCCTTTCATGACCTGCTTGCAGGTTTACGGTTTTATGACCTTTCTGCTGTTCTTTTGCATACAGAAAAATTTTATGCATATCGTATCCACACTCATGCGCGATTGATTCACGATGTTTGCGGACTTCCTTCACAATGGGGTCTTTCATTCGTCATCCTTATTTAAGAAAAATCTAGGTGTACAAATCACCGGCATATGCAAGTCATTGTATCTACAGAATTCGAACAGTTCTTTTTGCACTTCGGGATTAGCTAAATGGGTACAGTTCCAAGTTAACAAATAATCAATACGATGGAAAACACTTATTGCCAAGTGATACCCATCAAGCATTGCTTTTTCCGGGATATTAAACAACGAAACAAGTTATATCGCCAAAGGTTCGATCTCTTCTGTTATGATCAGTTCGTGAATGCCTTTGATTGACTTCATACGTTTTTCTGCCGCCGCCGGATCTCCCTGTGAGATCGCTTTTAAAGTGAAAATCGATGTGTAAAGGCGATTGTCAGGACCGAAATGAAAGTGGTGTGATTTGTCCGGTTTGAAAGTACTGCTAATTTATGGGTTGGCTCGTCTTCAAAACATTCAAATACAATATTTTCTTTTCTTGTCTTTTCATCCGGTCATGGGCTCCAGGGAGGAAGAGTTTGTAAACCACCCGCTTCGCTGGAGAGCACGGAGAAGCACGGAGCCAGCATGTTGGAAGGAATGCCGCGAGCCCCGAAAGATACCCCTTTTTGCGGCATCTCCTTCCGTGAGCCTGCGGAAGAGGCCTTTCCGGAAATCTATCGGCATGGGTTCGGCAAACCGGGATGAGTTCTGGGGCTCGCCGAACCATGACGCCAACTGGATGGCTCCGTGCTTCTCCGTGCCCTCCAGCGAAGCGGGTGGTAAAATCTTATTGCACCCTAAAAAGACGTATTTTCAAACCGGCAGTTTTCAACCCTTTTCAAACCGACGCTGACAGCGATATCGCATCTTTTGTTCGTTCCACCAGATCTGGGTCATCTCTTGACGTTCAGCATTGATCCCTTTGCTAGATGGCTTTGCCATCAGATAACTCGGAATAGTAGATTCAATATAAATGCTTTGCATATTTTGATACTCACTAACAACAATCAACTAACAACCAACAACAATCAACCAACAACAATCAACTAACAACCAACAACTACCAACCGACAACTAAGAACCAACCTTCTTCCGCTTCGGATTCGTTGGTTTTTGGAAAAGCGGTTTGTAGGTTTTTGTGACATTTCCTGCGCGTGTAAGTACACCTGCATCTATCAAATCCTGTCTCCGCTGGTCTGCAGTACGTGACTGGATGTGATCCATCATGGTTTTGGCTAAATCGTTCGCATTCATCATGGCTACAGTTTGGTTCATCAACTCTCCTTCTTTTACGATGGTAGAAAATATCCTAAAATGCAATCAGGATTTCGTACCGAAATTTGTATATGGGATTTTTTGAGGATAGAAGAACCTGGGAAAACCGGCTCATCCTCAGGAAAGACCCCTCTTACACTATCAATTTGTACACCTGTACTCTTTTCAAGCTGTTGTATGGTCCAATTTATCATTGAACAGTCCAAAATCCGAATCACTTGGTCGATGTCGCTTTTATTCGCCGGTTTATTTTCCGGGAGTGGTTTCCCCTGCTCTTTTAAATCCTGTATATATTGCGGCCAGGCCAAAGTAAGTAATCGCGTGTACTTGGTATCTAACAAATCAAAACAGCTCCCTAAATGAATCAATGCACCCACAACAGAGGGGGTTTTAACAGCCTCACCCTTACGCTCCTGTGCCCATTGCAAAGCCCTATCTTTCCCATGCTCCCAGAAATATATTCCATGTCCCAACCAATCATACGCTTTTTCACTTTTGTATAATGGCTCTTTTCCAGAAATCACTTTGTCTCGAACCATAAGATCACAACCATGATAGGCAACAATCATGCGTTCGTATTCAAATTGATTATGTTTTTTCATCCGAAATTTGATTTACTCAAATCCTTCATTTTCCCCTTTAACCTTTTGTCATACTCAAGGCAACAATTCACGATAAGTGCCCATGGCAACCAACAACCAACAACAATCAACCAACAACTAAGAACCAACAACTAACAACTAACAACTACCAACCAACAACTACCAACCAACAACAATCAACCAACAACTACCAACCAACAACTAACAACCATCCAAATCCCGTCCATAGTATGCAGGTTTTTCCGCAACTTGTTGAGGTGAGATACAGGTTGGACGTTCATGGCCCTCTCTAAGGTTCACAGTAGGCTGTGTCGCCTGCTCTTGATAGATACGCTCAAACAGGAGATGAAAATCAAAGTCTACTTCGGCCGCGATGTCTTCGCGGTAACCTCGAATCTCGTCTATAAGTGTATTATCCATTTATTTCACCCTTAAAAGTTCTTCTGGTGTACAGATAACGGGTACATGCAGATCCTGAAAACGGCAATAATCAATTAATTGTTTCTGAAGCACCGGGTTTGCCAGGTGGGTGCAATTCCAAGTGAGAAGAAAGTCTATCTCGTGAACAATGCAGGTTGCCACATGGTATGCATCCAATAAGGATTTCTGGGGAATCTGTAGTGCGGCACCAATTTGTTGACCGTGAAATTCTATATCTGGTGTTATAGTCAGTTGCTTGATTCCTTCGAGCGATTTTTGACGGAAAGACGCTGCCTCAGAATCACCACGGGAAATTTCCCGTAGCGTGAATGTGGACGTATACACTCGGTAGTTTATTCGGCGGGTCTTCCACCACTCCTTCGTTATCGCCTGTGCGTTTGACAACTCCACGGACGGGGAGTTGCGAGCCGTTAAATAGCTGGGAATAGTAGATTCAATGTAAACGCTTTCCATAATATAAGGGGGCCAACCAACAACTACCAACCAACAACCAGCAACCAACAACTAACAACTACCAACCAACAACCAAATTCACATTCCAAGTCGTGCGATCACATGAGGTAAGGAAACCCGATAGACGATCCAGCCGATTATCAAAAAGAACATGGAAACTGCCATAATTGTAATGAAGTTTCCGAACAATAATGGTTCTATCCCCAACAACCATGCTCGGGTAGTATCCAAAACCGGACTCACCGGATTCCAGGTCATCACGGTTCGTACCATTCCCTCAGCAGGAATAGTCACCACCACCGGCGTGAGAAACATCCAGAATCCCATGATCATACTCAGGGCCATGAGTATATCTTTGTAAAGCATCCCGATGGGGGTAAGTAATAATCCAATGGTATATCCCACTAGGATTAGACAAAAAACTCCTAGGGGAAACATCCAAAGGGAGTTCCATTGGAATGTGTACATATCACGACTAGCAAAAAAGATAAGCCCAGGGATTAACAAACACAAACGTATCAAAAAATTCATTCCAGTCATCATCATGCCCCCTATAATCAAGGCTTCTCGGGGGAAGTTGATTTTCACCAGCATAGCCCGGCTTGAAGTCACCATGCGAATCGGTCCGTTTACGGAATCGATAAATAATTGCCATAATGTGGTACCGACAAACACGTATACCGGATAGGGCATTCCACTGTCACCTGTCTCAAAAGTTCCACCCGCCCGCAGAAAGAGGAAGATAAAGGTTGTTCCCAATACAGGCAATACCGCCCAGATGTACCCGAGCAGACTCTGCCGGTATTTAGCGGCAAAGTCCCTTCTAGCCAAAGCCATGGCCAACTCGCCGGAAGCCCCGATGTCGCGGAACATGTCTCCAAAGAATTGCTTAGGGTGCTTTAGGGCAGGTTCGGGGGAATAGACCCTGATCGGGAGATCAGAATTGGAAGATGGAAAATCGGAGTTAGAAGTTGGGGAAGTCATAAAATGATTGCGGATTACTTATGAATGATAGCTAAGGCGTTCGGCTGATTGATAGCTAATAGCGGATTAATTATTGTGAAGCTAGGGTACTTCGCGCAGGAGTTGAGGATAGAAGATGGGAATTAAGCTTTGAAATACTTTTTAGGACGATGGCTCAAACAGTTTCGTGTATCCACGATGGGAGAAGAGAAACTACGAAAATCGAAGCTTAGGTAGTCTTCGTGATGTGTCGCGAGGAGAATCAGATCGTAGGTATCGCTGATCTCCACGCTCTGACGCCCAGCAAATTGTGGATACTCACGGGTGGGTTTGATCACTGGTACATGAGGATCATTATAGGAAAGGGCTGCTCCCATGGCTTCGAGTTTTTCCATCAGCGCGTAGCTGGGGGATTCTCTGTCATCGTCGACATTGGGTTTGTAGGCAATTCCTAAAAGGAGGATTTTCGAACCGTTAATGGATTTCTTTTCATTATTCAGGGCTTCTGCGACTCGGCCTATCACGTAATCCGGCATCTGAGTATTAATCTCTCCAGCCAGTTCAATGAAGCGGGTGTGCATATCCACTTCCCGGGCTTTCCAGGTTAGATAAAAAGGGTCGATGGGGATGCAGTGCCCGCCCAGTCCAGGGCCTGGATAAAAGGGCATGTATCCGAATGGTTTGGTGGCTGCGGCATTAATTACATCCCAGACATCAATATCCATTTCGTGGAAAACCATTTTCAATTCGTTGACCAAAGCAATATTGACCGAACGGAAGATATTTTCCGTAAGCTTAGAGGCTTCCGCTACCCGGCAATTGGATACCGGATGTACGTTATCCAAGGCCAAAGAGTAAAGATCCACACAGCGTTTCAGACAGGCTTCGGTATACCCTCCCATCACTTTGGGAATGGTTTTGACCGAATGGTCTTTGCGGCCGGGGTCTTCCCGCTCTGGAGAGAAAGCTAAGTGAAAATCAACACCGGCTTTGAGGCCGGAAACGTCTTCCAGAACTGCGCGGAGATCGGTGTCGGTGGTGCCGGGGTATGTTGTGGATTCGAGGATGACGAGCTTGGGAAGGGGAATTGGGGAATTTGATATTTGGGGAATTGGGGAAGAGTCACCCGTTTCGTTACCCGAGCCCTGTCCCCCGTCTCCTGTTTCCCGATCTTTCGCTAGGGCAGGATTGCCCGCGCTCCGTCCCAAGAAAGGTGCAATGGAGCGACCTGACTCCAACACGTAAGAGATATCTGGTTCGCGGTGTTTATTAAGCGGGGTCGGGACACAAATTAAAATGGCCTCTACTTCAGCCACACGAGAGAAATCGGTTGAAGCTTCAAGCAATCCGCTGTCCTTTGCTGATTTGATGGTGTCTGCATCGATGTGTTTGATATAAGAGCGACCCTCGTTAATGGCATCGACTTTTTTCTGATCGACATCCAGTCCTAAAACAGAGACTCCTGATTTAGCAAAGCGGAGAGTTAAAGGGAGACCCACATATCCGAGACCGATAATGGCTATTTTTGTTTGATTCAAGATTTAGGGAGAAGGTGGGGAGGGAGGCGGGAGGCGGGGGAAAGAAGGGCGGCAGGAGGC
>Ga0222650_1000426_pt1 | contig 33341 bp, 34 predicted proteins | sample AntAcemetagen367_FD_179820 | JGI IMG/M metagenome (GOLD analysis project Ga0222650, IMG submission 179820) | Saline water microbial communities from Ace Lake, Antarctica - #367 | ecosystem: Environmental > Aquatic > Non-marine Saline and Alkaline > Saline | place: Antarctica: Ace Lake... | reverse complement strand
GTCAACTTCAGCGAAGCGGACTTCCGAGCAGCGCACGGGCGGTGGGTTTGATGATGTCGTGGACATGACCTGCGTTTTAGCGGATCAAGCCGCCGCGCGGTAGGTGCCCAATTTTATGACGCTTACCGTCAAGATGCCCTTCCCCACCAAGGAAAGCGCCCTGACCAAGCGACGCCTTGATTCCCCTCACTGCCTTCTCCTCAATGGCGACTGGAAGTTTTCCTGGGTCGACCACCCCGACAAGCGCCCCCTCGACTTCTTCAAGTCAGACTTCGATGACTCCGCCTGGAAAACCATCCCCGTGCCCTCCAACGTCGAACTCCAAGGCTACGGCACGCCCATCTACCTCAACCAAGCTTACCCCTTCAAAAAAGACCCACCCCGCGTCATGGGCGAACCCGAAGACTACTTCACCACCTTCAAAGAACGCAACCCCGTCTCCTCCTATCGCAAGACCTTCACTCTCCCCACCGATTGGCAGGATCGCCAAACCACCGTCTCCTTCAATGGCGTTTCCTCCGCCTTCTATCTCTGGTGCAACGGCCAAAAAGTCGGCTACTCGCAGGACTCCCGAACTCCCGCCGAGTTCGACCTCACGCCCTTCCTGAAAGAAGGCCCCAACACCCTCGCCGTCCAGGTCTATCGATACTCTGATGGGGCATACCTCGAGTGCCAGGACTTTTGGCGCCTCTCCGGCATCTTCCGCGACGTCTATCTGAGCTCTATCCCCGAAGCGACCCTCGCCGACTACACCATTAATGCCACCCTCAACAAGGATGGCACCGGCCGCTTCTCCTTCGCCGCCATTCAATCTGACACCCCGAAGACGGTCGCCTTCACTCTCGACCTCATCGAGGCCGACGGCACCGTCATCTTCGCTCCAAAAGCAGTTCCCAACTCCGGCCCAAACACGACCCTCCTTCCCGACGGGCAAATCATCGCCGAAGCTCTCAAAGTCACCCCGTGGTCTGCCGAAAAACCCCACCTCTACACCCTCGTCGTCGGCGTCGGCGAACTTGGGAAAAAGCCCACCCATTTCTATTCCCACAGGGTCGGATTCAAAACGTCCGAAGTCAAAAATGGCCAACTCCTCATCAACGGAAAGCCCATCCTCGTCAAAGGAGTCAACCGCCACGACCACGATCCTGACACCGGCCACTACGTCACCGAAGCCAGCATGCGCCAGGACCTCGAACTCATGAAGCAGCTCAACATCAACACCGTCCGCACCGCCCACTATCCCAACGATCCCCGCTTCTACGAACTCTGCGACGAATACGGCCTCTACGTCATCGCCGAAGCGAACATCGAATCCCACGGCATGGGCTACAAAGAAGAATCTCTCGCCAAAGACGCCACCTGGACCGCCGCCCATCTTGATCGCGTCACCAACATGATTCATGCCATCAAGAACCACCCCGCCATCATCATGTGGTCCCTCGGCAACGAAGCGGGCGATGGCATCTGCTTCGAAGAATGTTCCAAATGGATCAGGAGAAGATCTCCCGTGCAATACCCCATCCACTACGAACGTGCCGAACAAAAGTCCCACGTCGATCTCTTCACCCCCATGTATGCCTCCCTCGAAGCCTGCCAAAAATACGCCCGCGCCGAAGAAAAGAAACCCCTCGTCGACCAGCGCCCCCTCATTCTCTGCGAATACAACCACGCCATGGGCAACTCCTCCGGCAACCTCTACGACTACTGGATGCTTTTCGAAAAAGAACGCCTCCTCCAAGGCGGCTCCATCTGGGACTGGGCCGACCAAGGTTTGCGAAAAACGAAATCTCCCTTCGGGAAACTCCATGAAACAAGCAAACTCAGCGCTCAGATCGAAGGTCAACTTCACAAGGAAAATGGACTAATCTCCGGATACGCGACGGTCGCTAATAGCGATCAGTTTCAAGTTTCAAAATTTCTATCCGTCAGTGCGGAAGTCCGCCCCGGAAGAAGTAACTGGGGAAATAATCCAATCATCACTAAGGGTGATGAATCTTGGGCACTCAAAATAAATACGAATCGCGAGCTCGAATTTTTCGTCTTCGATAAAACATGGCACTCGGTCACGGCCAAACTCCCCGATAACTGGGAGAATAACTGGCATCAAGTAAACGGCTCATTGTCGAGGGGAATTCTACGTCTTTCTGTTGATAATAAGACATTATCGATCAGAAAATTTCAGGGTTTGATTAAAAATACAACAGCTGACATTGGAATTGCCAAGAATACACAATATGGACATCGCCAGTTCGACGGACAGATCAGGAAAGTTGAAGTCGTAACTCGCCAATCTCGAATCTCCAGAGCCGCCAACGGCCCAAGCATGCCGCGAAAGGTTCCTCTCACTCTCGAATTCACTAACTTCAGCACTCCTCTCGGCCAGCTCGAATTCTTCGCCTACGGCGGCGACTACGGCGACTTCCCGAACGACGATAACTTCTGCGCCAACGGCATCGTCACCTCCGACCGCAAGCTCACCCCCCAAGCCCCCGAAGTCTTCAAAGCCTACCAAAACCTCCGCCTCACTGAAATCGTAGGGATTGACGGGAGAGTCGCTGCTATCAATTTGAAAAATACTTCATCGTTCACAAACCTTTCAGAATATGACGCATTCTCGACCATCTCGGTTGACGGGAGAGTCGCTCAAGAGATTAAACTTGCTCCACTAAATCTTAAACCTGGCGAAATTGGCTTCTTTGAAATTCAAGCGCCTTTCAGACACAACCATGCGAAAGATATCGATGAAAAGGATGACGAAGTTCATCTCGCCCTGACCTTCCGTTTGAGGAATGACACACCGTGGGCAAAAAAAGGACACGTGGTAGCACGAGAACAAATTCAGATTGAGCGCGTCCAAATTGAAGAAAAACTTGGGGTTCCGCAAACCCTCAAAGCTTCCGAAGACGACAAGCTGATAACCGTCGATAGTGATGAGCACACCCAAGTCTTCAATAAAAAGACCGGACAACTCACCACCTACCAAAATGGCGAACGTCATCTTCTAGCTTCCCCCCTTCACCTCAACTTCTGGCGCCCACCCGTCGATAACGACCGAGCTAATAAATTCGGCATTCGCTCCGGAATGTGGCGCAACGCCGGCCCAAATGCCACTGTCACCAAAATAAGCAACCCCACTCCGAATGTTTATTCCTTCGACCTCAAAATCCCCGCCGGAGACACCACCGGAAATATTACCTACACCATCGGAGCCGGGGGGAAACTCGACATCAACGTCACCATCACCCCAAAAGGCAAACTCGGCCCCATCCCACGCCTTGGCATGCAATGCACCGTCCCAAAAACCTACAAGCAAGTCTCCTGGTTCGGCAACGGCCCGCATGAAACCTACGCCGACCGCAAAGCTGGAGGGATCATTGGCCGCTGGGAATCCTCCGTCGAGGACCTCTTCTTCCCCTACCTCGAACCTCAGGAAACCGGTAATCTCACCGACCTCCGCACTCTCACCCTCACCAACTCCGACGGACAAGGCCTCACCGCCACCGCCCTCGGCGACCACCTCCTCTCCGGCGGGACCTACCCCTGCCTCATGTCCGACCTCGAAGGCCGACGCCACCCCGTCGACATCCCAAAACGCGACATCGTCACCCTCAACCTCGATCACCAACAAATGGGCCTCGCCGGCATCAACTCCTGGGGAGCCCGCGTCCTCCCGCAATACCGCATCAAACCCACCGGCACCTTCACCTGGTCCTTCCGCCTCCAAGGAAAGTAACGCGGGCCTCCCGCCTGGAGAGAACAGAAGTCAGAGCACCACCGCCCATCACATCCAGTTTGCCCAAATTCATGCCGGCCCAGCACAGCGCGCTGAGTTTTCCACACCAATGAAGGTTGGGAGATAGGGTCCTGAAAGGACAAAGGCATCAAGGCCCAGACTTCAGTCTGGGCCTTGATGCCTTCAGCACCCTGACTTTTTTGTGTTCCCTGCAGTTGGCCGTAGACCAAGCTCATGAGTCCAACCAAATTATAAAAATCTGGTTCTATTACCATCGCATGAATCTCGGCCGCCCGCGATCATCTCAAGATGATCAAACGCTTCCCCGCCCCCCGCGCTCTTGGTGGCCGCTCCTACGCTGACAAATATGCTGACTCCCGCAAAGCCAGTCAAAAGACCACCACTCCTTCCCCGACCCTCAAAAAACTCACCCCCAGCTCGGTGCCCCTGAAATTCGGCCCTGCCGACACCGCCCCGCCCCCCACCGGTTTTCTCTACATGCTCGCCGTCTTCGGAATCATCTTGGTGGCGGTCATCCTACTCGAGAAATTTTACGGCCCATAGAGAAAGCCACCAAAATGAGACCCCAGACATACTCGCAAAACGAGCCAATCACCCAGCATTCCGAACGAGCGAACCGAAGGCTCGCGCCTCACTTTGATCTTCACCGATCACTATGACTCTTACCCGCCTCTTTCTTCTTCTCGCATCATTCCTTGCTCCCCTTCTTTCCGCCCAAGAAGACATCCACCCGGCTCAGGCCAAGCCGACATCCGCGCCATCACCGATGAACAAGGCGCACCTCTTCTCGACGAGGGCCGCCTCTGGTTCACTCTCACCGTGCGCGGACGCGCGCTTCCCCTTCCCCTCCAAGGTGTCCTTTCCCTCAACCCCTCGGTCTTCGACATCCGCTTCGAGGGCATCATCGGCGCGCACGAAGACCGCCACGGCGTCTACGACACCGCCTCTGACAAATGGCGGCTCATCCTCTGCGAACGCCATAAAAAATATCAAGCCGGGATGTGGGAAAGCGACCACTGGGACCGTGACTTCAAGCGGCTCTTCGGCCCCGTCGAAATGGACAGCTCCGGCACCATGATTCAAACCTTCGGTAGCAAACGCTTCGCCCTTTTCGGCAGCTCCGATCGCAAAATCAAAATCCGGACCTACCCCGATCTCGAACCCGCCGGTGAGTTGAAGATCGAGATGCCCCCGTGGCATGACGACCACGGCACCCGCATCTGGCCCACGTCATCCCCTTTCCTGCAGGCTACCCTGCACCCTACATTGCCCTCATGATGGACCGCGCTAACTTCCCTGGGATGCCGAGGCGCAACTGGATCTGCGGAGCCCTCTACCTTTACCACCGCCACCCTGTCAAAAAATAATTCGGACACTTGTATAAAACACCTCATCAACATCCTTTCGCCCACCACCAAAACACGATCAACGTGGTGCAACGCGCTCGGTTTCTCCTTGGCCAAAGGCTAAATTCATATCTGCCCAGAGCAACGCGCTAGGTCGCCGCCATCTTCCCCGGTTGACTGAGGGCCAGCGTCATCAGCCCAGTTATCTCATCGCCACACAGATTACAAACAAGCGCCCCCATTACCATCGCGCCCCCCCCTCCTCATCGCCAATAATCCCGCCATGAGAAAAAGTTTTCCCGCTCCTAAAGGCCTCGGTTCACTCTCCTACGCCGATCGCTATGCGGAGTCCAGGAGGAACACCTCCTCCAGAAAATCAAGCAGCCGGATCAGCTTAAAAAAGTTTCTCCCCGGCAAAAAACCTCTCAACCCGAAAGGAACTTCCCTCTCAACCACCCGCTCGGGTTGGGCTCTTCTGGGTGGCATTTCCCTGATCACCACCACCCTGTGGATCATCATGATGGTCGTGAGGCACTCCGAAAGCTGACACTATTGAGTCTCACAAAATAAAAATCATTGCCCTTCCCTCCCCACTCCTTTAATCCCTCCTTCGTCAGGAGTTACGGAGTGTCGGCTTGTGGATTCGGTCAGGACGGAAACGTAGCAGCCGCAGCTTGTCCTTCATTGCCGTGGCTTCCTGGCACTTTTTCTTTCCCGCCATCTGCTTTTCGAAGCAGGTGGCTTTTTTATGGCGTAAAGCAGACCTCATTTCCTAGTCTCTTGCCGACATGTCTGCTCACCTCTTTCCCGATGGCTCCGCCCTCCCTTCTCCCGGCCTTGGCACTTGGAAAATTCCAGATGAACTCACCCCGGGGATCGTCCACCAAGCCATCGAAGCGGGCTACCGCCATCTCGACTGCGCTGCCGACTACGGCAATGAAAAACTTGTCGGCAAAGGCATCGCCAGCGCCCTTAAGGCCGGACTTTGCGCCCGCGACGACCTCTGGGTCACAAGCAAGCTCTGGAACACCTACCACGAACCCCAACACGTCCGCGCCGCCTGCGAACGGACCCTCGCCGACCTCGGCCTCGCGCAACTCGACCTCTACCTCATCCACTTCCCCATCGCCCTCGAATTCGTCGCCTTCGACACGATGTATCCTCCCGGTTGGACCGCCGGAGCCGATGCCATGAGCCCCATTAAGGTTCCCTACTCCGACACCTGGCGCGCCATGGAAGAACTCGTCGATGCCGGCCTCACCAAAAGAATCGGAGTCTCCAATCTCGGCACCGCCATGCTCCGCGAGGTCCTTTCCTACGCGCGCATCAAGCCTGCCGTTCTTCAGGTCGAAATGCACCCGTATCTTTGCCAGGAAAACCTCCTCCGCTATTGCACGGAAGAAGACGTCGCCGTCACCGCCTTTTCCCCCTTCGGGGCCGACTCCTACCTCCCCCTGGGCATGGCGACCGAATCCGAGCGCCTCCTCGCCAATCCCGTCATCGAAAAAATTGCCACGACCCACCGAAAATCCACCGCTCAAGTCGCCCTCCGCTGGGCCATGCAACGCGGCGCCATTCCCATCCCCAAAACCCAGTCGCCTGACCATCTTCGCGAGAATTTCGACCTCTTCGATTTCACCCTCACCGGAGCCGAACTCGACGCCCTCTCCGCCCTCGATCAACACAAACGCTTTAACGACCCCGCCGTCTTCGGCGAAAATGCCTTCAACACCTTCTACCCCATCTTTGATTAACCATATGAAACCACTCTCAGGAAAAACTGCTCTCGTCACCGGCGGAGGCAGCGGCGTCGGACTCGGCACCGCCCGCGCCCTCGCCGCAGCCGGAGCCACCGTCACGATCTGCGGACGCAATCTCGAAAAACTCCAGGCCGTCGCGGGCGACGATCTCGCCGTCGAACCCTGCGACATTTCGAACCGCGAGGAAGTCAACGCCCTCATCGCCAAACTCGGTGCGCCCGATATCCTCATCAACTCCGCTGGCGTCAATATCGCCAAACGCAAGGTCAGCGAGATCGACCCCGACGACTTCGACAAGCTCCTCGCGATCAACTGCACCGGCTTCTTCAATCTCATCCACGCCGCCCTCCCCGCGATGCGCAAGCGCCAGGATGGCCTCATTTTCAACATCTCCTCCGTCGCCGGCAAACGCGCTTACCCCCTCGCCGGCATGGCCTACGCGACCTCGAAATTCGGAGTCACCGGCATGGCCTCCGCCATCAATGCCGAGGAAGCGGAGAATGGCATCCGCGTCACCAGCATCTTTCCCGGCGAGATCAACACCCCCATCCTCGATGAACGCCCCGTCAAAGTCCCCGACGAACAGAAAGCCCGCATGGTCCACCCCGAGGACATTGCCGCCCTCATCGTCGCCATCGCCCAACTTCCCAAACACGTCGTTGTCCCCGAACTCGTCATCAAGCCGACCTACCAAGAATTCATCTAGCCCAGCAACGGAGCGCAGACTTAAGTCTGCTCCGCCATCGGCCAGCCCCCCAACATTCACGATGACGTCCCTGCGACTCCCCCCAACTTCACTTGCTGCTCGGGGGAAGAAGCAAAACACGCAAGCCTCCCCTCTTAAGAACGGGATTCCCAACTTGCTCGCAACTGGAACCGGTAATCCGCCGAATCGCTTCCCACCTCTCGTAAGGTCGAAGGCTCATGGCCGCCGGAAGATCTCAAGTTAGGTCGTCACGCCCTCACCTTCCGGATTGATCAAAAAAACCGCCCGCGTGGAATTGGAATCAGAGTCGCACTCGAAACACCCACGGGATCCCCTTTCAAAGTCCAGCCCGAAGGAGGCGGTTATTGAAAGACTGACGAGGCCCGGCTCAATCAAACCACAACTTGACACTCTCCCACGCGACCTCATTCCCCCATCCGGGTAGGTAGAACCCACGATAAATCTTCGGACCGGTTTTATCGCGAATCACGTAAACCCCCTGATAGTCCAACTTCGAGTCCACCGTCTCGAGGAAAATCGCGGCCGTGACGGCAGTCTCCGGGATGCCACGCTCGGCATATCCCTTGGCAGGAATCATCGTGAAGCTCTGCACCTCATCTTGAATGAGATGATTGGTTCCGTCGATCCACGCATAGAGAGACATCCCGTCCTCGCCATTCCAAGGAGTAATGAACCGGACGCCCTCGTCCCTCGCAACCATGGCATCGTCTTGACGATCTCCTGCGAACGGCTGAGCACACCCATTCAGAAGAAATGCGAGGATCGCGAGCAAGAGTTTCATCGGGTTTGGCGCAAGAACGGGCCCTGAGAACAATGACCAGCCACCTTGTAAACGCTCCGGAACTCATCGCTTGTCTCGTCTATCTCTCGAAACAACCGGCGGCTGCTCGCGCAAAGCACAAAAAAACGGTGGAGCGTAAAACCACTCCACCGTATTTTAAAAAGTTCGCAGGAATCAGTTCATCGGAGCGAGCTGAATCGACACCCGGCGATTCGCCTGCCGTCCTGCCGCCGAGCTATTGTTGGCGACCGGAGCATCGGGCCCCTGACCACTCACCTGGAAGCGTTGGGCCGCGACCTTTTGGGTCCTCAAGAAGCTCGCGACGCTATTCGCACGAGACTCGGAAAGACGGTAGTTATAGTTCCGTTCCCCGACGTTATCGGTATGTCCGACGATCGCGACCATGGTCTGGTTGTATTTATTGAGCACCTTGGACACCGATGTCAGCGTTGGGTAAAACTCACCGCTAATGCCAGAGCTCCCGGTCGAAAAAGTAATGTCACCGGGCATCACCAGGCTGATGTTATTTCCGGAACGACTGATTCCGACGCCGGTCCCCTCAAGTTCACGTCGCAGTTCAGCTTCCTGCTTATCCATGTAGGCACCGATCCCACCACCCGCAAGCGCTCCCACGCCAGCTCCAATCAAGGCCCTCTGCCCGCGCTCTTGGGCGTTACCGCCAGCCAAGAGGCCTATTCCTGCTCCAATGAGGCCGCCAACGAGCGCTCCGCTCGTAGCTTTCGCCCTCTGACCTTCACCCGTATAAGGATTGGCTGTTTGGCAGGATGTCATAGCGAAGCTTCCGATCATTAGAAGTCCGACAATTCTTTGGGGAAATTTCATGGCGAAAAGATACGCCAAAATAATCCTTAATCCACCTAAAATATCGCATCGCAAGGCCCTACCAACCGGATTACCCTCTCTCCACGATGACGAACGCGCTCCCAAACCCCACCGGTGATGTCTTTTTGCTGCAGAATTCCTTGATCGCAGAAGGGCGCAAAGCCTCCCGAACGAGTGACCGAAAGCGCATCATGCTCCCCGTCCAACGCACTCAGGAAGCCAAGGTCCAACGCCTCCTCAACTTCCTCCAACCCGGCACATATATCCGCCCCCACTGCCACCCGCTCCCTCACGCCACCGAGTCAGTCTGCCTCCTTGCGGGCCATCTCGAAGTCCTGATCTTCGACGCGGATGGCCCAATCAAGGAACGACATCATCTCACTTCGACAAATCCTCTCATCGACCTCGAACCCGGAACTTGGCACGGCATGCTCGTCCATGAGCCCGACACCATCATCTTCGAAGTCAAACAAGGCCCTTACAATCCTGCTACCGACAAGGAGTTCGCGCCATGGTCACCCTCCGAAGACTCAGCTAAGGTTGCGCAATTCCTCGACAGTCTTCGGACCTAATACGGGAGATGCTTCCGCCGATTCGCGAGCCAAAGAGATTGGTAGGGCGCAAGTGTGACTTCTGAAGCATCCTCAGCAAGCGACTCACCTGAGATCAAGTCAAACCAATCCTCCGTTCCAATCAAGTTCATCGTTGCCACCGAAATCCGTTGCTCTTCATCCGAGACGTTATGGAGGCAGAAAACATTGCGACGCCTATCCCACGACTGCCGCCAAAAGGCAAAAACCTGGTCTCCCACATGCAAGGTAAACTGAGTCGCATTGGGGTGAAAAGCAGGCTGCTCTTTCCTCAGCTGGATAAGAACCAGAAGCTTCTTCAAGACGCTCGCATGAGGTGAGCCTTCGCGATCAAGCTCCTCTCGCAGCACATCCGCATCCCACTGCCGACGGTTGATGTGCCTCCTAACTCCTGTTTCCGCTACTCTCTCTCGGTCATTACGCGTCCCCAAGAGACTATGGATGTAGAATGCCGGCACGCCTTCCAGAGCCAAAAGGATGGTGTGGGCACAGAGAAATTTCTCCTCGGTCTGAAGAGCATCGAAGAGGCTGATATTAATCTCATAGGGCCGCTTCCCCCCATCCGGCAGCGTTCTTTCCGAAACGAATCCCCCATTCTCCAACATCTGATCGACCAATGACTGGATCTCGTCGTGGGAAAGAAGACCCTCCGCAGGCCTCAGGCCAATGCCATCATGTGACGCGATAAAATTAAAATACATCGTTCCGGGCTGCGCCGGCGGCATCCTCATTAACCACTGAATGAGGCACCGGCAATTCCCGGTCGTGAGAGCATAGAGCAATAACGGCGGCAGGGAAAAATTATAGATCCCGTGGGCCTCGTTTCCATTTCCGAAATATGAGAGGTTCTCCTGATTCGGAATATTGGTCTCGGTGATAATGACCGCGTCAGGCTTCACGTGCTCGATAAGAGTCCGGAAAAGCCGCACCAACTCATGGGTTTGCGGAAGATTGATACAACTCGTGCCAATCTCCTTCCAAATAAAGGCGACCGCATCGAGCCTAAAAACCCCAATCCCACGATCCAAATGATGCCGGATAATTTTCACCAACTCCACCAAGAGATTATGATCTGCAAAGTTAAGATCCACTTGGTCATGACCGAAGGTGCACCAGACATGCTTCGTTCCGGAAGGCGTCTCGGTTGGTCGGAGAAGATCACTCGTGCGGGGCCTGACGACCTCGCGCAAATCCGCAATCGGCGAAGCCTCGACGAAGTAATTCCGCCCCGGCTCCTCATCTCTCTCGAACTGCTGAAACCACTCATGAGACGTCGAACAATGGTTCACTACCAAATCCGACATGATGCGGTAATCCTGAGAGAGATCTTCCAGATCCGACCAATCACCGAGCGCGGGATCCACCCGATCGTAATCCGAGACCGCGAAGCCATCATCAGATGTCCAGGGGAAAAAGGGCAGGACATGCACGATCGAGATCGCATCACCCAGTCGTTCACGGATAAATGACGCCAGCTCCTTCAAAGGCGCACCTTCCTTCGGCAACAGCGTGTCACCATAAGTGATCAGCGCGACATCGCCCTCTGTCCAGTGATTCGTGTGAGGTGTCGGCTCAAAGAAATGTTCACGGAGACGCATCTCATCGATCACTAGCTTCACCAACCCCGAGTGATCTTCCTCACCGTAAATTGCGGTGAGATGGGTTTCAATTCTTACAATCAGTTGCTCTAAGGGACTCATCTCTTATGAAAATTCTTTTTGGTCGGCCTCTACTGCCTCGATTAATCGTTCGTAAATGTCAGGCATCGCACTCCGCACCCTTGACCAACTGGGAATGAATGGCTTCTCGTGCGGCGAACTCAAAAACATTTTACCTGCCGTGATAATGTTCTCCGCAAAAAGTTCCACCGCTTCCTCCTCCTTATGAACATCAAGATCGAGCCCGTTCATAATCGCGTCATTCTTATACCGCTCCACGAAATCCAAAGCATTTCGAAAGTAGGCCGCCTTCAAGGTTCGGAAAACCTCCTTACTGAAGACCGTCCCCATCACCGCCATCTTACGATAGACCAACTTACAGATATCAATCGACATCTTGGAGAGCCCCTTCGCCCGATCATCGATCGAGATATCCTGATGTTTATGGTCGTAAACATCCGCGATATCGACCTGACAAAGCTTATTACTGGAATAGTTACGGAACATTTCCGAAAGCGTCCCCATCTCCAAACCCCAATCACTTGGCATCCGGATATCAGGAATCACGCCCTTCCGAAAAGAAAACTCTCCGGCCAAAGGATAACGAAAACTATCCAAATACGTTAGATATTCGCTCTCTCCGGTCACCTGCTCAAGCGAGCGTAACAGGGGCGTGATTAAAAGACGCGTCACCCGCCCGTTCAAACTCCCCTCCGCAATCCGGGGGTAATACCCCTTAGCAAACTGATAGCTAAATTGCGGATTTGCCATCGGGTAAATCAAGCGCGCCAGGAGCGAACGATCGTAAGTCACGATATCGCAGTCGTGGAGCGCGATCGCTTCCGCTTTATCGGTCGCCAGCATATATCCCAAGCAATACCAAACGTTGCGTCCTTTGCCCTCCTCCTCGGGAGCCAAGCCCTGTGCCGCCAACTTTGCATCGAGAGCCCGCAGGCGCGGACCATCATTCCAAAGCACGCGATGATGCTGGGGCAATTCTCCAAAGAACTTCAGCGCCTGGCGGTATTGACTCTCGTCCGCCCGATCCAAGCCAATGACGATTTGGTCCAAGTAGGGCACCTTTTTGACTTCCTCCAAAATCTTTGGCATCGCCTCTGTTTCCAGCTCTGAAAAAAGTGAGGGGAGCAGAAGTCCCATCGGACGCTTCTTGGAAAAACCGACCAACTCAGCCTCGAGCTCTGCGAGCGGTCTTCGCGTCAAATTATGAAGTGTGGCGACCGAGCCGCCCTGGTGAAAATCAGACATCGTTAGTTTCGGTAAGTATTGTTAAGTGTGGAATTTGAAATTGATCGAGAATTTGCGTCATCATCTCAGCCCACCCGAGTGGACCAATTTGAGTGCTTCGCAGCACTCCTTCGGCTTCGAGGACGTAGTCACCCTTACTCGCGATGATCACGCCAATGTCCGCGATCTTCAGCATCGCAAGATCATTTGGGCGATCCCCCAGCGCGATAATCGCGACCTCTTTTTTTCGAAAATGCCCCAAAGGAGTGCCCTTATCCGTCTGCCCCGAGACATGTAAAAAGCGCCCCCCGTGGAGCGTTCTCAGCCCGCGCTCCTCCACCATTTTGCAAAACTCCTCCTGCTTCTCCGCGGTATCCTGCCAGAGCAAGGGCTCACTAAAATGCCGATCCGCAGACCTCTCCGCTGATTGTCGGCTTAGGCCGGTCCACTCGATGATTTCTGCTATCGTCGCGTCGGCATACCCCTTAAACTTAAAAAGCCCTCGCAAAGGTTTCAAAACCTCCAAAATCTCGGCCCGTGGCGTCCCAAAAACGGTAGCCTCCTCGCCCTCGTAAAGCACCGCCCCATTCTCAACGACATACGGCTGCGTATTCCCAAAATCCCCACGCATCGCCAGCCATTCCGCCCGCGTCTTGCTCGTATTCGCCATGAGCGGAATGCCCGCAGCATCCATCCGATCCAAAACCGGCAAAACGGCCTCAAACGAGTAATCATCAGAGTCCAGCAAGGTCCCATCCAGGTCGCTCACCACTAATAATTTCAACGTTTGCTCTGCCATTCACAATCTCCTAGCGCATCCCGTGCCAAATCCCGATTTCAAAATTTCCGAATGCCCCTATGATCACCCCATGCCCGAACTCGCCGAAGTCGAACTCGCCCGCCGCCAGTGGGCCGCTTATCACGGAGACACCATCACCTCGGTGGAAGTCCACCCCAAGGCCCGCATCTACCGCGACTGCCCCGCTCCAGCTCTCGGTTTCCTCAAAGGCAAAAAACTCCTTTCCTCAAAGGCCCACGGCAAACGCATGCTCTTCACCTTCGCCCCCGAACTCCACCTCGAAGTCCACCTCGGGATGTCCGGCAAGCTCGCCACCGCCCCGCTCGATCACGAGGAACACAAACACGACCACCTCATCCTCCGCACCGGCAGCGCCACCCTCATTTTCAACGACTACCGCATGTTCGGCCGCGTCATGCTCCACGACTGCGCCAATCCCTGGGCCGATTTCCCGCCCCAGCCCCAGGATTCCAAGTTCTCCCTCGCCCGCGTCCGCAAACTCATCGAACGCCACCCTAAAAAGCCCCTCAAAGCCCTTCTCCTCGACCAAAAAGCCTGCCCCGGCATCGGCAACTGGATGGCCGATGAAATCTGCTGGCGTCTCGGCCTCTACCCCGGCATCCCCACCGCCCAACTCGAAGCGGCCTCTCTCCGCAAGGAAATCCGCTTCGTCACCCTCGGGGCCCTCAAACACGTCGCCGAAAAAAACGAAACCGCCTCGGTCGAGGGCTTCGCTCCCGGCTCCTACGTCGCCAACGTTCCTCCAAAAAGCTGGCTCTTCCAGCACCGTTGGAAGAAAGGCGGCACCTGCCCCAAATGCAAAACCGACCTCGCTCGGGACACCATCGCCACCCGCACCACCGCCTGGTGCCCCACCTGCCAAGCCTAAGGGCGTGACGCTCTCCAGAGCGTTCAGTCACAGAGCGCTGGCCCCACCGCCCCAATTTCTTTTCATGTCTATCTCCCCCTAAAGCATCGCCAGCTTCACCACTTCCGTGGTCTCCCTACCCCTGATGGGCTTCATTGCGTCTCGAATCTGCCGAAACGAAGACGACAGCTTTCAGCAATATGGAACTCTCTTCATTTTCATTCCTCTACTCGCTGGAGCTTGTGGAACATTCAACGGCAACTACGTGGGTGGATCAATCGCCTGCGGACTCGCCTCCCTTGCCCTCACCACCCTCATTGGAAATCTCAGCCTTAAAAACTGCCTCCTTCTCGCCATCTCCGTGCCGCTCATCCTTTGCTTTGCAACTTGGCCCGGCAACGCCACCGAAACTCTTCTCTCCGAACACTCTCAATCAACTCACTGGTCGGAAACCGGTCGTCGAAAATCAAAAATCCAGAACCGATGGCTCTCCCAGCTCCGAAGGTGCGCAGGTCAATAGCTCCGAGCCTTGGCTCGGGGTAAAACCACGCCCCCAAATCAAAGCTCCGAAGGCGCGTAGGCAACCCCGCCCCCCTTCCAAAAACACCCCGCCACCATTTCACCATTAAAAAAAAGGAGACCCTTCTCAGGATCTCCTTCTCAATAGAATCACTCAAAAACAGCTCTCACTTCAGGGGAAGACCCGTCACCTCAACAAGCTTGAAGTCGCCGGGATTCCAGTAGCTAAAGGCGATGAAAAGCTTCACGACCTTTCCATCAACAATCTGCGGCCACCAGGCGGCGTTATGAATGTGCCGGCCATTCTCATGGCCGAAGTCCCCCTTGGGAGTGATGACTGACACCACCTTCTTAGTTGGCCAGTGATAGATATAGCACGGAGCTCCGGGATACTTGGCCTCGTTGGCACCGGGACCTTTCAAGCAGCCCACCAAGGCGTAGTCGCCAAAGAAATCGATATCGCAGGGATTCGTCCCCTTCAGCACGAGGAATCGCTCTTCGATTTCACCCTTGAGGCTCAAGGTGCAGATCTCACCGGAACCCCGGCTACAAACGACAAGCTTCTCCTTGTGAAAGGCTCCACCGTGCGAAGTGCTAAATTGCTTCTTCCCTCCGAAAACCTCCTTCTGATCCTGGACATCAAAAACCAAGCTACTGCCGTATCCATCGAAGGCCCATGGGTTGCCAGTCTTCGGATGAATCTCGACGTCCGTCGGATTGAACTTCCCCGCCTTGTCGAAGTAGGGAACCGCGTCTGCCTTGGGAGCCAGGTCAAAGCTCTTCCCATCGGCATAGTCCCGATGGCGAACCAAGTGCCGCGAATTGTCAGAGAAATAGATGCTGGGCTTCTCCCCCCCCTTAACGACGGCCAGACCGTGGAAGTTCCCTTGGCCGAATTTCTCATCATCATCCAAAATGACGCCCGCACCCGCAGCGGTGTTAAAGCGAATGACCTTTGCTCCAATCGTGGTGTAAAGCGCACTCGTCACTGGATCGACATCACTTCCACCGTGATTTTTCTTCAAGTAACCCGCGAGAGCGGCATCGGCTGGAAGAGAATACTCGGTGGCATCTCTAAACTTCAGCTCACCCCAGGCACTAGCGACATAGGGAAGCTTCTTATCGGCCACAAGTGCCCCATGAGTATGATCAGCCCCTTCGTGAGCTAGCACCGGCAGGACATTCAGAGTCGCGGCAATCGTGATGAGTAATTTCTTCATTGTTCGAATCAGTATTTAAAATGTCCCCTTGGTTAAATGATCTGGGAACGATCGAGAAGCTCAATCTGGCAGGAATGTCGGCCGTCGCGTGCTCTGAGTGGCCCCCGTTTCAGGTTCGCTTTGTTACTTCCGCCCTCTTCAGATCTGCATTCTGCTCTCCGGAGGCACTTCAAAAACTGCCCAATGCCCGGCGACCAAACTCACAACCTCCGCCCTTACCTTCTCTGGAGTATCCTAAGCAAGCTTCAACAGACCCCGTATTTCCTTCTCCGACTCCATGCCCCCCAGCGTTCATTAAGGGAAAATAATAATCCCTCGGATCGTCACGAACAGTCAGCTTCCCCGAGCCGCATGATAAGCCAATCCACTTCTGAAAACTGACCAACCATAACCGGGTCATCTGCAGCATCCGCTTGGTCAAATTCTTCGACTCAAAGAGCCATAGCCGAAAACTCCGACTTTGGCTCCCAACAAGTCTCATCACAATTCCCCGCCTCTCTCATCGAGAACCCTCCTCAGTTCATTCATCTTCCCCTCATCCTCAATCTCCGAAAGAAGCTCATACCCCCGATCCGAGTCATAACTACTTTTCCATCTGATCAGCTTTTCAAAAGCCAACTCGCGTGCCTCCCCCGGCGGCAGATCCCGCATCAACCGCTCGGCCGCCGGAGCATCTTCGTAGGCCAATCCCCCCATCACCCACGCAATTGCCCTCTCTCTCATTTCTTCAGGAGCCTCACCGGCCAGCTCCACTAATCCCCGCATCTCCTGCTCGCTTTCAAAGTATTCCACAATCGATCCCAGGATCTCAAATTGCTTCAAACCCGTCCGACCTGAAATAGGAATGGAATTGATGAAATCCCGCAGCCCTGCCACTCCTGTCATTCGATAAGTCTCTCGCTCCACAAATTCTTGTAAGTGATGTCTGGTGACCTGGTTGTCAACCTGCCGCAGTTGTTCAACACAGGCCTGCAGTTGCTGCGGGTTTTCAAGTCTCGCAAAACGAGGAAACTGCACTTGCACCGGAACTCTTCCATCCCCCAACTCAAGAATTTCAATTGCTCTCTCCGGATTGCTTTTCAACAACTCACCGGCGGCAAGTCGGCCCAAGTCACCAACATCAAAAAACTCACGAACTCTCCGCTTCAATCCATCCTCATACCATTGCAGAGCTCGGCTACGATCTTTCTGGAGAAAGGAAGAGAAAGCTTGTGGAGCCAGTGACCTCGAGCCCCATGGATACTCCGTCCCAATCTCCCTCTTCTCCAGCTCTCGCAGAACCCACTCCGGATCCAATTCCTTCACCAAATCGAGGATCGCTTGATACCCCGGCAACTCTCTGAGCGCGTCATTCGGAGTCTCCTGAGAAGAGAGAATCCACGAAGAAGCCTCTTTGAGATCATCAAGCCCCAAGTCAGACAGCTTCTCCCATCGCTCAGGGTGTCCACCTTGAAATTTTTCGTTTTTTCTCAGAAGGCCCTCCAAATTGAGGCCCGAAATTTGACTCTTCCGAGAATGAACGAACTGTCTTCCCCGAGACGACTCAATCGCTCTTAACTCAGCCCCAAGAGCTTCTTTCTTCTGCTTCAGACTCAGCAAAACAAGGCCACCAAGAACCACTGGCAACAGCCCCAACCACAAGCAGTGTCTCATTCTCCGCCTCCTTGCTCTTGGCTCTTAACATCTGCAATTTCACTCTCCAATTTTTCGAACAATGGTCGCGTCACCAAAGGCGCTATCTTCGTCCCAATCCGCACAAACTCTAAGTGACGTGGATCAGGCGCCACCTCGTCCCTCGTCGTGCGACTCTTCAACATTCCGTAAAAACTTCCCCAAAGCTGCTTGCGATAGGCGTAACGGTGAGACTTTGAGATCAGTTCTCCGCGTTGCGCCTTCCCCACCAACCACTCTCCGGCTTCCTCGAGCTCCATTCTCTCAAATTCACGCGCCACCCCGCGGCGGGGAAGCTTGATTTCCATCAAAAAATCCACCCTTTGCGGGACCTTCATTCGTTTTACAACTTCCCGCATGAATCCGTCTGGATAGCTCGAATTCAACCGACGCCCGAACTCCTTCAATTGCGCTAAATCCATCTCCTCCAAAACCAACTCCACCCGACTCATCGTCACCTGGTCATATTGACTATCCGCTTTTTCATATCGCCATGCCAACGCGGAGATCGGGAGCTGGCTTTCGACAAAGGGCACTTGGCTGCTGAGTGATCTCCCCCTCGCCCTGCGATCCTCGATCGACTTCCTCCGCTCCGAATCATTCCCTCCCCGACCTTCCTCCATTTTCGCCCTCTGACTTTCCAATTTCTCAACCTTTTCCAGAGCTGACGAAATTGGAATCACAAACCCTGCCGTCACCAATAGAGAAACGCCCAACCCAATTTTGAGCGACCCAAAGGACGAGACAGCGTTCGACAAGGCCCCTCCCGTCAATCCAAGCCCCACCGGAGCCGCCTTCCCCATCTCCGTCGAAAGCACCGTCGTCAATCCCGCCACCGAAAGCGTCACCCCCTTCTTCCCAAGCCAACCCGCCATCTTCTCCAGTGCCCGCTTTACCCGCATCTTCTCCGCCGACTCACTCCGACCGGTCTGCGAAGCAATCATCGGATAAGTCTGCCCTTCAAAAAACTTCAGCAAAATCACCTCCCGCTCCGGCCCGCTCAATCGATCCAAGCTCTCATCCAACTCCTCAAGCAAGCTTGGCGAGACACTCTCACTTTCCTCCTGATATTCCATCGCAGCCATCTCTCGTTTTTTGCGCCGCGCATCGGCCCGCAGCATCTCCAGCACCTTATTGCGCGTCGTCCGATGCACCCACGCCAAGATCTCAGGATGCCGCACCAGCTTCCCCGCCTGCCGTGCAAGCAAAAGAAAAACTTTCTGCGTCACCTCCTCCGAAATCGTAGCATCGCCCGACTGCCGCAGCGCCGCATGATAAATCAAGCCGCCAAGCTCATCCGCAATTTCACGAAAGGCCTCCTCTGGATTTTCACCCCTGACAAAGCTTCGCAAACGCGAGCGCAGATCTTTGGAACACTGAATTGACATCTTCTATACCACCCTATTGCCGCCAAGCCCCAGACCGTCACAAAAAAAATCACTTCATTCACTCCCCGCGCTTCAACCACTTCTCCCGCAACTCCGCCCCCTCAATCATCTCCACCCACTCTCGTCTTGGTCTTTCGTCCAATTGCATAAAATTTGAGATCAAGGAAGCCAGCATCTGATCCCGCATCTCTCCCGGCGGCAGCGTCTCTACCCACTCAGCAACTCCCGCTCGCTCCAAATACCCCCAGCTTGAGACAAAATTATTTAGGATATTCTCACGATCACCCGCAGGCTCATCTGCCAATAATTGCTGCAAGTCTCTCGCTCCCTGCTGACTTTGAAACATCACGTTCCATCCTGAGTAACGAAGAAACTGACGTCGCTCATCTCCCGTCCCAAGCTCATTCCAAAGTTCCTTGAGACCAGCGAGTCCCCCAAGCTCGTAAGCTGTTTGCGCTGCCCCCGTCATCACCCGACTCTTGGTCTGAAAACGATCGTCTTCCTGCTTCTTCAAAGCTCCCCACAACGCCTTCGCCTGCTCCACGGTTTGCAATCCCCAAATCTCAAGGCGCGGCAAATTTCTAATCCTCACATTCATCGCAAAGAGATGCTCGACAGCCGCCTCCGGATCTCGGGTAGCCAGGTGATTAAAGACTAATTGATAGAGTTGATCACTCGCCCCCGGCCCTTGAGGATAAGAATAGCGCCCCTCCCCTAAATTCTCATAATAACGAAGAGCCTCCGCCGGTGAATCCTCCAAAAGATTTTGAAACGCCACAAAAACCGTGGCACTCCTTCTCTCGCCAGCCTGCTCCAGCAACCAGAGAGGATCGGTTTCAGCGAGAGCTGATAGAACGGCCTCTCTCGCCCTTATTTGCGCTTTGTCTCCCGGGTAGGTGAGCTGTTTCTCCGATATAGAATCCAAGACCTCAAGAGCCAGAGTTCGTAATCCATTCCGGTCAAGTCCCTCCAATTTTTCAAGCACCGCGAAGATGCCGTCACGTTCTCGTGCAACCTCCATCACCTCACTCAGAGACACCCGCTCTGCTCTCGTTGCCGCAACACCCCGAACGTTACCTTCACGCAAGCGAGCCGATTCCAACTCTTGAATTTCTCCATCCAAATCAACCTTACGCTTCTCAAGCCCAGTCAAAATCCACCAAGCGATTCCCAAAACCAACAAGATCGCCGCCAAGATCAATTTCATTCGGAACCCCCTTCCTCTTTTAAGCCAGCCACCCGCAATGCCCTTTCGATGAACGGGATCACCTCCGGCTTCCTCCGTTCTGTCACCCCCAACCACCTCACGACAAGCTCGTCTCGTTTCGACTCCTCGGTGATCTGACTTAAGAACGAGATTGTCGTCTCCACCTGCCCGACATGATTACTGTCATCGAAGATCAAAGCCCCAGCCGCTGTAACAATCAACGCGTCCCTTTCCACCTTCACCACGACCTTAGAAAGAGCTTCCTCAAACCCCTCCGCCAATCCCCCACTTCCAGACCTTCCTTCATTCTCGTCATGATCACGGACAAAACTAGAGTTCAATAACCCCTCCCATTCCTCTCCCGGCACGTTTCTTCGCAGCCAATCCAGCCGCTCCGTAAACCCCTTCTTCTTCAGGTCAGGGTGCAAGTTTCGTAACGCCCCTCTGAGTAAACCCCTCCGCTCCTCTGCCTCAAATTGATGCTCCGTCATCCATTCCCCAATGCGCTCTAAATCATCATCAATCACTCGTAGAATTAATTTCCCCCATTGAGTCTGCAAACTTCCCTTACTGAGTCGATATTCCCGAGCAATCAATTCATCGTCTCTTTTAACCCGCCGGTTCCCCATGTCGTTCGCCAAATCATTCACCCACTTCACCGTTTGAGCAGCCGTGAGCGAGGCCTCCCTCAGCTCCCGAGCGGCATCACCAAGCTTCAAAGTCGACAATTTCGAGAGATAAACCCTCCACATCTTGCCCTCCACATCTCTTTGCAAAGCAGTCCCCCACATGTGCTTCTCAAGAAATCCTTGATGCTCACGTAGCCAAGTCCCCACTTCATCAGCCGAAGCTACTTCCGCCCAATCCTCAAATTCATCGAGCGCCAACGAAATCGAAATCCGCAGCGGAATCAAAAACTCAAGCCTCTCCTGGGGTGTCATCGGCTCCAGTCTTTTACGCAATTCTTTCAGAACCAAATCATCTCCCGAAGAGGAATTTGCCACCTCCTTCCCATAGCTAGCATGCAAGCGGGTCGCTACCTCCACCAACTCCTCTAATTCCAAACGACCCAATTGTCGTTTCAAAATTTCTTCTTCGAGAACGTCTCCGAACGAACCTTCCCAGATCGACATCTCAACAATCTCAGCCACCGTCATGTCCTCCTCCATCCTCCGAATGATCACCCCCACTCCCCGCTTCGGCTTCGGCTTCGAAACTCTCCCACTCCGCGCGGAGTTCGTAACCTCAACCTGGCTCAACTCTCCCAACCGTTTCTCCAACTCCCGCACCTCACCCCACTTCGACAAAAACGGCACCGCAAAGCCCGCTGCCACTAACAAAGCAACCCCTACCGCCAACTTCCCCGATCCCGCACCCGCACCCACCGCCACACTTCCGCCAACTCCAATCCCCAATCCCACCGGAGCCGCCTTCCCCATCTCCGTCGCAAGCACCGTCGTCAATCCCACCACCGAAAGCGCCACCCCCTTCTTTCCAAACCAACCCGCCAATTTCTCCAGCGCCTTTTTCAAACGCTTCTTCTCCGCAGTCTCACTCCGCCCCGTCACACTCGCAATCGCCGGAAAAGTCCGCCCCTCAAAAAACCTCATCAGTATCAACTCGCGCTCCGGCAAACTGAGATACCTCAACGATTCATCTAAATCAGCCCTCACCCCCGGATCAATCGATTCCTCAAATTCCATCTCCTTCATCGCCTTTTCTTCACGTTTTTTCCTCCGCGCAGAGCCACGCCTCATTTGCAAAACCTCCAGCCGCGTCACCTCATGCACCCAAGCCAAAATCTCCGGATGCTTCACCACCTTCCCCGCCTTTCGCGACACCTGAATCAAAACATTCTGCGTCACCTCCTCCGCCACCGTGGCATCACCCGACTGCCGGTAGGCGGCATGATAAATCAACCCACTGAGACGCTCCGAAACCGCCCGAAAACTCTCCTCTCGATTTTGACCGGTCAGAAAGTCACGCAGCAGCTCCCGAAGATCTTTAGATGATGAATACGCCATACTCTTTCCTAAGCTACTGCCGCATCCCACCCAATCGTCCCCATAAAATCAGAAAAAATCTCGCCATTCTCCTTCAACTGCTCCCAGGCCCGAGCAATCACCTCCCGAAGTTCAAATTCAGGCTCTCCCGTCAAAGACTCCGTAATCCAAAAGTTTCGCCCCAACCCCAACGGGATTCCGAATTTCAGCCCGGGGATGGTGAGATCTCTCAACGGAGTGCCCTTTCAATCACATCCTGCCAAAGAGGAGCCTGAGGCTATTAAGACAAACCAAGACGGTGCTTCCTTCGTGGGCGAAGACTCCGAGAGTCAGCGGGAGTTGACCGCCAAGGGCCAAGAAAAGCATTACGATGACAGTTCCCAGGCTGATGACGAGATTCTGTCGGATGATTCGACGGGCTTTACGACTGAGTCGGAGGGCATCGAGGAAGCCTTCGATGCGATCATTCATAAGGACGACTTCGCTCTGTTCGAGCGCGGCATCGCTCCCCCTTCCTCCCATCGCGACGGAGACGAACGCGGCCGCCAAACTGGGAGCATCATTCACGCCGTCGCCGACCATGGCAACTTTACGGCCTTCGCTTCCGAGCTTCTGGATCATGGCAACCTTGTCCTCCGGGAAAAGCCCGGCATGGACATCGGCTTCGTCGAGCGAAAGTTGCTTGGCCACTTCCAAAGCCGCTTCGGAACGATCTCCCGTCAGCATGAGCGGCCGAATATTCGACTTCTTGAGAGTGTCCAGGACAGCCGCTGACGATTCGCGGATCTCATCCTTGAGAATGAAACGGCCCGCCGCGTCCGGGGCAATGATCCAGACTTCGGAGTATCCCAAACGGAGAGTGGCGGCATTGCCAACAAGATCCTTGAGAGGTCCGTCCTTCAGGAGATCGCGGCGACCCAGAAAGACTTCCCCTTCCGCGGTGAGACCGCGAAGCCCCATTCCGGTAAGAGACTGAAAATTAGTAACCTCGACAAGGGGCACGCTTGATTCTTCTCCATAGGACAGGATTGCTCTCGCGATCGGATGGGTCGAGTTGGATTCCAAACTACACGCGATTCCTAGCAAGCGATCTTCATTCCCGAGAGGAAAGCTTTCGATCTTCTGCACCCGGAGGTTTCCGGTGGTGAGCGTGCCGGTCTTATCCATGGCGACGGTATCAATCTGGGCCAACTTCTCGACCGCAGCTCCGCCACGAAAAAGAACGCCATGCTTGGCACCCCACGCGATCGCGGCGAGAATGGCCGATGGGATGGAGAGAACGAGAGCGCAAGGGCTCACGACGACCAGGAGGGTCATGGCACGATAGAGTGCCGAAAAGCTTTCCGGGGTCGATTGAAGCGGCGCAATTCCGAAGCCCAGCCACCAGACCAAAAACATCGTGAGCGTCAGGGCCAGAACGGCCCAAGTGTAACCAGTTCCAAATTTATCAGTGAAGCTTTGCGAAGGAGCTTTACTGTCCTGGGCGCTCTGAATCAGGCGAATGATCTTCTGCATCGAACTTTCCGAGGCCGGCTTCAGAACGCGCACTTTGAGCGCTCCCCAGAGATTCAGGGTTCCACTGAAGACCTCATCACCACTCACCTTTTGCACCGGATTTGCTTCACCCGTGAGGGAAGACTCATCAGCCGCTGATTCTCCGCTCTCGATGCGGGCATCCAATGGGAAGACATCTCCGGGCTTCACGAGGACCAACTGTCCCGGTGAGATTCGAGAGACCGAAACCCGTCGTTGCTGGCCATCATCTGCCAGCACCGTGGCTTCCTTGGGAGCCGCCGCAAAGAGGGAATCAATCTCACGACGGGTGCGATAAAGAGCAAAGTGTTCCATCGCTCCCGAGAGCGAAAAGAGAAAGAGCAAAAGGGCACCTTCGCCCCACGCGCCGACGGTCGAAGCTCCGACCGCGACCGCAAGCATGAGGAAATGGATGTCGAGTTTCCCTTTCTTCAAGAGCCCCCAGGTGTCTTTTGCGGCATCCCACCCTCCCGCAACCATGGCAATGACATAGAGAATAATAGGAACGAAGGTCGGGAGGTGAGCCTGGGTGGAAAGGACAAAACCAATGATCCCGGCGAGCCCGCATACGGACGCAAAGATCGCCATTTCCTGCCACTCCTCTCGGTCATCGTCTTCCTCTTCACTCGGCCAAGGCACCTCACGCCAGCTCCAGAACTTGGGGGCAGTCTCGCAGGTGTTCTTTTCAAACCGGGTTGATTCCTGGGATTCCTTCGTTCGGATGAGCGCATCGGAACCGAGAGAGAGTTCGTCCAGTTTTCCAAACTCGCGCTCAACCGACTTCAAGACCTCTCCGATTCGTTCCTTGAGATCTTCCTCATCGATCGGCCCGATCGTCGCCACCTTGATCAGGTGACTTTCATGGGATATTTCCAGCGCCTCGATCTGAGGATCATCCAGTATGAAGCGACGAAGCTTCTCCGCGCCCATTGCCTTCTCCTCAGATTCATTCTTCACCGTCTTTCTATACTCGGAATTTCTTTTTCATCCAACGATGAACGCGAGTTTCCAAGCTGGCGTTGAGTGCCGGAAGGAGCAGCAAGGTCAAAGCAGTCGAAGTGACAGTCCACACCTTCATCGCCTCCCTATTGGTTTCGATGGGCACCGGCCTCAGCCTGGGCCTTCTCACCGTGACCCTCACGGCCAATCTCCGCGCTCTCCTCCATCTCAACTCATGGGAACTTGGCATCGGCATGGGAACCGAACTCGCGTAGTTCTGCGCCGACCACCCTCCTGTCTTCGCAGCCTCCTCCGCAAACCAAGCTCTCACTGCGAGCGCCTTCGTCTTGAGCGTGCCCCCTGCTCTTCATAAACCCGCAAATGATGATGGCGCTGCCATCCCCGCACCGCCATCGGAGCCTTCATTATTCTCGGAACGCTACGAACTCACGCAAACCTGGGAACCCAGATGAGTGATGCCAACGCACAATGGCGGAGAGCTCTTTCGCCAATCTTACACCTCCTGCCACGGCTCGGAAGGTCATCGCGATGGCCCGCTTCGCCAACTCTCCTTATGCCCTCCCGCGAATGATCAACTTTGGCATCATAAGAACAGACCTGCCCGGTCATGAAACCTTCAGCGATGACGAAGTGTCGACCCTCGCGCTTTTTTGCAAAAGCCTCCGAAGTAAGAAGAGCTGACAAAACCACGAAACCGAAACGTTTCCTCTAAGTATGATGTTCACCGCCGCCGCCCTGATCCCCAGCTTCCTGTTTAGCGCAATCGGCTTCATGGCATTCTCGTATGGGCGTAAACTGCAGCTTTGGAAGCCTCTTTCGCTCGGCCTTATTCTCATGATCTATCCCTATTTCTGCCCCGGCCCGGTTTGGCTCTGGGTGCTGGGAATCGTCTTCACGATTGTGTTGTGGTTTCACCACGACGAATAAAAAAAGCCCCCGATGCCACCGCATCCCAGCCGCCGCCTCCGGAAACGGAAGCGCGATGACATCCAAATCCGGAAGCGTCCCAAAAAAGGCCCCCCATGCCGCCCCGCGCCAGCCCAGCTTGCGGACCCAGCACACTCGCCCATCGTTGCTCCGAGAGCGGCCTGTGTGAGAGAATCTATTCTTAAAACATCGTTAAAAGACGAAAAGCATTCCTTCCCTCGGGACAATTGACCTTAACCTTCCTCCTTAGAAATTCTGCACTCGTAGTCACCTCATCACTTTAAGTCCACCGTGATTAAGATTCGATGAGAAGGCCGATCGCGGGGTGCCATTCGCTCCGAAAAAATCAATCCTCGTAAGGATAACGGCATCATTCCCGAAGCAAAGGCTGCTCGGTTTACGGGGAATTTCTCCCCCGCTCGGCCAGACCACTAAAACCCAAGCTTCAGGGCAAAGAAAAACCACTGCAAAACAGTGGTTTAACTTCTTTAGATGGTCGGGGAGACAGGATTCGAACCTGCGACATCTGCGTCCCAAACGCAGCGCTCTACCAAGCTGAGCTACTCCCCGTCACTTGTGAGGGCGGGAACCTGTGTCAGGAACGACTCATTGGCAAGCCGAAATCTCATCAGATTTCACTTCAGCCCCATTCTTCCCCTCAGCAGCAGCACCAAAAGTCCACTCCCTCGCGATATCCCGCTCCCTCAGCCAACTCCCGAACCTTCTCACGTCCCCCCGCAATCCCCACCGCTCCTAATAAAACAGCCCCCCGCCATCGTTTCCCAAATTCTTCCGTCCCCACAATCGGAGCCCCCTGACAAGTGCTCCCAATCCTTTTGGGATTAACCTCAAAAAATCCCAAAATCTTGATTCCCCTTGCGATCAATTCCCGCCCCAACACTTTTCCAATCGGACCCGCACCCGAAATCACCACTCCCCGCGCCGCCACCTCCGGCAAGCGCGACAAGGCCTCCGCCTTTAACTCGAGCATCTTCTTCTGACCGAATCGCGGATCACTCCGAGTCAAGCGGTCATTACGATCATGCCATTGGTAGAGTTTCTCCGGAACCTTCCCAAACCTTGCCCCCGCCTCCAGTAAGCGAAGCCACAAATCATAATCCTCCGCCAGACCATTCCGCAAGTAACCTCCCACCTCCAAAAACAACGACTTCGCCAGCATCACCGTCGGCTGCACCACCGGACTCTCGACAAAACGTTCCCGCGAAACCCTTTCCGCCGAATCCAAATCATTCACCCAATCGACATACCGCTGCATCCCATCGCCCAGCGCCCCACACAGCGCAATCCCACAACTCGACACCTCGCACACGCCCGACTCCAAAAGCTCCACCTGCCTCGCAATCCTCGTCGCCTCACAGCGATCATCGCTATCCATGCGCGCCAGCCACTTCCCGCGACTCTCAGCAACCGCCACCTTCAAGGCATCCAGCAACCTCCCCTCTTTTCCCAAATCAAGAAGACGCAGACGCTCATCACGTTCTGCCAAAAACTCCGCCCGAACCCCCGGGAGACAGCCATTCAACACCGCCACAACCTCGAGATTCCCGTAAGTCTGTCCTAAGAGATCACGCAATGCCAAACCCGCCTGAGCCACCCCCGGCCCCACCGGAAAAACCACCGAAACCTTCTCGCGCATCCTAGTATCCGCCGCTGGCGATCACGCCCCCCTGCTCATCGACCATGAGCACCATCGGCCGTCAACACACCTCGCAATCGTAGTCCAACTGACTCCCGTAGTCCTCCGGAGCCACCGCTGAAATCGCAAACCACTCGCCGCACGAGGGACACTGAACTTCGTCATCATTCATGAATCCCAGTCTGCCCCCAGTCTGCGAAATCGCCAACCGTTTCTTCCTTCTCTAGGAAGATAGCTCCCAAGCCCACACTTCCTTCACTCCCGGAAACGATACCCCACCCCTCGAACCGTCTCAATCAACTCGCTGCCACCCTCAATCTTCTTCCGAAGCATATGCACATGTTGATCCAAGGTTCGCGAATCCGGGAAATAATCCATCCCCCAACAGCGATCCAAAAACTCATCGCGCGAAACTGGCAGGTTCTTTTTCTCCTCGAGCAAAAGCAACATCTTCACCTCCCGCAGCGTCAGCTCAATTCCCTGTCCCGACTGCTCGGCCCGCAGCTCATCAGGCCAGAGCACCACATTGGCCATCTTGATCCTCCGACTCCCCTTCTCCGGATATGCCCGCCGCAGGGCCGAACGAATCCGCGCCATGACCTCGCCTGCCGAGAAAGGCTTTCGAATAAAATCATCCGCCCCCAATTCCAGCCCCGCCACGACATCGCGCTCCTCGCTCTTGGCCGAAAGAAACAGAATCGGCGTCCGTGAATCCTTCTCCCGAAGCTTACGACACACCTCATACCCATCCATCCCCGGCATCATGATATCAAGACACACCAGGTCCGGCCTCTCCTCATCCCACAGCTTCAAAGCCCTCTCACCATCACGCGCCTCGACCACCTCAAAACCTTCCAGACGCAGTAACTCGCCCAGCGCCTCCAGCGTCAGGGGATCATCTTCAGTCAGGAGAATTTTCATCGTTCGTTCATCGGGATTGTCAGCTCAAAAATTGTCATCGTGGGGTCCTCGACCAAAACAAGTTGCCCCCCCATCGCCTCCGCCAAATCTCGCGAGATCGACAGACCCAGCCCCGTCCCGCTCACCCCCTCGCTCGTGGAATCATGCACCCGCTCAAAGGCCCGAAAAATCAGCCCTCGCTGCGCCAAGGCAATCCCCTCGCCACGATCGCAGACCCGCACCTTCAACTCACCGCCCACCACCTCCGCCGTCACCCCCATCCATTCTCCACCCGCGCCATACTTCTCTCCATTCGAGATCAAATTCCAAACAATTTGCGACACCGCATCCCTATCCATCAGCATCTCACTGGCCCCGCTTCCCGACCACTCCACCACGATCCCCCTCCGCGCTAAAGCCGGACGAAACTGCTCGATCACCCCTGCTATGACCTCATCCGCATCGCAACGCATTCGCCGTAGCTCGATCCCTTCCCCTGTTTTCCGCGAATGAGTCAGCACATTCGCCACCAGCCGACCCAGCCTTGCTACCTCCTCTCTCACCTTCTCCAAACGCTGTCCCGCACGCTCAGGCTGCGACCTCAGCGAGCGCACCGCCAACTCCAAATTCAAAGTCATATTTGTCAACGGCGTTCCCAGCTCATGACTCACGCGGTTCACAAACGAAACCCGCTCCTCCGACTCCCGCCACATCAGTCGTTGCGAGAAAAACAAAAAGAAAGCCATTCCCGCGATCACGACCGCCAACCCTGCCGAACCAAACATCGTCCCCCAATGAAACATCTTTTCCTCCACCCGTCGATCCCATGCCTTAAAAACAAACCCACCCTTTCCCGTCTCCAAAGTCGCCGATCGATCCGCGACCCCCTCGCCCAAAATTTTGCGACCCCGAAACACCACCGCCACCGTCTCGCCCACCCGCTCCAGTCGATCAAAAGCCTCACCCGCGCGCTCAGCCATCAAACTCACAAACTCCCGCTCCGCCCTTTCCCTCTCCACCAAAAACATCACAACGCTCCCCTGCGCCGGCGAAAACCACCACCCCAAAAACGATCCCTCCTCGTTCGCAATTTCCCCGGACTGACTCAAAATCACTTTCTCAAACAACCCCTCCGGCACCACCACCGCTCGCTTCTCATTTAGGGGAACCTTGCGCCCCTCCACCACCACTTCAGCCAGAGAACGCGAGCCAATCGGTCCCAATAAAACCCACTCCTTGCCAGGCAATCCCTCCTTGAAAAGATAAGCCCCACGCACTCCCGCCAATTCTTCCAACTGCTCCTCAACCTCCTTTGGAATAGGTCGGCTCAACTCGGACGCCAGGGTCGCCAGCGCCCCTCTCCGCTCCTCCCACAAATCAAATTCCACTCTCTCAATCTCCTCTGTAAAACCCTCCAACAAATCACGATCCACCGGCGTCACCTTCGTGACCGCCCGCCGAGCCAAGAACCCACCCGCCAGCATCACCAAAAGTGAAACCAGCAACGTGAGCACGAGACCAAAGTAGATTTTCCCCATCGCCGATTTTTATTTCTCAACCTTTACTAGAGTTGCCGTCACAAAAGCGAACCAGACCCGCTCCACTTGAGTCTCATCCTGCTCGACATTCGAGCGCGAAACAGTCCCCACAAGAATAGGGGCACCACTTTCCACTTGGATATTCGACTGCACTTTCTGCTTCGACAACCAAGGAACGTGCCCCTCCGCAAGCCCTTGGCCCCAGACATCAAAGCCCTTTAGCTTCGTGTGATTTGCCGCCATCCGCAACATCAGCTTTTCAGGCTTCCCCGCGACCGCAATCACCGCCGCCTCAACCTCCAAGGTATCACCTAAATTGACTCTATCGAAAATACTTGGCGTCGCAGGCGTCGCCGGAAAACTCCCCGACTGCCACCCCGGACCTCGTTCTATTTCAGCCAGACTAGGCCCATCTTCAGAACCACCCCCTTCCGAAACCCCAACCTGGTTCGGTAATTTAGGCGGATCATACTGGGTCGCAAAAATCAGTTCACTGACATGAGACGTCGTCGCCTTCTGCCCTCCCAGAACTCGTAAGGCCATCAACTTTTCCTGCTTCACCTTCCCACTTTTCACCCCACTCGTCATCTGGGCATAAGCCTCCCGGTCGGTCAATGAATCCCGCTGGGACTGCGCCGCTTCCGCTTCGCTCAGAGAGAAAACTTCATAGACCACCTGCACCACCTCAGGTGCTTTTTTTTCTTGTGCGGACACAGCCAAGCTCCCCGCAAAAAAGGGCACCGCGATCATCGATAAATACTTCAGTTTCATTTCAATCAATTTTGAGGGATTTACGGAGCAACCGTCGTCGCCGTGACAAAGGCGAAGCACACTTCAGGTTCCCCTTTTTCAGGTTGCAGTTCGAGGGGCTGACTTACCGTGCCGAGATACGATGGCCTCCCAGACCGCGCCACAATCGCCGTCCGAATCTGCGGATTCGCAAACCGCGGCATCTCAACTTTGGACAGTCCCTGCCCATAGGTATCCCTTTGTAAAAAAGTCACCTGTGAAGGAGCCAAACGCATCTGAATCACCCCTTCCCCCCACACACTGGTCTCCACCTCCAATGACTCACCGATCACCCTCGTCTGATAGGCACTCGGGGTCGCTGGCGTCACCGGGAACGCGGACATGATTTTTCCTTCCTTCCCTTTCACAAGTCCAGTTCTCGCGACGGTATTAGGCAGCTCGGGCGGTTCATATTCCGCCGCATGAATCCGCTCCTGGCCATGCTGTCCTGTCAATTTCTCCCCCGTAAGCCCTCGCACTAACATGAAAACTTCCTGCTTCACCGACTCATCCTTCAGCCCAGCCAAAAGCTTCCCATAGAAATCCGAATCAGAAAGCCCCGCCCGCTGAAGAGTCGCCGCCGCCCCCATCGGGAGGGAAAACACCTCATACACCACCTTGATCGTGGGAGCCTCCACCACCTGAGCATTTACAGTTTTCTCCACAGCAGCCTCCCCCTTTTGAGCCCGCGCCCCCACTGGCAAACCGATCAAGGCTCCACACAATGAGACTTTCATTAACGTCTTCGCATTCATAATTTCCTCAGTCTACCCCACATCCCCCCACATTTAAGTCAAACAAATGTCAAAACCCCCAAAAACCACGCCTGTCATGGGGCGTTGCAGAGAATCGGAGCCGAATGACACCTCCTTAAGGAACGGCGTGGGAATAAAATGAGATTCTTTCCCCAAGGCATTTTAAGTAATGCCCTTCCCTTCCGGCAGCGCCGCACGAGAACGGTAACCGAAAGTTGCACTTTTGGCCGTGCGCCGTTTACAAGTGGAGCCGCAACTTGAATCAAAAAAAACCGGAACAGGGGAGCTTGGCTGCGGAATGATTTCGTTGACAGCTCAGGGAGAAGTCAAACGAAGCTAACGACCCTGAGATAGAGTTCAATGTCTTCATTAATTTCTGAGTCGTTCCTAAGAGTTCCCCGTCACCTCCTTGGCTAAAGACCATCCCCTCACCAAAGGCATTCCTCTTCAAAAGCGCATCATGACTTCCCGTCAAGCGGATCTCCGCGTCACCCCATTGCAATCCCACCTCGAGGGCATCTCCCAAATTATTGGTATCAAAGGCTGAAGCAGCGACGGGCGCGTAACTCTTTTTATAAAACAACAAGCTTGGAGAATTCGCAACCCCCTCCGGCGGCTCCCACTCAGTCCAATACATATATTCCTCAACATCTACCAGCATCACCTCCTCGCCCAACCTTCCCATCACCGCCAGAAATCTCTCATGCTTCAACCCACCAGTATCCAACCGACCCACCAATTTCTCATAAAGCTTTCCATCAATTTCAATCGCCCGTTTCATCTTCGCCGCCTCCTCAAGTGGCAACGAGAAAACTTCATAGACCAACTCCACGTTCGTCGGCTTCCCACTCTCTCCCAATTCAGCTCGAGAAGGCCCCGCCGCGAACGGATCCCTTTCCTCCGCCCACCCCGCGGTGAGCGAAACCGCCAGCATCAAAACTCCCCTTCTCTTTTTTGTCAGTCTTCTCACTTTCGACCACTTCAAACACCGTCGCAAAAGCCACCCAGACATGCCCCGGCTTCTCAGACGGATCCGCCAAGGTTCCCAACATCTCCGGTTCATTCACCCACAGGCTCAAAGCCGAGTTAATCTTCTGCATCCTAAACTTGGGCATCCCCACCTTCGACGATTTCTCACCCCACTCCACCCTCTCCTCCAGGCTGACATGCGAGGAACTCACTCGACCAAAATTTTCTCAAGCTGCTTCGAGTCACGGTCCAGAGTCACCCCCAAATTCTTGGTATCAAAAGCCGATGGCATCGCCGGCATAATGAACTTTTCAAAACCCATGAATCTCGCAAGCAGATTCTCAGGCACCCCCCCCCACTCTGGGCGGCTCATACTCGGTTGGGTAACTCTACTCCTTCACCTGCTCCACTGTCATCGTCTGACCATCCACGGTAGCAACCTCCAGCAGCTGATCCTGTGTCCCCTTCCCCTCTTTCACCTCCGCGACCAAAGCCTCGTAAATTAAGGCTCGGTTGAGGGGTAAGCTTGAGTGAACGGCTTAAAGAAGTGAGCGGAAAAGCCGGTGTCTAGAAGGAGGAAAAAGACAATATTTTAAAAATCACGACCGGTTTCACAAGTGTTTCCGGGCGTTTTTTGGCATCCCCGACTAACTTTCACGTGAATCTTAGGTCTGGAGGGTATTAGAGCAAAAGAGCTCTCGGAACTCAACACGGAGAACCGCACCCCTCATTGAACCGTATTTTCCCAGCGGACTTTTCGACACCGATCCTAATGTGATACCCATGTGCCTTTGGAGTATTCGACCCCTGTCGTTGCGTTCTCTTCTTGACGATCATTCCTTCATCACGAAAAACCCTCCCTTGCCCTCCGTCACAGCTTGCGGAATTCGCGACTTCTTCCGACCGCAGTCGTTTTGGTAGCGCTTCGCCATCG
>Ga0222650_1000425_pt1 | contig 33344 bp, 32 predicted proteins | sample AntAcemetagen367_FD_179820 | JGI IMG/M metagenome (GOLD analysis project Ga0222650, IMG submission 179820) | Saline water microbial communities from Ace Lake, Antarctica - #367 | ecosystem: Environmental > Aquatic > Non-marine Saline and Alkaline > Saline | place: Antarctica: Ace Lake... | reverse complement strand
TATACCTTCGAACCTTATCTAAAGCTGTTCCGGAGAAAGGACTAATCCCGTTCTCTATCTCTCCAAGGATTACCAATTCGGGATCGAGTTCTTCAGCGTCAGCGAACTGAAAATCCAAGAAGGCGACACCCTTTCAGCCACTCCAAATCCGATGTGCCCCCGCTGCCGCAAATACGAGCCCGTCGTCAAAGACGACCTCTGCCAACGCTGCGCGGATGCGGTCTAAAGGAGCCGTGGCGCCCTCGCCACTTCTCAACCAAGTCAAAGCCGGAGCCAAAAGCTCCGGTTTTTTGCGATCACCAAGAATGAGGCAGCTGAATCTTGAGCGCTAAGACTCGGCTTGGAAATCCTGAGCATCAAGATGGCGGGTAAAGTCCATTTGTTGGTGGAGGATACGAGCGACTTGAATGACCTTGCCATCAATTTTGAAAAAGATGAGGTGCTTGCCCGCTGAAGCGGATTGCGAATCAGCGAAAAGTTCGTGCCTGAACTTCCATCGAGACGGGTCTTCCTCGATCTGCTCGAAGCGATCAAAGAGGGCGTCGAGATAGTGCTCCTCTTTCTCGGTGCCCCATTTTTCCTTCGTGTATTTGGAGATCCCCTTGAGATCACGTTTGGCGCTCTTCGAGAGTCTTAAAATCATGGCTGCCGTGCCAAGGCCAGAAATTCAGAGCGACTGCTGACATCGGTAAAGTCTCCGTCGTCGATTTCCTGAAAGCCGTGGGCGACAGCTTCTTTTAAGAGTTCCTTTTTCTGATCTCTATCGACCATGAGCCGCAGGGCTTCCCGGATGACTTCGCTCGCATTGTTGTAGAGTCCGGAATCGACCTTTTCGCGGGTGTAGTCCTTGAGGGTTGGGGTAAGGGAGATGTGCATTGCTCGTTTTGTCGGTTTTCCGAACTTACGAATGAGACAAAGATTGTCAATCTTTGGTCATCTTGGTGACCAAGCGCCACGAGATCAAAGCCGTCATGCAGACCGCGATCGAGGAAAAGGTGCAAGCCAAGGAGTTCAAAAAGAACAACGAAGCCAGCGTCACCCTCACCGTGCCGTCCAGCAATCCGTGCCTCGACCTCCTCAAGGATCACCAATTCGCAACCGAGTTCTTCATCGTCAGCGAACTAAAAATCCAAGAAGGCGACACCCTGGCCGCCACGGTCGAAGCCACTCCAAATCCAATGTGCCCCCGCTGCCGCAAATACGAGCCAGTCGTAAAAGACGACCTCTGCCAACGCTGCGTGGATACGGTTTAAAGGAGGAAAAGCCAATTTTTCAAATCAGACATCTTTTGGGATGTCCGAAACAGGTCTCGTTTGTTTAGCTCTCAGGAGTAACTCGTCCTGCCTAATCCCGTGTCTGTCCACCCTACCTTGAAGAAAAATCTTCACGATCTTGGTTATCGTGAAGAGTTATTTTCGGAAAATGTGGGGGGATGGCAGAGCGGCGAAACAATTCCACTGGTTGCGCATTCGAGACTGCCCCGGGATATTCGGACCGCAGCAATCGCGGTCTTGCCTGCAGATGGGAACAGGGAACGGCAGAATGCCATCGTCAAGGAAACAGGATCAGCGGTGGCTTTAGAGTTCACCCAGAGCGACTGGACGCTTTCCCGGGTCTCCAGTGACCGGATTGTTCAAATCGGGAGGGGCAAACTCTCCGACCTCAATACATATTTTAGGAAGCACCAAGATCAGCTGCATCCGGATGCCATTTATCGTGCGAAAACTTGGGGACGTCTTGATCCCTCTGTCCGGCAGCTTGAGTTTGTTGACTCTGGCTTGATGCCGGTTGTTGAAAACGAGCTTGGCCAGAAAGTGAGCCAACTCCTTGAAGTGAGGTTTTAATTTCCGACGGTGTCTCTTCAAATTCCATCAGGTGATTTTGACGGACCTGATGGCCTTATACGATGAGTGATTTTTGGAATTGCTAGTCGTGGTGCCCTCGCTGCCTATCAACCTAGGCCCTTAAGCCCCTGTGAATCCAAGCGGCGAGGGCACAACCACTCTTGTCCAAAAATCTAGCCGCAGCATTTTTTATGCTTCTTCCCGCTGCCGCAGGGGCAGGGCGAGTTACGCTTGATTTTCGGGGCTTCCCGTTTGACGGGAACCGAGGCTCGACCCACAGCCGCGTGCTGTTCGGTTTTGATTTCAAGGTGACGTTTGGTGTAGGCAATGAGGTGACTGGAAATTTCATTGCGGTCCTGCTTTTCCACGGCGGCGATGAGGAGGGGAAAGAGTGGGGCGAGATCTTTATGCCGAGGCTCGACTTTCTTCATCCCGAGGAGGAAGCCTCTTGACCATGAAGGAAGGTCGGCTGGGATGGTGTAGTCGAGGTCATTGACGGCGGCGAAGACGGAACGGTAGATGAGTTCGGCATGTTCGTGGAAGAGGTCTCCATCTTCTTGGCAGAGCCAAGGGGTGGAATAGGTTCCGCTGTCGTGGCCGCTCCAGATTTCACGAGTGAGTGAGGTGGCATTATAGAGGGGGGTGATGACTGAGGTGGCAGCGAAGTAGCCCTTGAGTTCGGAGTGGTTGGTGATGCTTCCAGATGACTGGTAGAGGGAAAGCAAGTGATCCACGATCTCGGAGGAGGATGCTGTTTTAGGGATGGGGCCGAGCCGAACTTTTCGGAGGGAAAGGCTGCGGGTGCAGTTGCCGGGTTCGTCACTGGTGATGGAGGTCTCGCGCTCGGTGAGGATGCCGAGGCCGATTTTGATTTCCTCAAGGTCGCCGGTCCGGTGGGGTAAGAGAAGATCTCTATTATCGAGGGCGGTGATTTCTTCGATGGCTTCGACTCCTTTGAAGTCGATGAGGGTTTTGATGAGTTGGGGATTAAGAAAGGAGGCATCGTCCGTGTAGTCAAATCCGTGGCGGAGGGTCTCCACGATGCGGGCGCGTTTGTCTTCGCAGGGGGCGAATTGGCTGAGAGCCTCGGCGAGGGATTGCTTTGTATTCAGAGTCTGATTTTCCTCAGCAAATTTTACGAGTATCCAATCTATGACTTCCGGTCCGAGCTGCGAAATAAACCAAGAAAAATCGACATAGTATCCTTCATCATCGGCATTTTCCGCTTCCAGAAGCCACTGGTAGAAGTGGGCAAAGTGAGCGGGATTGTCGAAGGAGGTGATGATCGCGCGGGCGTAGTAGGAGGCGCTGATGAGCTCTAAGAGTTCCGCATCATCCTCCGCGTCCTCCTTCAAGGTCTTGAAGATCGGTGAGTTCGGTTTTGCGATTTCCAAAAGCCTGGGAAGATCTCCTTCGGCCAAATCCAGCGGCTGATAGTCGGCTGGCTTGGCATCTGGTGAGTTGTTGATTTCAGGGAGTGCTCGGAGAAGGGCAAGGAGATCTAGTGAATCAGGCATGATGGGGGAGACTTATCCTCTTTTGGGAGAATTCTACAATACTGGAAAAGAAATTTACCAAGTGTTCATGCTTTGGGATTTCGGTAACCCCACCTGCGACCTTAGCACGGGAAGAGCACCTTGCCGTGGGCTCAGAGAACAAGTGGTCATGGTCTTCGCTTCTCTCGCAGATGGACCATGGCGCGTTGGATTCGGTCTAGGACCTGATCGAGGTTTTTGCCGAGGTCGGTGGTGAGGAAGCGGAGGATGAAGTAGCCGTTTTCTTGGAGGAGGGCGTCTTTGCGGCGGTCGCGGCGGTAGGCGGCGGGGTCGTTGAGGTGTTGGTCACCGTCGAGTTCTAGGGCGAGTTTTAGGTGGGGGCAGAGGAAGTCGATTTCCATGGTGCTGCGCTCGTTGAAGGGGATGGGGAGGGCTTGATTGAGGTGGAATTGATCTTGGGTGGCGGGGAGGGTTTGGAGGCGTTTGTAGAGGAATCTTTCGGAGGCGCTGCGGGCTTTTTGAGGGCCTTGGGCGATGTCGGTGGCGTGGACGAAGAGTTGGGCCAGGGGTTGGTCTACTCCGTCGCGGATGAGGCGGCGGACGCTGGCGGCGTAGTCTTGTTTCCATTGGGGGTCGAGGGGAAGGGGGACTTCGACCGGCCAGCCGGGGAGGGCGCTCGCGGGGAGGAGTATCGTGTAGCCGACGGCTTCGTAGCCGGCGCAGCGGCGGTCGAACATGCGGGAGAGCATGGGGATGTTGAGGTCGGCGTAGTCGTAGACTTGCACCACTTGTTTGCCGTGATGGAGGCGATGGAGTCGGCCGGCGTATTGCGCGATGGTCCCGCGCCAGGAGACGGGCATGGTGAGGAAGAGGGTGTCGAGGCGGGAGTCATCGAAGCCTTCACCGACGAATTTTCCGGTCGCGATGATGAGGCGCGCTTCGTCTTCGGGGATGTTGGCGAGCTCTTCGAGGGCGGCACGGAGGGCTTTTTTTCCGAGGCCGCCTTTGAGGGTGATGATGTTTTGGACTTCTTCTTTGAGGAGGTCGGTCAGGAGTTGGATGTGCTCGGTTCGTTCGGTCAGGACGAGGGGGGTGCGGCCAGCGCGGAGGGCGTTGAGAACTTCTGAGGCGATGAGTTGGTTACGAGCGTGATCTTGATAGAGAGCATCGCAAAATGATTGATAGGCGAGGCGGGGATCTTCTTCAGTTTCGCCGGGGTTTTGGAAGCCGGTGGGGCGAACGATGACTTCGTGGGTGAAGGGGCGTTCGGTGGCTTGCTGACGGGCATCGACGGTGTGCCGAACTGGGCCGCATTGCATGAAGATGATGGGATGGTGGCCGTCCTTGCGGGTGACGGTGGCGGAGAGGCCGAGGATGAATTTGGCCTTGGTCCGGCGGATCGCGAGTTCGAAACTTTGCGCCGAGAGGTGGTGGCATTCATCGACGATGACGTGTCCGTAGTCGGCGACGAGGTCTTTGACGACGCCCTTGCGGACGAGACTTTGGATCATGGCGACATCGACCTTACCGGTGAGTTTCTTACGTCCGCCTCCAAGACGTCCGATGTCTTTTTTATCGAGATTGAGGAATTGGGAGAGCCGTTCGACCCATTGATCCATGAGTTGTTGGCGATGAACGAGAATGAGGGTGTTGACTCCGCGCTGTGCGATGAGCCAGGCCGCGAGAACAGTTTTTCCGAAAGCAGTGGTGGCGGAGAGGACTCCGGTTTCGTGGGCGAGCATCGCTTTCCCGGCGGTTTCTTGCTCGGGGTAGAGGGTGCCTTGGAAAGTGGTTTCAACGGGCTCGCCGGGGTGGCGTTGGTCGTCGATCTTGGGTTTGATTTTTAGTTGCTTGAGGAGTGCGAGGACTTCGTCGAGGCAGCCGCGTGGGAGGGCGAGGTGCTGTGGGTGGTCTTCGGCGCAGGCGATGATACGAGGTTTGCCGTAGGTGGTGAGGCGCATTGCCTGGGCTTTGTAGAATTCGGGATTTTGGAAAGCGGCGAGCCTTGCTAGAGCATTGTGAAGCGAGGGCGGGAGGTCTTTTTTGGCGAAGTAGAGTTGGTCTCCTGAGAGGAGATCGAGCGACTTCGGCATGGCGTGGTCGAGTTTGATTTTTGACTTTCTTGAGGGCCGCTTATTCCACGGTTGGTCGTCGTTTTCGTCAGGTGGGGCCATAGAATTTCCGATGATGCGTCCTTTTGATTCGGCTGCTTCGACTAATTCATGGAGCTGTTTTTTGGTGATCTTTTTAACGGAATCCAGGAAGGCCCATTGGTCGGGGTGGGGTTGAAGTTGGGCGTCGATGAAGAGGCTGTTTCCTTCGTTGCGGGGAGTTTTTTGGAGGGGGAGGGCGATGAGGTTTCCAAAGCCGCCTCGTGGGAGGGTGTCTTGATTTGGGAAGAAGCGGTCGTAGGAAGTGAACTTGGTTTGGGGGCGACGCTCGGTGGTTTCAGTGAGGAGGTGGGAGGCGAGCTTGCGTGCGAGGGTGGCGGGGACGGGTTCTTTGAAGAAGAGCCAGAGGTGCGCGCCGTTTCCGGAGCGTGATCTCTCCAAGGCGGCTGGGATTTGTTTTTCGGTGCAGGTTGTCAGGTAGGCGAGGGCGTCGTCGGCCCAGCCGTCGCCGTCGAAATCGACGGCGAGGAAATGGCAGGATTCGTCGAGGAGCATGGGGTAGATCCCCATGATGAGATCGCCGGAGAGGTGGCGGCGGATGACTTCGTCGGTGACGGGGAGCCAATTTTGATGGGCGCAGGCGTGGCATTTGGTGCGGGGCTTGTCGCAAATGCCCCGGACCCATTCGTTTCCGCAGACGGGGGAGTATCCGGCTTTGCCGGTTTTCTTGCTGACGAAGCGATGCGGGTAGACTTCTTCGCGACCGCGAAAGAGCGAGCGGAAGAGGGCGATTTTTTCCGAGACGGGCGAGGTGTGGCTGACGGGCATGCGGCTTCTTTAAGGATGCACTGTTTGAGAGAGTTCTCAATCTTCCGGGGTTTTTGATCTTGTGGGGCGGGAGAGGAGACTTTGAAGGTCGTTCTGAGATGTCGTCATTTGAGAGCTATTTTTTCAGAGTTATTCACGGGGTTTGGAGGCCTGTGAGCGGCAGGCGTATGTGGAGTATCACTACGGTGGCGGAGGGAAGGATTGGAAGCTGATGTTGAAAGGTGGGGAAGGAGGTTTCGAGGCGATGCTGTTTATCTGGCAATGGTTTGGGGGGACGATAGCGTGCCGTTTTCCACGTGGAGTGGTGTGGCGAAAAGGGCTGAAGGAGGATGAGGTGGAGGGCGATATCAAGGTGTCGGATACGGAGGGTGGCGTCTTGGTGGAGGCGGCGGTTGAACTCGCTCCTTCTTATGATGATGACGAGGGGACGTTTAGGAGGAAGATGAGTGGGATTTGGGAATTGGGCGGAGTGAGAGGGAGGAGATTGAACCCATGTAATAGAGTCCTCTTCATGATTCGTCGAGCCATCGAAACAGAGTTTCTCACCCTCTTGGGAGAGTTCCCGGTGGTTACGGTCCTCGGACCCCGGCAAGCAGGTAAGACGACCTTAGTGCGTTCCCTTTTATCACGCTCTTGGCGGGTCGGGTAGGACAGTTGGTCGATCATACTTCACTGGGAAATGATGTCGGCGTGGATGGGAAAACGATCAAGAACTGGCTTTCGATTTTGGAGGCTTCGTTTCTCATTTTTCGTCTGCCGCCGTATTTTGAAAACTTCGGGGAACGGGTGATCAAGTCGCCCAAATATTATTTTACTGAGCCTGGCCTATTGGCATTTCTGCTGGGAATCGAGACGCCAAAGCAGCTCTTGCGCGACCCCTTGGTGGGAGGGGTTTTTGAGAATCTCATCGTAGTGGAGGCTCTCAAAGCACGGACAAACCAGGGGAAAATACCGAAGATTTATTTCTATCGGGACAGCAATGGAAAAGAAATCGATCTCCTGCATGGAACGAGTCGAGAGCTAACGGGCGTCGAGATTAAGTCAGCTTCCACCTACAATCGAGCCTTCAAAAAAGGGCTGCTTAATTTTGACGAAAAGGTGCATCCTTTGGCCCGGAAGTTTCTTGTCTACAACGGCCAGGAAATGGATTTCAGCGATGGCGTGAAGGCGCTCGGTTTTCAGAAGGTAGAGGAGATTTTCGGGGCCGGGGAAGAGTAGAGCCAGAGGGCTTCGCTGTCATTGGGCCTTGGTTCAAGAAGTCTGACAGCTAAAACCCTGCTTGGAAATCGTGAGCCTCAAGATGGCGGGCGAAGTCCATTTGTTGGTGGAGAGTATGAGCGACTTGGATGACCTTGCCATCAATCTTAAAATCATGGCTGCCGCGCCAAGGCCAGAAATTCAGAGCGAGTGCTGACATCGATAAAGTCACCTTCCTTGATTTCCTGGAAGCGATGGGAGACGGCCTCTTTGAGGAGCTCTTTTTTCTGATCTCTATCAACGATGAGCGGCAAAGCTTCTCGGATGACTTCGCTCGCATTGTTGGAGAGTCCGGAATCGACTTTTTTGCGGGTCAAGAGCCTTCATGGACCGTTGGTCGGGCCGCCTCGCGGGATTGCGCGAAGCCGATCACTCTGACGATCCAAGAGTCGAGCATCTTCTGAATCGCTAGCAATGAAGGTCTTTTTCGACAGCGATGTGCTCTTGGATATTGCTCTGGAGCGGCAGCCTTTTTTTGTGGCCAGTAAAGAGGCTCTTCTGTGGTCTGCAAAAAATGCGGAGGTCATAAAGTTCACTCTGGTTGCGCAAACCTGAAGAAGAACTTTTGGAAGTCATCGTGCTCGAAGGTCATTCGGAGGGTGGGTCCGTCTCGTTCGATGGCTGATGTTTCAAGGTCGCCCCATTGATTTTCTTTGAGGGATTCTGAGCCTTCGAGGGTCATGCCGTTTAGGTTTTGCGGCATTTCTAGGACAATCTTGTCGTTGATGACACTCAGGGCCATTTCTGGTTTGGGGAAGGTGACGAAGCGGAGGCCTCTGACGGCGATGTTACTTTGGGATGCGGTTTGTCCAATGAAGCCGAAGAAAACTTCGATCGTCTGACCTTTGAATGCGGTGACGTCAATGAATTCGCCCGCTGCCCAGGTTTCAGGGATGAGGGCGGCGGGGATGCGGTATTGGTTCTGGCCATCGATGGCGCATACAAAATTGTCGCGGCCCGTTTCGCCCGTGCGCTTCATGTCAAAAGAGAGGAGGCTGACGTTTAAGGGGACTTCGATTCTTAGCCAGACGCCTGCATCGGTAGGTGGGGTAAGGTCTTTGGCGCGGGGGCGGTTTCCTTTGAAAAGGCTGAAGGTGTCTGTGAGGTTGAAGCGAGGGAGTTGGACTTCGGCGAGCTTTTCAATGACGGCTGTTTCAGAAAGCCAATCAACGGTATCTGAGACCGTTTGCGTTCCGGCCTCCCAAGCGGTCCCGGCGGTGACGGCACTTTGGTAGCCGACCTCGCCGACAGTCTCCAGAGCCTCATCTTTGAGGTGATTGGTGTAGGTGATGTAGGCGCTGGTGGAGTCACCGATGATCCGCTTGCTTTCGACTGCGACATCAGCGGCGAACTCGATGTCTTCTTTGATTTCTGTGACCAGTGATGATCCGCTGTTGATCAAGGAGGCACTTGTTGCGGAGATCCCCAAGGCCCTGAGTTTTGCGGCTGGCATTCCTAACGCAGGAGGTTCGTTTCTGATCACGGAAACCCAGTCGAAGTCGGGTGCCTGGGAGGTGACGTCTTCTTCAGGGGTGGTGATATTTTCGTAGAAAAAGAGACCTTCTCCCAGTGGTCTTCCAGGTGGTGTTAGGTGGTCATTCGCTTCTCGCGACCAGTGATAGACTGAAGTGTTGCCATTCCGTGAGGCCAGAATGTGGTCGATATAAAAGATCGGGGCGTGCGAATGTTCAAAGATGACCTGTGCCATGCCGGTGGCTTCAGAGACTAAGATTGCACCTCGGCCTACCAAGCCTGTTCCGGGGGCGCCGAAGGGGAAGGCGGCTGAGGGGATACTCCGATTCGCGATTCGGTCAACGCTGCTGGTGATGAGAATGTTGGTTGCCTTCTCTTGGTAGGAACCCACGGAGCTGATGTAGTTGTCGATAAATTCGGCTTTCAGAGGAATTGGCTTAATCCAATCGTTGCTGGGTTTTGTGGTGCCCACGTTTGCGAGTGTCTCGTTCCCCTCGACCCCGAAGAAGACGGCATCGGCAACGCTACGAGCGATGAAAAGGCGGTCTTCCATTGGATTGGCGAGACTGGCTTCATCGAGCAAGGTCACGTGCGGAGTGGTGATCTCAGTCTTCCAATCGCAAGCACTAAGTGCTCCGCAGTTTCCGTGAGCGGCGTCGCAAGCGGAGGCATTGACGATGGTGCCCAGGCTGTGGCCGATGAAGTGGAGGTGTTGGGAATAATTGCTGCCCAAGAGTGCGTAGAGGGCCTGTCCGAACTCGATCCCTTGGTTCGCGGCCTCGGCGATGGGCGGGAGCGTGGTGTCGGCGGCTTCCTTCCACCACCAGCCGACAATGTTGACTTGCTGAGGATGGATCGTTCCATTGATGGCTTGTGCCATGGACTGGCCCCATTGGTTCAGATCACTGTTCCAGCCGTGAGCCATGACGACAGTGGGGAGAGTGGGATTCACGAGGGCTTCTAGGCTCGCGGGGGTTCCTGAAGTCCATGCCCCAGCGTGGAAGACTCGCATGCCATCGTTGGTTCCACCGCCTTTTTCGGCCTCGGTAATTTCAGCGTTGTGGGGTTCGACTGCGGGTGGTTCCGGCAGGGGGGTGAGAGTCGCGGTCAAGCTGGCATCTGTCGCTTGATCCTGGGTGAGGTTCCCGCTGATCGGGAGGTAGCCCGGTTTTGAGATGATGAAGGTCGTTCCAATTCCGGTCCCGCCTGAGAGCTGGGCCGCGCCGTTTGCGCTGGTGGCTCCAGAGATGCCTTGGATGAAGCCATTGACGAGGGCGTAAATGTTGGCATCGGCGAGACTCGTGCCATTCGCATCAAGGATATTGAAGGAAAACTCTGAGAAGGGTTTCGGAGAAGTGTTGATCCAGAAGCCGGAGGAGGTGGCGGTAGATGCTTCGCCTTTGGGTCCATAAGCAGGGAAGGTCGAGAAGGCGAAGACCTCGCTGGAGGCGGGAGCGGAGTTGAGCTGGTCGGCGGTGTTTAGGATGAAAGGCTCCGAGGTGGCGATGGAGCCAGCGGAGAGCGGGAGGGCTGTGGCGAGAAGCCAGAGGATGGAGAGGGAAGGCTTCATGTTACTCGGGGACGTTGCGGACTAGGCGAACCCCAGTCGTTGAACTAGTATGGTTTCGGTTGCTGCTAAATCTTTTTCGGGAACCTAAGCGAATTCCTGATGCTCGTTGGGTGTAGTCTCCACCCCGTACTCCACCTTTATGACCCATAGGGTCAATTTGCGGGTCTACAGGAAGGTTATGGAAATGATCCCAGACAAATTCACTTAAATTTCCGTCTATCTGGAACAGGCCAAAACCGTTCGGTGCAAACGTCAATGGGGGAACTAGCAAGGCTTCACTTCCTGTATCAACCGCTTCAGCGGGATTTCCGATTATCAGGCTTTGATCGTAGTCAATATCGCTATCCCCGAAAATGTTCGCAGTTTTATTGCTAATGAGATCACCATTGGCAAACCGCTTTCCTACTTGTCCTCCTCTTGCCGCCATCTCCCATTCTGCACTTGTAGGAAGCCGAAAGCCATTTGCCGACGGCTTTCGAAAATTGGGCCGAGTAGCCCCGAGTGATGTAGAATTTTTTGCGATAACTGTGAATTCGACATCATCATAATAGACTGGTTCCAAGCCTTCCATTTCGCTTTTGGCGTTAGCATACTGACATGCTCGGTTCCATCCTAGTCCTCTCACAGAAAAGCCAATTGATCCTGATGCGTTAGTATCATACCCTTTAGTTTTCCCCCAGATATTAACGTTCTCGAATTCAGAAAATTCCTCCTCGGATCTGGAAATGAAATATCCCTTCGTTATTGTTACGATTGTGGGAGTCGCGGAAGAGGTGTGATCATCCCCCATCTGAAAAGTCCCCGGCGGGATATAGACCATTCCCACGGGCGGGGTTGGATCATCGCCGTCGAAGGCGGTGACTCGAGCGCGGCAGTTGTCGGCGAGGTTGCCATCGAAATCGACTCCGGCGTTCCAGGTGGCGACGCGGTTGTTTCCGGCGGTGACGTTTTCGCCGATCGCTCCGGTGAGGGTGTTGACGGGGGCGCGCCAGGAGAGTCCGCCATCGAGCGAGAGCTCGATCTGGATGGTGGAGAGTCCGCCATCTGGGCTGGCGAGATTGTAGGTGATATCGACGAGTTTCGTCCCGGCCCGTTGCCCGGCGCGGACGTTGGTGACTTCCGGCGGGGCGGCCCCGGCGAGGAGGGCTGCGGCGAGGAGGAGGGGGATAATTCTCATCATTGGGGAAGGGTGTGGGAATTATGGGGGGAGGTCAATGAGGGAAGGTGGTTGGTGTGAGGGATTCCGGACTGGAGGGTGTTTTGATCGAGGAGGCTTGGTTGAGGTGTTGTTTTTTAAAGTGTGTGGTGGGTTTTTGGTGTCGTCGGTTGTGGTGGCAGAGCTGCTAAGAACGGGCTGGAAAGCCCATGTTCCATATTGAGCCATCCGAGAGGATAACGTGGGTGGTTGACTTCTGGCAGGCGGGAACTACCTTCTTGAATATGTCAGAGACGGTTTCCATTAAAATTTCTGCGGAGGAGAAGCAGCGACTGCGGTCGTTGGCGCGGGTGCGGCAGAGTTCTCTTGCGGCGCTGATTCGTGAAGGGATCGCTCATGTGCTGGAATCTACCCCGACGGGTGATGAACCGTCTTGCTATGATTTGATGGCGCATATTTTTGAGGATCCAGAGAAACTTGGAGCCAGTGGGTTGGGTGATCTTTCGACGAACAAGGCCCGGCTTTCGGACATCGGGAAGAAATGAGGGCCGGAGGAATCATCGCGGACACGGGTGCGCTCGTAGCGCTTTTGGATCGCTCGGATCAACATCACGAGTGGGCGATGCTGTGTTTTAAGAATTTGAGACCACCGCTTTTGACCTGTGAGTCGGTTTTGACGGAGGCGTGGCATCTTCTTGGGCATGCTGAGATTTCTCGTCGGGCGCTGGTTGAAATGTGTCGATCGGGGGTGGTGAAGGTGGCCTTTGATTTGTCTGCCGAGCTTCCGAAAGTGCTGAAGCTGCTTGAAAAATACGCGGATACTCCGATAGACTTTGCCGACGCCTGCTTGGTGCAGATGGTTGAAGCGATCGGCGAGGCGAGGGTGTGGACGGTGGATTCGGATTTTGTGGTTTACCGGCGCTCGAACCGGAGAGTGATTGAGACTTTGGCTCCTTGGGATCAGGAGTGAAGGATGAAGGATGCTGTTTTTTCTACCGCTGGCGGCGGTCGTTGGTGCGGGCTTTGTAGAGGCGTTCGGTGAGGCCGCCTTCTTGTTTTTGGAGGAGGGCGTTTGAGGAGGTAGGTGCTCTGGTGGAGGAGCCAGAGGAGGGTGCTGGCGGCCATTTCTGCGGGGGCTCTTTCGATGTTGTAGGGGTCAAGGATCTCGCTTTGGGCGGGGAGGTCTGACATCTCAGACATCACCTTGCGCACGTCGTTGATGATTCTGTTGACGAGGGACAACTTCCACTCGGTCTCGTTTTTTGGATTTTCGTTCTCTCACGAAGATTGCATCCGGATATGACCTTAGGTATTCTCTTGGCCATGGGATTTCATTTCGAAGAAGAAGGAGTGCTCGGCGGCTCCATCGATAATCGGGTGAAGGGAAAGACGGTTCTCAAAATCGACTTTACTGATCACACTGCGAGTCTGATTACGCTTCAGGGAAATCCCTCTCGTGATCTGGCGGGGAGTTTGTGGAACTTCACCAATCCCTTTGCCAAGATGAAGAGTGAACCCGGGGAGCAGTGCTACTTTACTCCCGAGCATGCCAAGGTTGAGATGAAGGTCTCGCCGGTCCTGGAGCTGGAATGGTTCACGCCGAAGTTTGGCCAGGTCGAGCTCGACTGCGAGCGAATCACGATTGAGTTGGTTGAGATGGTGTGGGCGCTCACCGCTGATGAAGCGGCTGAAGGTGAGAGCTTGGCTCATCAGACCCGCTTGGAACATCTCGTGGAGGGAGAGGATTTAGATGAGCACATCGAAGGCATCGAGGATTACCTTGATCATGATCCCGAGCCTCATGAAATCGAAGAGAAGTGCTTTCTCATCGTGCAGGAATTCGTGATCAACTCGGCTGATGACTCGGAGCAAAAGAGGGAACTCCACCGTGATCTCACCAAGCTTCAGGAGCAAATGGCGGGAGCCTTTTCTTACTATGACGACGAGGAGGATTCATTTGGTAATGTTCCTAAAACCATTGCCTTGTTGCGCGGACTTCTTCCGTTCATCGACCGCGCTTCAGGGAGTGCCAAGTTCGTGGCCGAGATGACCTCTGAACTCCTTATTGGCCTTCGCGAAAGTGTCATCGCACTCCGTAATGAACTTGCAGAGGGTTAGTAGCTTATCTCTTGGTGATTGATGAGAGCTGAAGGCGAAGAAGAGATCTGCTTCTATGATTTCGGCGAAGGGCTTGCCCTGCTTTTAAGCGATGTTCTTTGGCGGTGCGGTCGGCCATAAAGTTTTTGAGTTCCGGGCAAATGCGATTGGAGCCTTTTTGCTCGGGGACGGGGCGCCACCAATCGGGATAGGGTTCGAGTGGGGTCTTGATTTCTGCGTGCAAGGTGGTGAGGGCGCGTTGGTGGACGACGGGGAAGCTGGCCCTTGGAGTGAAAGTGACCGCTCCCTTTGATGAATTTTACGGGGGGCGCGGAAGGATCGGTTTCGATTTTTTCGAGCTTGATGAGGTGATCCCAGTTATCGCCGAAGTGGTAAGTGTAGTTCATGTCATCGAAAGCCTCTTTAAAGAATTCATCGAGGCGGGTGGAGTGTTCGGGGAGGACCTCGGTGGTGATTAAGGCATTTCCAAAATCGCGCCAGGTGATGCTGGTGTAGAGGGCACGCCCGTTGCGGACTTGAAAATCGTGGAGGTGGTTGCCGTCCCAACCAAAGGCGGCTTGGATGGCGAGGTGGAGGTTGAAAAAGGTATCGTCGCTGGCCAGCGAGATGCGCCGCCAGATCGGAGGCTTGGTTCCGACGAGGTCGATGCGGAAGACGAAGAGGGGGCTGCTTTTGGGTTTATGGATTACCGGGATTTCGCCGCGTTGCGGAAAGATGGGATCCTCACCCTCGTCCAAGCCGAGCCGCTCAAGGAAGGAATCGGGCGTGGGCCGCTGGTTGGCGAGATGAGGCTTGCCTTTTGGCAGGGTGAAGCAGGAGATGATCGGCTGGCGACCCTGGCCGAGATAGGCATAATGGTTCTCGCCTTTAAGCTTGGGGTTGTTCGCAAAACGGGGGAGAAGCCGAAGGCCATCGAGAAGCTTCTGAGCTTGGGATTCGTCAGGGTGCCAATTGATACAACCGGGCACGAGGGCACGGAAAAGAAGGGCCTTCAGCGGCGAGTTGGAATCGCGGGCGAGGCCAAATTTGTCGTTTCGCTCGATGTCTGTCTCGTCCATCTCCTTGCCATTTGTCGGCTGCAGAATCTCGATCAGCCATAATGGCTCCGTGCTGCGGCTGAACTGATTTCACGCAGATTGAACCAATTTTGGTTTGTTTGTCGGGTACAGTTGGGGGGAGATGGCTGTTTTAAAAACAGGAAGGCGACGCCGTCTAAAAATGCCTTTTCGCTGGCCATCCCTCACAAAACCCGGTAAGTGTTCAAAAGAACTCGCTTTAACTTCTTACCATGACCACGCTCACACCTGAATCCGTCCTGAAAGAAACCTTTGGTTTCTCGGCTTTTCGATCTCATCAGGAGGGCTTGGTGCGGGGGCTTTTGGCGGGGCGGGATGTTTTTGGGGTCATGCCGACGGGTGGGGGGAAGAGCTTGTGTTTTCAGTTGCCGGCGGTTTGCGTGGAGGGATGTGCGGTGGTGGTGAGTCCGTTGATCGCGTTGATGAAGGATCAGGTGGATGCCGCGCGGGCGAATGGCATTCGGGCCGCTTGTGTGAATAGTGCGGTGTCGATGGAGGAGAGGAAGGAGGCGGCTCGGGCATATGGGAAGGGTGAGTTGGACTTGCTTTATGTGGCGCCGGAGCGGTTGAGTGTCCCGGGTTTTTTGGACAAGTTGCGGAAGTGTCCGGGGGGGCAGCCGGCTTTTTTTGCGATTGATGAGGCGCATTGTTTGTCGGAGTGGGGGCATGATTTTCGGCCGGATTATTTGTTTTTGGGGGAGTTAAAAAAGGAGTTTCCGGGGGTGCCCATGGCGGCCTTTACGGCGACCGCGACTCATCAGGTGGCGGCCGATATCGAGAAGCGCTTGCAATTGGAGGAGGCGGTGAAGGTGCGGGCTTCGTTTGACCGGACGAATCTCTATTACGAGGTGCGGGCGAAGAAGGATTGGGAGCGGCAGATCGTGGAATTCATCAAGGCGCGGGACGGGGAGTGTGGGATTATTTATCGGACGAGCCGGAAGTCGGTGGAGGCGACGGCGGCGATGCTTCGTCGTAATGACATTGATGCGAAGCCGTATCATGCCGGGATGGAGAATGTGGATCGCTCGGCGACGCAGGAGGCATTTTTACGGGATAATTGTAAGGTGATCGTGGCGACGGTGGCTTTTGGGATGGGGATTGATAAGCCGGATGTGCGCTTTGTGATCCACGGAGATTTGCCGAAGAATATCGAGGGATATTATCAGGAGACAGGGCGGGCGGGGCGTGATGGTGAGCCGTCGCATTGTCTCCTGCTGTACTCCGCAGGAGATGTGTTTAAGCTCCGGCGTTTTATTGACGAGATTTCAGATGAGGTGGAGCGGAAGAGATCGCTTGGTTTGTTGAAGGCGATGGAGAATTTTGGTTCGCTACCGCAGTGTCGTCGGAAGGGTTTGCTGGGATATTTTGGAGAGAAGTTAGCCGAGGATAATTGCGGCGGGTGCGATTTTTGTGACGGGAATTTTGAGATGAAGGATGCCACACGGGATGCGCAGATGTTGCTCTCGGCGATTGCGCGGAGTGGCGAGCGATTTGGGGCAGTGCATGTCTGCGATATTGTGTGTGGGGCGAATACGGCGCGGATCCGGGAGATGGGGCATGATCAGTTGAAGACTTATGGGATGGGAAAGGATAGACCGAAGGCATTTTGGCGGTCCTTGATGGATAGTTTGATGAGTGAAGGAATCGTGGCAGTGCCGCCGGGCGATTTTTCGATCCCGGGGCTGACGGAGGGGGCTTGGAAAATCATGAAGGGAGGGGCGACTTTTGAGATGCATCAGGACAAGCGGGCGGAACCGGAGAAGGCGGGTCGGACGAGAGCGGTGGTGGAGGAAAATTTCGATTATGATCGCGGGCTCTTTGAGCATCTTCGGGCTTTGCGGAAGCGGATTGCGGATGAGAAGTCGGTGCCGCCCTTTGTGGTGGCGAGCGATCGGACCTTGCGACAAATCACGGCCTTGATGCCTGATTCGCGGGAGGGGTTTTTAAAGGTGCATGGTGTGGGGCAGGAAAAGTTCGAGAAATTTGGTCCCGAACTTCTGGAGGGACTGACTGCATATCTGGAAGAGAACCCTGAGGTCGGTGAGAAGAAGCTGAAGGATCTCCCTTCGGCTGCGGCCTCGGATCCGGCCGTGAAAAGGCCGTTGAGTGAGACTTATTATACGACTTTTGATTTGCTGAAGAAGGGGCATTCACCCGCGGAGATTTCAGAAAAACGTGGTGTTGGTTTGAGCACCGTGGAGAATCATATCGCTAAGTTGATTGAAGAAGGTGAGGCGATTAATCCGCGCGACTATGTGAGTGAAAGCGCAGAGGAAAGAGTGCGTGGTTTGATCGAGAAGTTGGGAGGGGAAGCGCTGAAGCCGATCTTTGAAGCGGGGAAGGGGCAGATCAGCTACGGGCAGATCAGGATTGTGATGGGAATGATGGTAGCGGGTTGACGAAAGGATAAAACCGGTGGCTGAAACACAAGCTTGAGACGTGGGAGAGACTTTGCTATTTTAGGGGTTATGAATTTACAATTATTCGCGAGTCCGATCAGTGAGGTGGAGTCATCGACGAGGTTACCTTCGCTGACGATTGTGGGTGGGACTCAGGAGCTGCGGTTGTTGGCAGTTTTTTTGGCGCAAGCTGCCGATGAGATTGAGAGTCATGGGCCGCATGTGAGTCACCGGGAGTTTACCGATGAACCTGGGGTGAAGGCTTATGACGGAATGCTGCCGGAGGTTTTTGTGAGTCAGTGTGTTTAAGCTTGGGGTTGTTTTTGGCGAGAAAGCGGGCAGAATTAAAAAGATGGGACTTCACTACGAAGAGAGAGGAATCGGCGATGGCACGATTGATAATCGGACGCGTGGGACGACGATTCTGAAGATTAATTTTACGAATCACACCTCGAGTTTGATCACATTACAGGGAGACCTTTGCCGGGATTTGGCGGGGTCATTCTGGAAGTTTTCCAACCCGTTTGCAGAGATGGAGGAGAAGAAAGGCGTTGCTTTTTCTGCGCCGTCGCTCTCGGAAGGAAGTGTCGGGCGAATCACTTATTCACGAAAAAAAAATGTGCCGCAGCTCCCTCCGGAGGAGCATTATGACATGCTCTTTGATGATGAGGAGGGAGAACCGCCCACCAAAGTGGCACCTGTCCTGGAGCTGGAGTGGTTCACTCCAAAGTTTGGCCAGGTGGAGGTCGATTGTGAGCGGATGACCTTGGAGTTGGTGGAGATGGTCTGGGCCATGACGGAGAAGGAGAATGAGAGAGAGGAGCAGATTGTGAATGAGAAGCGTGAGGAAGTGCTCTTGAACGGGGAGGATTTCAGGGACGAACTGGATTTGCTGGACGACTACGAAGAGGATGAGCCTGAACCGCACCAGCTTGAGGAGCAGTGTTTTTTAATCGTGCAGGAATTTGTGGTGAACTCGGCGGATGGCTCGGAGGGAAAGAAGGAGCTGTATGAGGATTTACTGAAGTTGCAGGAGCAGGTTGCGGAGTCATTTGTGTATCTCAATTATGAGGGAGGATTTGATGAGGTTCCGGAGACCGTGAAGTTGCTTGGGGCAGTGCTCCCGTTCATTGATCGGGCCACTGTGAGTGCGCAGTTTGTGGCGACGATCACTCATACGCATTTACTTGAGTTGAGGGAAGGAATTGGGGCGCTCCGTGAGGCACTGGCGCGAGGAACTGGGAGTTGAGAGTGCTGGAAGGAGATTCTGAGAATACCGATTGGCAAGATTTGCGATGAGGGTTAGAAACCCGTGATCCCTTTCTTTTGGGGATCGTTCATTTCATCGATTTTATGCAGATTTCATGTCCCCATTGTTCGACCGCCCTTGATGTCACCCAAGAGCATTTGGGCCACCAGGTTCAGTGCCCAGCTTGTCAGAATCGGCTCACGGTGCCGAACGAAATTGATCCTGCGGAGAGTGGTTCGGGGCCGAAGCATCCAGAGCGGAGAGGTTGGGAAGAGGGGGATCATGCCAACGTGAGTTTTGGGAAAAGCCTCATTTGGGGTGTCTTGATAACGGTCGCGTTTTTGGGGTTGATGTTTCCTTTCCTGGGAACCCGCCTTGGAGATCTTTTTCTCGACCGGGGATGGGTAAACTGGATGGAAACTTTTCTCTTTTCTTGGGGTCTTGTGATTCTGGTGATGAAGTGGAAGAAGAATCAAAGTCAGGAAAGGGCCATCCTGCTGAACCTCTTTCCCGAGCATCTCGGGAGGGAGATTCATGTCGGGAATGTGGGCGGCTTTATTGACAACATCTACAATGTCTCGCCCAAGCTGCGCGACAGCTTGATGGTGAACCGGATTCGCAAAGCTCTCGAACTCTTCGAGTCCCGGGTGAACAACGGAGAGGTGGCTGATTTTTTAAATACCCAGTCGGATATCGATGCCAATCGTTCCACCAGTTCTTACTCAATTGTGAAGGTGTTTCTCTGGGCTATCCCCATTCTGGGATTCATCGGAACGGTGATCGGGCTCTCGGTGGCGGTCGGGTCGCTCGCGATGGGTGACACCACTGATCCCGAAGCTCTCAAGCAATCCATCAATAGCCTTACCGGAGGACTGGGGACGGCTTTCGACACGACCTTGCTTGGCTTGATCTTGAGTATTCTTATGAGCTTCCCGCTGGCGGCGGTTCAGAAAAAGGAGGACGAAACGTTGACCATGATCGATGCTTTTTGTGTCGAGAAACTCCTGCCGAAACTGAACGACAGCCGGACTCTGGTGGGTGAGCAATTGATCCAGCAGGCCGATAGCATTCCGCAGCTTGTGACTTCCTTGGCGAAGGCGCATGAGACTTTCCTGGTGAATCTCAACGAGTCGACGCGAATGTTGACCGAGACCGCCGAGTTTCTCCAGCTGAGGATGGGTGAGCATCAGAGAGTGATGGAAAAAACATTTACCGAGGCTGCGTGTCAACTCCTGAATACTAGCCGGGATGTCTTCTTGCGATCCAACAACCAGCTTGAGAAGAGCTTTGAAAGTATCGCCACCGGGATAGATTCCATGAACCGTTCGCTCAAGGAGCTCGGTGAGAATCAGATCCCCAATGAGGCAAAGAAGAAGCGCCGTTTTTTCCCGAAATTCTAACTTGATCTAGTTGTGGCTCGTCGACCAAAAGCGCCCAAAAACGGGGTTTCCCTGTTTCCCTTCATGAGCATTCTGGCGTGTCTCATCGGGATTCTCACGCTCATGATCAGCGTGATGATGCAGGTGCAGCAGATGAAGAAGAGCGGGCGCACGGAGGAGGAAATGGACCGGGCGATGAAGAATCGTGATCTTATCGTGCAATCGGTAAAGCTGGAGAAGGAGATCGCCGGAAAGGAAAAGAAGATCAAGAAAGAGAAATCGACGGCGACGGCGTTGGCCAAGTTCAAAGACCGCATTGTCGTTCTCAGGATGGAGATGGCGGAGTTAAAAAAAGCGAAGGATAAGAGTCCTACTGATGCCGAGTTGCAGAAGCAGGTGGAGAACATGAAGAAGGAAGTGGTCGCGATCCGCAAGGAGCGCCCGCCGCTGGCCAAGCGTTTGAAGGAGCTGCAGGACGAGTTTAAGAAACGCAAGGAAGCGCCAAAGCCGAAGGGCTCTGTGGTGGTGCAGCCGAGAGGCGTCCTCGAGGGGGGCGCGGATGTCATTTTCTTTGTGGAGTGCAACTCGACCGGAATTGTTTTACTGGATGCACCCGGGGGGGCGAAGAGGATCTCCACGGCTGCGATCAAGACGAGTGGCGTCTATGCAAAGTATCTCGACACGGTGAAAAAGACCGAGGATGCTATGGTCCTTTTTCTCATCCGGAAATCCGGGAATGAGGCCTTCCGTTGGGCGGCGGGCTCGGCCGAGCTTAAATACAAATTGGTAACCGGGAAGTTGCCGCTTCCGAACGATGGGGACATCGATCTCTCACTCTTCAAACGATAAAAAACAATGGCCCGGCGACGTAAATCCAACTCAGACGAGGGAGTCAATCTGGACTCCCTGATGGACGCTCTCACCAACGTGGTGGCGGTGCTCATTCTCGTTCTGATTCTGGTGCAGGCCGATGTCAGTCAGAAGGTGGTGGAGTTTTTAGAAGGGCTCAAACCGGCAACTCCCGAGCAGGTGGTGGTATCGAGCAAGAAGGTTGTAGATCTCGAGAAGGAGCGGAAGAGGCTGGATCAAATGCTATCGAGGAAAGCGCCAAGTCCGGAGGAGGTGGAAGCGGAAAAGAGGCAGCTTGCCCTGCTTGAGAAGTCCCGTGAGGAACGGAAGGATCTTTTGGTGAACCTTCAGGAACTGCAAAAACTTGCAAAGGAGTCCCGATTCGAGCGTGATGCGGAAGCCAAGAAAACGGCCACAATTCAGGATGAGATTGCCAAGCTTGAGGCACTCCTCGATGAGACTCCGGTGCTCAAAGTTGACCCGACAGTGGTGGGGATTCCCGCAAGTCGAAGGGTGCCCCAAAGTGCGGAAGTCTATCACGCCATTGTCATTCACGATCGGGTTCATTTCATCGATCCCTTTACTCCGATAGAGCTCTTCGAAGATGAATTTAGAAAGGCCAAGCGCAATTTTCCGAACAAGCGCATTAAGAGGCAGGGTGCCGATCGCTATATTTATGAGTCCGGGCCCATCGTGACGCACTTCGAGGGATTCAACTTTCGAAACTCGCGGAATCAACATGTCAAGATTGTGGCCTATGCCACCTCGACCAGACTCCATCTTATCGTGAGTCCTGACCGCAAAAATGGGGGGTCGTCTTTGGACGAGCTCAAGAAACCAAAGAGTGTCTTTGCAAGGGTTTTGGACAAACTCAGGTTGAATTCGCGGGCTGTTCTCATCTTCCACGTCCATCCCAATTCATTCAATGCCTACCTGCAAGCGCGTCGCCTGACCGACAAGGCGCGCGTGGCGGCGGGTTGGGAAGTCCGGGGAATGAATTCCTATTCCGTGGTCATCCCCGAGATTGAGATCAAGCGGCAGAAGGAACCGGCCCCGGCCCCGGCCGCTCCTGTTGAGAGGCCTCCGTCATTACCGACGAAAATTGACTGAATTGTGGAAAGCGAGAGCAGAACTGATAGATCCTATTTGTCGGAGAGCCCCTTTCCTTAGAAGGGAAGAAGCTAGGGAAATTTTCTTAGTGGCAGTTTTTGTGTCGGGCAGGGTCTTGCGATCGGGGAATGGTGAGTGGCTTCATCGAGAGCGATGGGGGATCAGATCAAGGTCACCGGAAAACCTGCAGTCATGGACGGCGTTTGGGCGCACCTTGCCATCACCTACGATCGGGGAAAAAATGAGGCGCTCACCTATGTCAATGGGGTCGCGCAGGCGTCCCCGAAGGATATCTCCGTGGTTGGGGACGGGGAACTCGACTGGTCATCGGGAGATCTCTCCGTCCTCTTCGCCCGAATGAGCAGAGATACTTGGGCGGGTTGATCGACGATGTGCGCATCTATGATCGTCCATTGAACCCGAAGAAAATTGCGGAACTGACCCAGTGAGCCTCCCTTGCGAGATGAAGCTGAGCGGTGATCTGAAGACACCGAGTTTTGCCGAATTCTGATGGCATGGGACTCCTAAATACTCTGCAGATTTTCAAAGTCTTTGTTGGAAGTCCCTCCGAAAAAAGCTCACGTTTTTGCAAGGATCGCGTGACGTTTACGTTACGAGATTGGTATCTTACTCTAAGAGATAAAGTTAGAATGTTGATACAAGTTAAGACCTCAACAAATCATGAAAATAAAACGATCAATTCTACCTCTCGTTGCGCTGGCTGGTCTAGCCAGTAATGCTCAGTCAGCAATAACCGCTTACCGTAACATCGTTCTCGGTGATAATCCTATTGTCTACTACGAGTTCGATGAGACCAGCGGCACCACTGCGTTCAACTCCGCTACGACGGGCGCAACGTATGACGGGACCTTCGATACGACGGGTGGATCCATTATCGTGAATCAGCCGAGTTTTGCTCAGGGCGGGACCGCCTACGACTTTGGGGGTGGTTTTGTGGGGTCGGTGTCGGCCTTGACGGACTCATTGACCGAATGGACCGTGGAGGCTTGGGTGAATTACGACTCGGCGAAGACCAGTGCCTCCAATTTCCTCTCGAACGACCAGGGTGGCTGGAACGATGATGTCCTGTTCGGCATCGGCGCCGAAAACGGGGTCGTAGGCGTCCCCGCCGGCAGTTTCGGTATGATCCACCAAGGCAATCCGGGAACGGTCCGCGACTTTGCAGGAGCTCCCTTGGCGGCCAATGAGTGGCACCATGTCGCGATGACTGGCAGCTCCATCGCGGGCACCCTCATGCTTTACCTCGATGGGGCGCTCGTTGACTCGAACACCTCGCTCACCAACGGGATCACTTTCAATGGGACGGGAGGCTTCGGCGCTGCTCCAAATCTGACCATCGGAGCGGCACGCCCGGACTCCGCGAATGCGGGCTACCGTTCTTACGATGGGCTCCTCGACGAGTTGGCGATCTATGATTCAGTGCTGACACCGGCTCAAATCAGGGCTCGTGTCAGCAGCATCCCTGAACCGGGAAGCGCGTTGCTCCTGTCATTGGGTGGCCTGATGTTGATGCGTCGTCGTGTTCGCTGATCGTTGCAAAAAATTCCTGACTTCTTATAATCTTACGTGTATTAACATGCGAAATGAAATAACCTTAATGACACTCTCTCTGGGCATCGTGAGCACTGCGGTAACACAGGCTGCCACGAGCGCCTATCGAACCGTAGTGTTGGCGGACAGTCCTATCGTCTACTACGAATTTGATGAAACGAGTGGAACGACCGTAGCCAATTCCGGTTCCACTGGCGCGACGAACGACGGCACCATCGGAACGGATGGCGGAGCGGTGACCGTCAACCAAGCAAGTTTCGCGCAGGGTGGAACCTCCTATGATTTTGGTGGCGGTCATATCCTAGCGGCGGCACTGCCGTCCTCGTTGACCGAGTGGACCATCGAAGCGTGGGTGAATTGGGACCCTGAGAAAACCTCCGCGTCCAATATTTTTGCAAACGATCAAGGAGGTTGGAATGACGATGTCCTCTTCGGCATCGGAGCTGAAAACGGGGCCGTGGGGGTTCCCGATGGCAGCGTCGGCCTCGTCCAACAAGGTTCTCCGGGCGCCACTCGTGACTTTGTCGAGAGTCCCATGACCGCCAACGAGTGGCACCACGTCGTCGTCACTGCCAGCACCCTTAGCAATGAACTCGTCCTCTATATCGATGGTGTGGAGGTGGCTAAGAATGAAACTCCCAACAACGGCCTCACTATGAATGGCGGCGAGAACGGTGATCCCGGCACTCTCGGGACCCCTTTCATCTCCGTTGGTGCGGCACGCGCGGTTGTCGATCCGGGTTATCGTCCCTTCGACGGGTTGATCGATGAGTTCGCAATTTACGGAACGGTTCTGGATGCGGATGCCATTTCGAGCCATTACACGGCTGCTCTCTCCGCCCACGTCATCAACATCACCGATATCGACTTCGATAGCGAGAGCGACACCGTGAGGATCACCTGGACATCGGAGCCGGGCCGGACCTACGGTCTCTTCTATTCGCAGGATTTGAGGGATTGGGGAAGCGACATCGAGGACAGTATCCCATCGCAGGGGGATACTACCGTTTTCGAATTTCCAAACCCCGTTTCTGAAGCCACTAAGATATTCTTCCGCGTCGAGTAGTCTGCGCCGGAGCGTGGACGTGGCGTTTTAGCTAGTTTAGGGAATTTCAGCGATCATGAATAAACAACGAAGGATGACGATACTGAGAGGGACATTCTGGAAGTATGCGGCCGGGGTTCTATCTGTTATGGGCGCCTCTCATGCAGGCACATCCTCCTACCGGGAGGCCGTCTTAGCTGATGGTCCCATCGTCTACTACGAGTTTGATGAGACCAGCGGGACGATCGCGACCAACTCTGGCTCGACCGGTGTTGTCAACAATGGCTCGATCAGCACGGCAGGCGGCACCGTAACAGTCAATCAAGGGAGTTTCACCAACGGCGGGACCGCCTACGACTTTGGCGGCGGCTTTGTTGGGGCCACGGCGGGATTGGCGAACTCGTTGGACGAATGGACCGTGGAGGCGTGGGTGAATTACGACTCGGCGAAAACCAGCGCGTCTCATTTCCTCTCGAACGACCAAGGTGGCTGGAACGATGATGTGCTCTTCGGCATCGGTGCCGAGAATGGCAGCGTGGGCGTTCTCGGTGGAAACGTCGGGGTCGTCCAACAGGGCAGCCCGGGATCTACTCGTGACTTTACCGGGGCTCCCCTGAGTGCCGGCCAGTGGCACCATGTCGTCCTAAGCGGCAGCGCCAGCGAGGGCTCACTCAGACTCTCTATCGACGGCGTTGCGGCGGGAACACCGGACAGCTCGCTCGTCAACGGTGCCACCTTCAACGGTGCTGATGGCATTGGAAGGGCCCATCTTACCATCGGCGCGGCAAGACCCAATCCAGGTGATGCGGGATACCGACCCTATGACGGACTTCTCGACGAACTTGCCATCTACGATAAGGTCTTGGATGCAGAGACCATCGCGAGGCACTACACCGCCAGCGGTGAAATTCCGCCCGACCCACCGGACTCACCCGATCCCCCAAGCACAGAAGGCTTCGGGCTAGCGGTGAGCGAATACGCCCCTGATAGTGATCTGGCCCAGTTCAGGTGGCCAACCCACATCGCGTTCGGGCCGGGTAAACAGGAGATCATTAGCGATCTGAAAAACAACCGTTTCGTTTACCGAGACAGCCCCGGCGACCCGTTGCAAGTGTCTCCGGTGTCGCTGAGCGGTCAGCACTCGGTGGTCTACAACCCGGAAGACGGCCTCTACTACGCCAATGACACCGGCAATCATCGCATCATCGCCTTCGCCGATCTCTCCAGCGGCACGATCGCAGCTCAGACCAACACCATAGCGGGCGTGGCCTTGGACCGCCCGCACGACATCTTGATCGATCCCGCGACGGGTTGGATCTATGCTCTCAATCCCAACTCGGGCCACGTCTTTCGTTTCACCGCGATTGGTGAGAACGAGAGTGCGATCTCCGTTCCTGTCGGCGGGTATGCGCGGGCGCTGACCTTTGCCAACGGCAAACTGTATGCGATCGGATCGGCAAAGGGCCGGATCGTGGAAATCGTGGATTGGGACACCCCAACGTTCAAGATCCACGACAGTTTCGATCCCACCGGTCGGGGTGGATCGGCAGGATCCTGGAGCAAGACCGGACTGGTTCTCAACGACGCCGAGTTCTTCAACGGCTTCTGGTATGCCACCAGCTATTTTACGGCTTCGTATGCTGACGGCACCGACTTCGATGAGAACAAGTTCATCCGCTTCGCGACGATGAATGACCTCGTCGCGGGGGATTGGACCGATCTCAGCAGCCTCGTTCCCAGCGGGATGACGCCCTACTTTCTTACCGTGAATGGAGACAAACTCCACTTGGCGATCTTCAACCATGAGTCCCCTGGAAACGGGGACGCCATCCTCCAGCTCAGTCCGATTCCCGACTCCACTTGCGCCATCATCGGCAGCGAACATGATCCCCTTGCCGGAACCACCAGTCTGACCTGGGAATCGGTGGTTGGGGAAGTTTTCGAAGTTCAAAAAAGCCTGGATCTTGATTCCTGGTTGGTCATCAAGACCCAGATTCCTGCGGCGGCAGCCCCGCTCAAAAAGACCACGGACCTTGTTGATCTCAACGCGTTTGAACAGCGGGCCTTTTATAAGGTGGGCCTATCGACTGGCGACGGAGAGTAATAATAAAAACAAGGTCACTCATTCTTCTGTTTTCCTTCATCGGTGCCACCTCGACACAAGAACCGGCTATTCCAAAGTCCTTTGCAAGGTTGAGGGTCAGTCGATAAGAATTGCCTGAGGGGAGGGTCTGGAGATTGCGGGTTCTGAAGCCGAGGGCGGGGAGATCGAGTTGGTCGATGAAGGCATCGATGACACGGACGGGACTCTCGGTTAAGACGGAGGCATCGATATTCGCGGGGACGAGCATCGGCAGGGCGCGATCAAGTCCGCAGACGTATTTGGTGATGCGGGAATTTTAGGATTTTAGGGGATTCGGCAAGGCTGACCTTTTCCGACAGCCTCTGCCCTTTTGACTCCTGCCACTTCGCAGCAGAGAGATGGGTGGTAAACGAAATCATTTCGCAGCCGAGCCTCCCCTTCCTCGTTCGTCTCGATTCAAGTTACGGCTCTCCCTGAAAACGGCGCACGACCGAAAGTGCGACTTTCGGCTACCGTTGTCCTGCGTGCCATTCTCTGCGGTTTCGAGGTTGGGATCTTCCGGGTCGGAGTGACCTTGCCATGAACCAATGGCGTTCCCGCTGGAGCTTTCATTTTGCGGTCCGGACCTCCCCCCAGAGGTTGGGGCTGAGCATAATTTCGCGGGGGATGTCATCGACGAGACCGGTGCTTTGGTTGGACCAGTAGGACCGTAGGTTGGTATCGGTTCCACTGGCAGGGTCGAGCCAGGCGAGGGTGTAAAGGTTGGAGTAGGAGTGGGTCGCCGATGCGGGTGAGCTGGTCGTTATGGCTTCCGCCTTCCGGGATTTCGAAGGAGGCGAGGAGACGGCAGCGAGGCGTGGGGCTGATATGACTTTGGCGGTTGGCCAAGTGGGAGTTATTTCTTGCGAGTCTTGAATCCGGGGTCGGCGCGTTTCCCGAAAGATTGGGGCGCAAGGGTCTTTTTGGCGGGCTTAAGCTGGGCTTTGGGAAGGCGCTCTTTGTTTTTGGCGATGTCGTGCCATTGGGCCACCATTGTTTTGAGACGCCCAGGGTGTTTGGCGGCGAGGTCGTGGAGCTCAGTGCGGTCTTCGGCGAGGTTGTAGAGTTCCCATCGTCCGAGCTTGGCGGAGGCGATTTTCCAGTCGCCGGAACGGAGGGCGCGGTCTTTGTTGAAGTGGAAGTAGAGGGGATCGTGGGGTTCGCGTTTTTCGCCGGCGAAGATAGGGAGGAGGGATTTACCGACGAGGGGGTCGACCGGGCGGAAATTAACTCTTCGTCGTGGGCCGCTTTTTGAATTGGGGTCGTGAGAACCACCGATTGTTCTGCCGCCTACTTTTTCTGGGTAGGAAGCTTTACCAACTTCGAGGCAGGTGGCCATGAAGTCGATGAGATGGGCGGGTTGGTCGGTGGTTGAACCCGGTTTGGTTTTGAGGAGGTGTTTTGGGCCGTGGACGATGAGGGGGGAAGAAATACCGCCTTCGTGTTGGTTTTGTTTGTAGAGGCGGAAGGGGGTGTTGCCGAGGGAGGCCCAGCCGACGTCGTAGCACCAATAGGATTTGGGGTCCCAAGGTTTGAGTTCTTTGCCACGGGTGCGGTCGAAGGGGCAGGCTCCGTTGTCGGAACAGAACATGATGAGGGTGTTATCGTAGAGGCCTTTTTCCTTCAGGTGGGCGATGAGGCGGCCGATGTTTTGGTCGAGGACATCGACCATGGCGGCATAAACTTCCATGCGGTCTTCTTCCCATTGTTTGTCTTCAGCGGAGAGGCTGTCCCAAGCGGGGATATGGGCGGCGCGGGGGGCGAGCTTCCATTTGGCGGGGAGGAGGCCGGTCGCGATTTGCCTTTCGTGGCGGCGTTGGCGGAGGACATCCCAGCCATCGGCGTATTTTCCGTCATATTTTTTGACGTCGGCTTCGGGAGCTTGGAGAGGGTAGTGGGGAGCGTTGTAGGCGCAGTAGAGGAGGAAGGGTTTTGGGCGTTGGTGATCCTTGACACCATCCCCGTCTAAATCGTCTTCGGTGACTAGACCCGTTGTTCCGGCTGGTGATTGAAGAGGAGGGCGTTGGGCATCCCTGACACCATCCCCGTCAAAATCGCCTTCGGTGATTAGACCTACTGTTCCGCCTGGTTCTTGAAGAGGGACAACGAATTCTTTTTGAAAATAATCATTTGTGAAGTCAATGGCATAGTCGGTGATGACGTTGGTGGTGTAGAAGGGTTTGCCTTTGTGGGTGGCTGGGACGGGCCAGGGCTGGCCATCGAGGCGGAAGGTCTCGTCGCCGGTGAAGAAGTTGGTGGCGCCGGAGAGGTGGCCCCAGTAGCGGTCGAAGCCGAAGTCGGTGGGTTGCTTGGAGAGGTGCCATTTGCCAACCATCATGGTGTGGTAGTTGGCGGGGGCGAGGACTTCGGCGATGGTGGCTCCGCGTGAGAGGGATTCGCCGCCAGCTTGGTCAGCGTAGAGGCCGGTGAGGAGGGAGACGCGGGAGGAGTGGCACTTGGCCGTATTGTAGAACTGGGTGAAGCGGAGGCCGTCTTGGGCGAGGGCGTCGAGGTGGGGCGTTTCGATTTCAGAGCCGTAGCAGCCGATGTCGGAGAAGCCGAGGTCATCGGCCATGATGATGACGATGTTTGGGGGTGCTGGTCTGGTAGATTTTTTGCTGTCCTCAAATTCGAGCTTGGTCTGGGCAGAGGCTAACTGGGGGAAGGAGGTGAGCAGGAAGGGAAGTAAGAGAAGATGCCGCATGGGGTGAGAGAATCAAAATCGAGGGGATGAAGGCATAAAAAAATCAGTTCAGCTGGGAAGATGAGCTCATAGGATGATGAGGGATCCTTGCCTCGATCCCCTTGCTGGCATAACAAAAGGAATGTTCCGATTGATCTTTCCACTCATGGTCGTTTTTCAAGTCGCGGTCGCGGCTCCTCTCAAAGGCCCTTTAAAGCAAATTGAAGATGTTGAAGGCCTCCCTCGGGTCCTGCTCATCGGCGATTCGATTTCTATCGGCTACACCCTCCAAGTTCGGGAACTCTTGAAAGGGAAAGCGAATGTCCACCGCCCGCCGACCAATTGTGCCGCGACCATTCATGGCCTGAAGGGACTGGACAGCTGGCTCGCGATCGGGGGAGAGGAGAAAAAGTGGGACGTGATCCACTTTAACTGGGGCCTTCACGATCTCAAATTCATGGGCCCGAACGGCGAGAATCTGGCCGATCCCAAGGCCAAGACGAGTCAAAGACAGGTGTCACCGGAGGATTACCAAAAAAACCTTCGTGAATTGCTTAAACGGCTTAAGAAAACCGGGGCTCGCTTAATCTGGCGAAACACCACTCCGGTTCCCAAGGGCTCTCGGGGGCGTGTCCCTGGAGACGTTGCGAGATATAACGAGATCGCCTCCAAAGTGATGAAAGAAGCAAATACTGAGATCCATGATTTGTATTCATTTACGCTAAAAAATATTTCAAAGATCCAGATTAAGGCAAACGTCCATTATCATAAAAAAGGCTCCATGGCGTTGGCGCGAGAAGTGATAAAAGTCCTTAAAATTCAGTGAGTTGAATAAAAATTAAGGTCTCGATTCAAGAACGTCGTCAGCGGATAAATCAAGCGCTGTTAGACTTGCGCTCCCGAAAAGGTGGGCGGAAATACTTGTGTTCTCTCGGGAATGTCTCTTTAACCCCGGTCTTGTCATTCGCGACACAGGAACGATACCGGCAGAATCACTATGAAACCTTTCATTACGGCGTTTGCGGTTATTAGCACAATTTTCACTATGCCCTCCGAAGCACAAACTAACGGCACCCTGACTCCCGAACTTCTTTCGACCCTGCGGGGTGGTTACGAAATGAGCACTACTGATCTCGTGAGGCATAATGCGATCACGAATAATGAGATCAACAAGCTCGCTCTGAACCGGAAAATTATCGCCGGAGAAGATGGCCAATTCAGCCACAAGATTAAGACCAAGGGGATTACCAATCAGAAGTCATCAGGGCGTTGCTGGATGTTTGCCGGCTTCAACGTCATGCGGCCCAAGGTGATTCACGAGCAAGGTCTGGACCGCTTTGAATTCTCCACTTCCTATCTCCAGTTCTGGGACAAGATGGAGAAATCCAATCTCTACCTCGAGGACGTCATCGAACTTCGTGATGCCGACCGCCTCGATCGTGAGTGGCTCCTCATCAACGAGTGGATGGTGGGCGATGGGGGTTGGTGGAACTACCTTGTCGGGCTCGTCGCAAAATACGGAGTTGTGCCAACTTCCGTCATGCCGGAAACCCACAGCAGCGAAAATACCCGCACCATGAATCTCGTGCTGGATCGTCTCCTGCGCGCCAAGGCCAATGGGATTTTGGAAGCCGCCAAGACGGGAGCCTCGGTCGCTGACCTTCGCCAACTTAAGAACAAGGGCCTCGCCGAAGTCTACCGCTTCCTTGTCATCAATCTTGGCGAGCCTCCCACCGAATTTGAATACCGTTACAAATCAAAAGCGGAGGACGATGACAAGAAAGACGACAAGATAGAGGGTGTTCTTCCTCCCGTCGAAGAGAAGTTGACCGAGTGGAAAAGCTTCACTCCGCAGTCCTTCTACCGTGATTTTGTCGGGATCGACCTCGCCGATTTTGTCTGCCTCTACAATGACCCCAGCCAGGAAATGGGCGGGCATTTTCGCTTCCACCGTGCCCGTAATATCGCCGGAGCGAAGGACATGCACTTTGCCAATATCGCGATCGACGAGATGAAGAAGACCGCCGTGAAATCAGTCCTCGCCAATGAGCCCATGTGGTTCGCGGTGAACATGGGCTTCGACCAGTCCAGCGAACACGGGCTGATGCAGGTTGACCTGTTCGATTACGAAACGCTCTTCGGCCTAGAGCTTGATCTGACCAAAGCCGAGCGCTCACGCTTCGGTTCCGGTGCTTCGAATCACGCCATGGTTCTCATGGGTGTCGACTTGAAGGATGGCGAACCCCGAAAGTGGCTCGTTGAAAACAGCTGGGGCGATGCCAAAGGTCAAAAAGGTAAATGGACCCTCTATGACGAGTGGTTCACCGAGCATGTCTACACCATCATCGTGAATAAGAAGCACGTGAAGAAGGAAACTCTTGCGATCTTCGACAAAGAAGCAGGCGTCCTTCCCGCATGGTATCCGGGCGCGCAGGGAATCGAGGGTGTCCGCTAGGCTCTCTCCGACTCTCCGCTCTAGGAACGCCCCATCATCTCGCGCAACACGAGAATTTTGAGCCAGAGCTTGTTCGAAAGCGAGCTGGTCAGGGTTTCGATTTCATTGACCGCATCGAGGACGACCCGGTCCGAGAGATTCTGCGCGTAATAGGCCGCCAGCTTTCCCACGATCGAGAGCAGGTCGCCCGAGAGATCCAGATAGATCGCGAGCTCCTCGTCGGTGCGCACCGTGCGGATGTCGTGTTCCGGAGCAACGATAAGATCGAGGCCCGGATCCTTGTTGATTTGGTGAAGATCGACCAAGTGGGCCAGCGAGCGGAACTCCGCCAAGGCTTCCAGGGCATCATTCCTTTGTCCCCGGTTTTCCATCCCGACCAGGAAGACAATGCCGCCTGCGAGAACCAGGAGCATGTGCAGCCCGGCATCGGTCGCTTCCAGGAAATCTCCCAAGTTGGTCACCTCCTCGCTGAAGCTCAAAAGGAGGGAGAAGATCAGGGGACCCGAAAGCACCAGCAGGACCAGAAAGCCAACAATGAAACGCAGGATCAGGCGAGGCTTCTTGATGTCGATAACTCGCGCCACCGTTCCCTCGGCCACCGCGGCCACTTCATTGGCCACTGCCGAGAGCCCGCTTTTGGGAAACTGGGCCTCAACCCGATCCGCCATCTTGCTAATCGTGAGAATCAATTTCGTGGGATCAATCGTCCGATAACAATGGTCCGTCAGTCTTTCCGTCATGCCGGATTCTTGTGGGAGGATCAATCCGACTCAATCCGACAATGAATTTTTTTTCAAGGTTACCCCTTGATTTGACTAATTAGTCAAGTAGCATGCCCCCGTGCTGCAAAACACTCCTACTCCCATCAAGCTGCAACAAGCGCTCTATGAGCTCATGTGGCAACAGAGCTATGGGCGAGTCACAATTGATGCCATTTGTGAGAAGGCCGGAGTCAAAAAGGGATCATTTTACCACGCTTATCCGGATAAGGCCAAGCTCGCTCTCGATGCCTTCGAGCACTTTTGGCAGACCCAGACCCGCCCGTGGTTAGATGAGTCCTTCTCCCCATGCGATCCTCCCCTAATCCGACTGTCCAATTGGTTGTCTCGCGGGCTTGAGAAGACCCTGCAATGCCGAGAGGAGCATGGCCGGATCTACGGATGCCCGCTTTTTAACATCGGATCAGAACTCTCAACACTCGAGCCCGATGTTGCCGCCAAGGTTGGCGAGATCCTCCGCCACCACCGTCACTATCTCATCACCACGCTGCGCGATGCCTCCGTCGAAGGCTCAGTCGAGATCGACGATGCCGAGGAAGTCGCGCGTGATGTCCTCACTCTTGTCGAGGGCGCACTCACGCAAGCTCGAATTTCTAATAAGGCCGATCCTGTCGCCCGTCTCCCCAAAAGCGTGGGCCGCCTCATCGGTGCCATCCTTCCTGATCCTTCAAATTTGACTGTTTCGTAAACCCACTGCCATGTCGTCCGACTCCTCTTCTCATCGCATTTCGCCCCTCGTCTTTATCGTCCTCGCCCTCGTGGTCATCGGGATC
>Ga0222650_1000424_pt1 | contig 33427 bp, 29 predicted proteins | sample AntAcemetagen367_FD_179820 | JGI IMG/M metagenome (GOLD analysis project Ga0222650, IMG submission 179820) | Saline water microbial communities from Ace Lake, Antarctica - #367 | ecosystem: Environmental > Aquatic > Non-marine Saline and Alkaline > Saline | place: Antarctica: Ace Lake... | reverse complement strand
CTTTTGTACCAAGGCACCGTTACAGGCTCCGGAACCTGGGCCCAGATTGACGCCACGCCCCTTGTTCTTTCCGGCTCCTTGGCCAATACCATTGCTCATAGCAACATGGGAGACCTTGTGGTCGGCAACTATGATACGACGGAAACCCCGGGCAATGCTTTTATTTATAACCGGATTGCCAACACCTGGACCAATCTGAACCCCGCGAGTTCGACGAGCGTCACCGCCTACGGGATTTGGCAAAACGGCGGATCGTCGAGCACGTCCTATACCATCGCCGGAGGATTCAGTGATCTCAATTCCGGTGGCTTGGATCAGGGCTACCTCCTCAATTACGACTCCTCCACCGGGGATATCACGAACTACAAAACCTACAACTACGACGATCTTCCGATCACCAGTCTCGTGTCCCATTTTGACGGCATCACCGCCACCGAGGAGGGATTTAATCTCACGGGCTTCTACTCGACCGTCGACCCACTTGTTGATGCTGGTTTCTTCGCCTCCGTGACAGTCAATCTCGACGGATCCTTCAGCGAGGCCGCCTGGACAAACATCGCCGTCCCGGGAGCAGCTGTTACCACCGGCAATACGATCATCGGAAATAGTGTGCTGGGTTTCTACGACGACGGAAGCTCGCACAGCTTCATTGCCACCGTGCCGGAACCAAACGCCCTGACACTGCTCCCGCTCGCGGCCGGATTTCTGCTCCTGTCTGGACGTTCCCGCCAGAAGGCATAGCTGGCCCATGGCCGCTTTTAAGCAGCTCATCGCTCCGGTTCCTGCGTTCACATTGCAACCCTTTTCCAGACCTACTGCCACCAACCACCCCCGGACAACCCTGTGGAAGCCGCCGTGGCTCGCTCCGATAGGTCGAACCCTTCCCCGGGTTGAGAACGCCGCCCCTCGCTCGTAGGCTCGTCTTCGTTACGTGGCGGAATCGTGTTCATTTATCATTGCGGTCGATCTGGTTCTTTTCCGTTGCTTCCGACCCCACCTCGCCGCGACGCAGTTACTTCATCTTCTCAGCAGGTCAACGGTCCCCGCTGGTCAGGGTCTTTCACCCCGGAGGGTCACGCTGCTCCGCAGCGCACGAGGTTCAAAAAACTCCTTTTCTGTCTCTTGCGTCCAAATCGCCAAAGTGCTAAAATTTTCTCACGGGCGGATTTCACACAACTTGGAACTGCCCTAAGCCGCCAAGTTTTCTCGAGTCTCATTGCGGGTGTAGTTCAATGGTAGAACGCCAGCTTCCCAAGCTGGACACGAGGGTTCGATTCCCTTCACCCGCTCTTTCGAAGTCGGAAGGCGGAAGTCAGAAGTGGGAAGTTTGATGCATCTGACGCCTGAACTCCCGGGCCGACACCAGACCATCCCGGAGGGTTAGCATGATCTCTCGGGCCTTCTCCCCTCCGGCGTCTTTCGCCGCGATCACTCCCCCGAAATTAAGCTCCCCCCCTCGCAACAGAATCAAAGATTCTCGGACAATTCCTCAATCGTCACGCTTGCTTGCGAAAGGATGCTTGCCAGTGTTCGCACGTTAACAGCCCCGTGGTTCGGAACCGTCACACGGGCCAGGCCTTTGACAAGCCGGACATGGCTCCCCCGCTGCCGATCCCCAACGAACCCCGGTCGCCGCAAGGCTCGAACGATCTCCGGGCCGGAAAGGTCACGGGGCAATTTCACGCAAAGGCAAGGGCCGGATCTTCCGTGAAGTGAAGCCGGACACGGGCCGGAATCTCCCCCTCGTCAAAATGGCAAAGCACGGCATCGCGGATCATCGTCTGCAAATGGGTCAAGTCATCGCCCTGGGTGGAAATCCCGCCGCCGCGCGGATCATCCCACGATGCCGAAAAGTTGCCGGATTCCCCAGCCGTCACAGTGAAAAGGATTTCCTTCATGTCCGGGAAGGTCGCAGAGATCGTCTCTTGTCGCAAGCCGGAAGGAGCAGCCTGAAGGAGCGAGCGCTGCATGACATGATGCTATCGCACCACGGAGGCATCGCCGGTGTACGCGATGAAAATATGCTGGAATCCGCCCTCGCCAAGCCACCGCAGCTTTTTCACTACGGCCAACCGACGATGCCCGATTTGGGGGCGGCCTACGCTACGGGCATCGTGAAAAATTATCCCTTTCTCGACGGCAACAAGCGCACCGGGTTCATGATGGGCGCGGGTTTTCTGGAACGAAACGGCCTTATTTTTCAGGCCACGGAGGCGGTCCTGCGCACACTGGCCCTTGCCGCCGGAGAGATGACAGAGGCCGCCTATGCGGAGTGGATGAATACAAATTCCAAACGCGCCTGAGCAACCTCACAGCTTTCGTCCGAAAGCTTGGAAGGTGACCCGCTGTCACTTTGAAACATTGCTTCGAAGCGCCGTCAGCCGACAAAGCCAACGCCCTCTGTGAATTGGCATCATATCAAAGCTTCTCCCGCTCATTGGATTCCATAAAGGTTTCCCTAGGTCAGCGGTCGCGGGTGGTCAAAGTCGCCAGGATGGCGTCGAGAACGGCGTCGAGGTGTTTGCTCAGGTCTTCGGCGAGGAAGCGCAGAACCAGATATCCCTCTCGTTGCAAGAGGGCGTCCTTGCGGCGGTCCCGGCGATAGGCCTCGGCGTCGCCCAAATGTTGGGAGCCATCCAGTTCGATCACCAATCGGGCCTTGGCACAGAGGAAATCGACTTCCATCTTGCCCGCTTGGTCGAAGGGAATCGGAAGCGACGTATTGAGAACGAACCGCCCTCGGGTCCCGACCAGAGATTCCAAACGACGGAGGAAAAAGGCCTCACTGGCACTTCGGGCCCGCGCGAATCCGGTGGCGTCTTCGGGAAATTCCCGCGCGGCGCCGACGAAGAGTTCCGCCAGAGGCTCGGTCACGCCATCGCGAATGAGTCGTTGAACGCTGGCCGCATAGGATTTTTTCCAATGCGGATCGATGGGCAAAGGGACCCCACTGGGCCAACCGGGAACCGCGCTGGCCGGCAGGAGAATTTCATAGCCGATCCCTTCGTAGCCGCGACAACGTTTCTCAAACATCCGCGAGAGCATGGGAACATCGAGGTCGGCATAGTCGTAGATTCGCACCTCGCGTTTGCCATCGCACAGTCGGTGCAGACGTCCGGCGTATTGCGCGATGGTCCCTTTCCATGAGACGGGCAGGGTCAAAAATAGGGTGTCCAACCGTGGATCATCAAATCCCTCGCCGACAAAATGGCCGGTGGCCAGGACAACCCGCACATCGGCCTCCAGGCGAGCCATCTCGCCCTCAAGTGCTTTCCGCGTCATCCCTCCCTGCAACGTGATCACCTCAGCACCGATACCTGTCAGACCCGATGCCAGGGAGGTCAGATGGTCGGTTCGTCCCGTGAGGACCAGCGGGGTGCGGCCTTCTTTGACCGCTGCAACGATGTCGGCGCAGATGAGCTTGTTCCGGGCCTCGTTGCGGACCAGGCTTTCTACCAAGTGCTGGAATTGGACCCGGGGATCTTCCGAGGGTTCTGCCGGATCCCGAAAGCCGGTGGGCCGAACGAACACCCGATGGGTGAACGGTCGGACCATGGCCTGGCTTTTGGCGTCCACCCGGTATCGGACCGGACCGCACATCATGAAGACAATCGGATGGTGCCCATCCTTGCGGGCAACCGTGGCCGACAACCCAGCAACGTAGCGGGCTTTGGTTCGGCGAACGACCAACTCGAAACTCCGGGCGGACACGTGATGGCATTCGTCCACGATGACCTGACCATATTCGGCCACCCGATCATCGACGACTTCGTGACGCACGAGGCTTTGAATCAGGGCGACATCAATTGAACCGCGGAGTTTTTTGCGCCCGCGCAATGCGCGCTCCGTAAATCAATCGCAGCGGCAAGGTGGTGAAACGTCGAATTTGTTCCTCCCATTCGGACTTGAGTGAGGCGGGGGTGACGATTAAAACGCGACTGGCTTTCCCAAGATGGTGCAGGAGCGCACAGGCCGCGATCGCCTGAATGGTCTTGCCCAGACCCATTTCATCAGCCAAAAGCGCGCGTTCGCCAAAGGCGAGATGAAGCATGCCTTCGCGTTGATAGGGAAAAAGCGGCGAGAGGGTGACGTGTTCGGGGTGGCGCCCGTCGTGGACGCCGGTTTCATAATCCCGACGCAGGAGAATACGTTCTTCGGCCCGTTGCCGCGACTCCAGCCAGCCGCCGACATCCTGAGACACCCGCAGCAATCGGCCGCGGGACCGCGAGGCGGCGGCGAGTAAATCTTCCGGACGTTTCCCGGGAACCAATTGGCCTTCGGAGTCAAAATAATTCTGCAAAGTCGGAGAAAGTTTCGCCAGACCGCGTTCCACCCTCAGGGTGTCGCCGGACGGAACGATATCGATTCGCGGGGACGGAATGCGTTCGGCCCCTTTGAAAGCCGCTCGTTCCCGTCGGGCCAAATGCAGCAAGACGGCTTCGACATGCTTGCAGGTCCCCAGCCCGTTAATCCGAAAATCGGTGCAGGTACAAGAAAACTGACGCGCGATCAGGTCGCGGATTTCAATTTGATAGGTCAGGCCACTGGGCGACTCCACCGAGAAGCTGGAAAAAATGGGATGCTCGGGATCGTTATTATGAATGCGGAATTTTTCCTCCCGCGCCCGCAACCGCCTTTTCGCCCGTTCATCGTCATCCGATGTCCGCCAGTCCGCCGCTGGCGGGAGTGGAGGGGCTGTTCGCTTTTTGCGGCGAGTGGGAGGGGAAAGACGAGAGGCGGTTTTCATCTCGTCGACTACATATGCCTCGGATCGGAAACTTGTGCAATGACTCAATCCCGACATGACTCAATCCCGTCCGACGGAGATGCGCGCCACCCAACTCCCGCCGCCAGATTCCGATTACGCAGTCGAACTCGCCGACTCCAACCGGGACAATCTCCTCACCACCTTGGCCCAAACCTCCTCGGCCTCTTTTCCTTTGTGCCTCAAGTGCCTCGGTGGTTAAGCTCCCCCTCTTCCCATGCGCACTATCCCGCCCACAGTTTTCATCCGCGACACCTCTAGCCTGGGAGAAGGTCCCTTTTGGTTCGAAGACCGCTTCTGGTGGTTGGATATCGATGCCAAAACAATTTTCTCCGCCAATGAAAAGGGAGAAGACCACCGCTCCATAGTGGTCGGACAGAAAATTGGCTGCGCCGTTCCGTGCGAGGACCGCCGTCATTTCATCGTCGGGCTCGAGGAAGGCATCGCATCCCTCGACCGGGAAACCGGCGAGGTCGTCGTCCGGGCCCGTCCGGAATCTGACCGACCGTCCAGCCGGTTCAATGATGGCAAATGCGATCCGGCCGGACGCTTTCTCGCCGGCACCCTCGATATGGAAGGAGCCTGCGAGACCTCAGCACTCTATTGTTTCGAAAATGGTTCCACCCGGCCACTCTTCGGGGGAGTCACCTGCTCGAACGGCCTCGCCTGGAGTGCCGATGCCCGCACGCTTTATTACATCGATTCCCCGACCAAAAAAATCGTTGCTTTCGCCTATGATCTTACGACCGGCACCCTGAGCGAACCCCGGACCGTCGTCACCATTCCCGAGCTCTCCGGCATCCCCGACGGCATGACCATCGACCAGGATGACAACCTCTGGGTGGCCCACTGGGGCGGCGCGATCGTCCGCTGCTACTCACCCCTGACCGGTGGCATCCTGGCCGAAATCCCCACCCCCGCCAGCCGTCCCACCTCGTGCTGCTTCGGGGGACCCGACCTCGGCACCCTCTACATCACCTCCGCCGGCTCCTACGGCGACGAAGCGGACCTCGCCAAATACCCACTCTCTGGGGCCGTCTTCTCCTGCCGACCCGGCCCTACCGGCTTCCCCACGCGCCTTTGCGCCGAGAAATTCTAACGCGGCCCTGATCCGAACTGCTTGCGCATCCCTCACGGTCCCCTACCCTTCCCCAGCCAACGAAAAACCCAACCCGGAAAGGAGCCCCGACCCATGAATCCCATCACTGATCTTCAAATCAAAGCCAGTTTCGAATCCGGCAGGCAAGATGTAGAAAGCCTGATTGCTCCGCTCCGGGAGTTGGTTTTACAGTCTGAAACCCTCGTCTTAGGATATGGAAATGCCCAGTCCGGGATTCGAGAGGAATTGATCCCTTATTTTCATGTTTGTGGGCCCGCCGCAAACGAGCCCCCGGTGCGGGCTCTGATTGTCGGAGGTTGGGTGGGGACGGAAACGGTCACGCCTTTGGCGATTGCCCGGCTTCTCGTGGCCATGGAGGCCCGCCTTCAACTGGTAACCGGAGTTGAGGTCACCGCCTATCCGGTGGCGAATCTTGAGGCGCACCGCAAAAATGTTTTCCTCATGGACCGCCAGCAACTTCCCGACGTCCAGTGCTGGGTGGGGTCACCCTGCAGCCATGTTCAAGTCTTGGAAAAAGAGCTCCAGCGGTACGCCTACGATGCGGTTTTTCTCCTCCGCCAAAATCCCCGCGGCGTCGATGCCAACGCCGAGGTCTGGTTAAGCAGTGACCAGCAGAAGATTGTCATTCGTGACGCCCTCCAACGCTACGCCGACACATCTCCCCGCTTCACTTGGACGCCCAATCCCGTCCGGCCGACCTACGCCCGCACCTTCACTCCCATGCCCGATACGGACCACCAACCGGCGGAGATCATCATTGGTCTTCCGGGAGCCCGGAGCCCGGGGGAACAATCCGGCGAAGCCATCGCCATCATCCTCGGACTTCTCCATGCAATTCGGGAAGCCCGTCAGGAAGGTTTGCTTTAAGCCAATTTTCAAGCCGACTTGACGACTGGCAGGGCCGAAGCGTTCCAGGCCTTTTGAATTAGCCCCCTGAGCACGATGGCCTCCTCCCAACTGTTGGGCAGGGAGTGGAGGTTGTAGCCGCCAGGAATCGGTCCCATCTCCGGGCAAACAAAGAGCTCGCGTCCCTCTTGTTTCCCTCGCCGCCAGACCCGGAAGAGCGCCTCCACAAAAGGCAGCCAATCTTTGATCTCCTGAGTGAGCCGCCCCTTGCCATCCGTCACCGGCACTTGGCAATGATGACCATTAAATGGCCGCAAATGGATTTGCTCAACCCGCTGAATCAGCCGGGGCTGGACCAGAAGCCGCTCCGCGTAATTGCCGGGATGCAGGTGTTTCACGACCGAGACATGGGAATAATCCAGAGTCATGGGCAAATATTCTCCGGATGCCTTCCGGTAGGCATCCGCGAGGGCGTAGGCTTTCTCCGGGGTTTCCGTGCAGGTATCACGATGGATCTCCACCGCGGGTTCGACGCCGAGAGCTTTGCCTTCCTTCATGAGGCGGAGGGTCAAGCTCAAGGCTTGGGGCGTCAGGGTGTCTTCATCGGCCAGTTGGACATTGATAAAGTGTGCCCCGTTGCGCTTGTTCTTGGCGAGGAGCGGACGAAACTCCGCCGCCTTCGCTGTCGCGACATAGCCGACAATGATGAGATCGTATTTTTTGGCCAATCGCTTGTGGGCGGGCTCCGGAGCCGTGGCAAAACCGTCGAAGCCAGCTTCCTTGATCGCCCGAATTTTTGCTTCAAGCGACCATTCGCGTTTTTCGGAGGGGTAGTGAACCATCGACCACATCGCCGCGATGTGACGGATCTGGGGAGGGGTAGTGTTTTTCATGATTTTTGGTTTTTGCCCCGGCCGGGAAAGGTGAGTTCCGCCACTCCGGATTTGTCGAGGTCGCCAAATCCTTCCGCGACCATCCGGTCGAATTGTCCCTTGGAGGCGGCGGCCACCGGGAGCGTGAGTCCGGCTTCCTTCGCCAACGCCAAAGCAATGCCGCTATCCTTGGCGGCATGGGCCCCGGAAAAATAACAGGCGTGGTCCCGGTTTTGCATGTCTTCGCCATCGGTCTCCAAAACCCGCGAGTTCGCGCCGGTTTGGGAAAAAACCTCCCGCAACATGGTCAGATCCAAATCGAGCGCGGTGCCCAGCCCCAATCCTTCCGCCAAGCCTGCCGTGTTGATGTTCATCACCATGTTCACGAGCGCTTTGACCTGAGCGGCCTGCCCGGCCCGCCCGATGTGACGAAGCGAGGCACTGAGATCCTTGAGAACCGGCTCGGCCCGCGCAAAGGCGGCCTCGTCTCCTCCTGTCATGAGATACAAGGTTCCCTCCCGCGCCTGGGTAATGCTGGACGCCATGCAGGCTTCCAACGATTGGGCGCCGGCCGCGGTCGCCCGGGCCTCCACTTCACGATGAACTTCGGGAGAAACGGTAGCACAATTGATAAAGAGCTTTCCTTTGGCTCCGAAGAGCAGGCTGCCCTCCGAGGAAGAAAAAATTTCCCGCATGGAGGCATCATCGGTCACCACCGTCACGATGACATCCGCCCCCGAGGTGACCTCTGACGGCGTGGCAGCAGCAATAGCTCCAATTTCAGCAGCCAGAGTTTGCGCCAACGGGGCGTGATGGTCATGGACCACGCTGACTTGGTATCCTTGATCTTTGAGCCGACGGGCCATATTGGCTCCCATGCGTCCGACTCCGACAAATCCGATTTTTTCTTTCATGTTTTTGAGCAAAATTTTCTGCGGGTCATTGGAACGGAGGGACCGAATAAAACAAAGCAGAAAATGCCAGTGCGGCATTTTCCTTCGCTCCCGGTCGGCGTGACGGCTCATCTACTCTACAATTTCAAGACGCCAAGAGACGGTTGATCTGAGCCCGGGCGTCAGATCTGAGAGGAGCTCCATGGGCAAAACAGGCGACGTCATAGGAGAGCGAAACGAGCGCCTGGAGGGATTCGCGCAGTTGCTTCGGATCGAGACAATATTTGTCCGGAAGAACTTCAAGCGCACTCAGGTGGATAATGGCGTCGCCAAGAATGAGGGCTCCAGGGGCAAAGTAGGCCATTTCGCCCGCTCCGCCTCCGGGCAGAGCCAACGCCCGCACCGATTGGAATAGCAAATCTCCATCGGAAATCCAATGATCGGCGACCACCTCGTCTCGGGCCCCTTCCGGCGCGTAAATCGGAACCTCAAGTCGTTCCTTTTCATAGGCGGAACCGCGCTCATGGTTGCCATTGGTCAAGAGGACGGCCACGACCCCCCCCTCGCCCACCAAGCGTACAATGGCCTCTTCTTCGAGACGAAGGGGATCAACCAAAACCAGCCCTTCCGGGGTTTGGACCGCTGTACTTGAGCACTCGGTTTTGCACTCGGGGTTGAAATCATGCCACCAGAACACTCCCTCCGCGATTGCTTCATAATCAAAAATCGGCTTCATGCATGGAATCATGAAACGATCAAGGGCGTGAACTGAAACGCCGCTCCGTCGAAAAGTCCGCGGTCACTGAGCTTCAACTCCGGAATGACCAATAGGGCCATGAAGGACAGGGTCATCAAAGGCGCCCGGAGGGGGGAGCCGAGTTCGCGGGCCAGCTCCTCCACACTCCCATAATGGGCTCCCACCTCGCGGGCTTCCCCGGAGGCCATGAGCCCCGCAATGGGCAGTGGCACGACCCGTTCGGTCTTTCCAGTGACCGCACAGACTCCGCCCTGATTTTTGATCAAAAGATTCACGGCCCGAGTTAACGAGGCATCGTCGGCTCCGACGGCAATGAGATTATGCGAATCATGAGCCACCGACGAGGCGATGGCCCCGCGACGAAGCCCAAAATTCCGGATGAAAGCCAGCGCCGGCTTAGCCGCGGGCTGGTAACGATTCACCACCACCAACTTCAGCAGGTCGCGGTCCGGATCGGATTGAAGCACTCCATCCACGGCCACCATTTCGACGGTTTCCCGACTGGTGACGAGTTGGCCATCTTCGACCCGAATGACCTCGACCCGGCACGGACCCGTCGCGGCGGGAATTTTCAAAGTTTCCTCGGCGATTTCCTCCGCGGCAAAAGAATTGATCAGGCGGGGTTCTTTCCGGGCGAGCAAACTGACTCCGTTCTCCGCCACGAGGCGCCCATCGAGCCAGGTTTGCGTCACCGCAAAATCCTTCAAATCCCGCACCACCAAAAAATCCGCCGGATCGCCCTCCCGGAGCAAACCCACGGGGAGCCGATAATGCTCCACCGGATGGACACTGGCGATGCGAAGCGCCGTCAGCGGCGGCAAGCCGGCAGTCACCGCGCGCACGACCAGCCGATTGATGTGTCCCTCCATGAGGGCATCCGGATGCAAATCGTCACTGCAAAACATGCAGCTCTCGGGATGAGAAAATAGCAGCGGCTCGAGGGCGGCATAGTTGCGGGCAGCGGAACCCTCACGAATGAGGATCTTCATCCCGGCGGCGATTTTATCGCGGGCCTCGGCCAGGCTGGTGCATTCATGGTCGGTGGAAATCCCGGCGGCCGCGTAGGAGGCGGCCGCTTCGCCCCGCAATTGGGGCGCATGACCATCCACCGGCAAGCCTCGCTCCCGGGCGGCAGCGATTTTGGCCAGCAAATCCGGATCGCCCGCCAGAACGCCAGGAAAATTCATCACCTCACTGAGAAAATAAATTTCCGGACGGTCGAGGAGTTCGGTCACTTCCTCGGGACCCAAGGTCGCTCCAGCCGATTCGAATCCGGTGGCCGGCACGCAGGGAGAAGCTCCATAGAAAATCTTCACCGCGGCGTCCCGGCTTTCCGCGATCATGTAATCGACCCCGGCGACCCCGAGCACATTGGCAATCTCATGCGGATCGGAGACGGTGGCGACGGTTCCATGGACCGAAGCGGCCCGGGCAAATTCGGCCGGAGCGAGCATTGAACTCTCCACATGAATGTGGGCATCGACAAAGCCAGGAATGATAAAATGCTCAAACGGCCCGACTCGCTTCTCGATACGAACGATTCGTCCCTCTTCAATAAAGACTTCACCGGGGTAAATCTCCCCAAGGTGTACGTCCACGATATTCCCGGTCACGCTGGTCACAGTGCCCGCACCTTATCGAAACCCGATTGGCCTTGCGACCCCTAATTCTTTCCTGCCAGCATGCGGTCCAAGGCCTCACAGGTCCGGACGGTAGCTCCGCGGTGGAAACGAAGGCACTCCCGCCCTCTCCCCGCCAAAGCCGCCGCCTCCTCCGGATGGGCGAGGAGCTCCCGCAGAGCGATTTCCAACTCTTCCGCATCCGCGACCTGCACGAGGCCACGGGCCCGAACCAATTGAGAGACCAAATTCGAAAAATTCTCCATATGCGGACCGACCACGACGGCCTTGCCTGCCGCAATCGCCTCGGCGGGGTTTTGCCCGCCCCGGGCGGTCAGACTCTTCCCCACGAAGACCACGTCAGCGCAATCATACCAATCCCGCAATTCCCCGGTGGTGTTGACCAAGAGGGCCTCGGGGTTTTCGACGGTGGCGAGGTCTCCCTGACGAAGCGCGACCGTGAGTCCCGCCTGCCGCAAATCCTCCCGAACCTCCCGCCAGCGTTCGGCATGGCGGGGGACAATGACGGGAAAGAGCTTGGGAAAATCACGCCGCAGGCGAACCACCATTGCGCCGAGAATCTCTTCCTCGCCCTGATGGGTGCTGCCTGCGAGCAAAATGATGGCGTCTTCCGCCACGCCGAGGGCCCGCAGCCCGGGGCGAAAATCCCGCCCCTGCTTTTGCTGCCCCTCCTGGTCGTCGAACTTGATGCTGCCGGGACATTGAATTTTCCCTTTCTCCACCCCCAAGGCCTCCCAGCGTTCTGCGTCGATCGGGTCCTGAACACACAAAAGATCCAATTGATTAAACAACCCGGAGACCAGCGGCCGAACCCGGCGGTAGCGGGCCTCGGAACGCGGCGACAACCGCGCATTGACCAAGATCAAGCGGGCTCCGAAACGTTGCGCTTCGGCGGTAAGGTTGGGCCAAATCTCGGCTTCGACCAAAATCAGCCGGGTGGGCCGGATGATGCGAACGGCATGTCGCGCCACCCAGAGAAAATCGATCGGATTATAAATCGGCTCAAGCCAATCGGAGCGTTCCTTGTCGGCCAGAAAAAATCCCGTCGAAGTGGTTGTCGAAAGGACAATCCTCAGCGTCGGATCGCGCCGCCGCATCTCGCCAATCAATTTCAAAGCGATAAGGACCTCTCCGACACTGACCGCGTGAACCCAGGTCCAGCCGCCCGGGGCCAACTTCTGACGAACCCGGGGGGAATAAATGGCAAATCGTTGACCGAATTTGTGCCGGTATTTCCCCCGCTTGAGCATGCGAAAGAGAAATCCCGGCAGCAACACCAAGAGGACAAAGGGAAACGCCAGATTGTAAAAAAATCGCACCACAGCCATTCAAGGAAGCGTATAAAAATCGACAGCGCTTTTCCCATACCGACGGGAGCGCAGGAGCGCGAGATCTGGCGAGGTGGGGCTGATGCCCCCGGCCCGGCGCTCCAGGACCAGAGTGCCCGTCGGACGCAGGGCCGCCGCGAGGGCTGGAGCCTCCAGGAGCTCCCGGGCGGGATCCGGACTTTCGCGGTTTTTCGCATAGGGAGGATCCGCAAAAATGAGATCAAATCCCTCCGCAGCGTAGAGTTCCAAAAATTTCACCGCGTCGATGGTTTGGACCGACCCTTCCAAGTTCAGGGCTCGCAAGTTGGCATTCACGCAACCCGTACACACCGGATTGAGATCGACAAAGACCACCGATCCCGCGCCGCGGCTCAAGGCCTCGATCCCCATGGCTCCGGAACCCGCGAATAAATCCAGGATGCGGGCCCCTGGGACCGCATCGCCCAAGCTCGAGAAGATCGCTCCCCGCACCCGATCCATGGTGGGCCGCATTTCCACTTTTGGTGAAGAAAGCCGGCGGCCCCCGACTTGGCCTGCTATGATGCGCACAGCCTCAATTCCCCTCCTTGGGGGATTCCTGCCGGGGAAGAGCTTGAAGAATATTCTGCAAGAATCCTCCCACATTTCCCTCCAGAGAAATGCCAGTCAGTTTCTTCAAGATATCCGTCTTCGGCCGCGCCACCGTTCCCTTCACCGTGAAAGCCATTTCCCGATACTCGGGATCTTTAGAGTCTTTAAAATTCTTCCCCAAGAGGGACTTTAACTGATTGTGAAGTTTTTGATTAATGAGCAATTTGGCCTCCAGGTTCAATTTGCCATCAAAGTGAATCGGCCCCTCCCCCCGAATGATGAGGTTTTCAGATTTGAGAAAGAAATCGTCCACATTGACCCGGCCTTTGCCAATCGTGAGATCGATCCAGGCATCGCTAAGTTTGAGAAGCTGGAGTTCATCGATCTGAAACAATTCTCCCAATTTGCTCAAAAACTCGACCGGCTTGAGTTTGGCCGACAACAACTCAAAGCGACCGGCTCCGGTCAGGTCTTCGGACCGGCGGGGATCGCCCTGCAGCGACAGGGTCCCCTGAAGTTGTCCATCGGTCTTGCCGGGTTCGATCCCCGCTTCGTCCGCCAATTTCCTCAAGAGGACATCCTTCAGCTCCGCCGTCAAAGCGAAGGCCGGGGTTTCTCCGGTTTGCAGATGATAGCTGCCCAAAAATTGTCCCCCGGCGAGTTCGCCCTGGATTTGAGGCACATCAAGCGCCGATCCATCCCAGGTGAAGGGACTCTCGATCCGGCGCAATCTGAGCGAGTCGCCCAATTTCATTCGTGCGATGGAGACGATTCCCTCCGCCCTCATTTCCGGAGTGAGAGCGGCATCGATATCCGTTCGCTCCAAAAGGAGCACGGTCCGATTGCGCGCGTCGATAAGAGCAATTTGTCCACTGCCGATACGGATCCTTTGCAATTCTGCCGTGAAGGAGGGTCCTCCCTCAGGTCCGGGCGTGGTCGGCACGTTGACATCGGTCGGCACCTTCACCCGTCGGGTCAAAGGCACCACCCAGTTGCCATTTTCCAACTGCCGAATGACCAAGCGGGGTTCAAATAAGGTGCACTCGGTGACCACAAACCGCTTTTGCAACAAAGGCAGGAGGGAAAATCGGATCCGAAGGGCGGCCGCCTCGACGGCATTGAAATTTTCGGTGGTCGAATCAGGAATCGAAAGGTCCCTCAGAACCAGCCCCTCCCATGGGGTGTAGGCGGTGCTGCGGATCCGGAGTTCGACCCCCATCGCATCGGCAGCGGCGGCCCGAACCCGATCCTGCACCCCCGCAGACTGGAGGTACACATTGATGCAAAGTAGAAAAAGGGCGGGAACTGCCAACAAAATGGCAGCACCGATAAGAAATCGCTTGGCAAAAGTGGGCACCTAGGGAAGCTACGAAACTCTCAAGGAATGTGAAGCGTGAAGAACAAATACTCGTAATCCTCAATCCGACCGCCCACGGCGGCCGGGCGGGAAATTGGCAGAAACGGATCGCCTCTCTGTCACGTCGAATCGTCATTCACCGCACAGAAGGGGAGGGTGACGCCCGCCGGGCCGCCCGGCAGGGGATCCAGGACGGCTTCCGGGTCATCGTCGCCGCTGGCGGGGACGGAACCATTAATGAGGTCGTCAATGGCCTCGCCCAGACTAAGGACGTCACCCTTGGGATTCTTCCGGTGGGAACAATGAACGTCTTCGCCACCGAGTTGGGCTTGCCCGCCAATGATTTGCCCGCGGCCTGGAGGGTGATCACGGAAGGAAAAAGCCGCTCCATCGATTTTCCCCGCGCCAACGGTCAATATTTCGTGCAATTGGCGGGAGCCGGCCTCGATGCCGAGGTGGTCCGCCAGACCACTCCGGATTTCAAGCGGGCCCTCGGCCCGGTCAGCTATCTTTTGACCCTTGCTCAGGTGGCCGCGAGACGACCGCCGGAGATCCACGTGATTCCTGTCGATGGCCCGCGGCGCCGGGGTTGCTTCGTCCTCGTGGGAAATGGCCGCTTCTACGGCGGTCCCTTTCCGCTTTTTAAGGAGGCCCGATTGGATGACGGTCTCCTCGACGTGATCATTTTTCAAAATCAAAGCCATTGGGACATCCTTCGCTATGTCCAGGCCATCGCCTTCGGCAATCATCCCGAACTTCCCGACGTGGAGTATTTTCAAACCTGCGGTCTCCAACTTCACAGCGACGATTCGGTCCCCGTCGAGATCGACGGGGAATGGACCGGCACCCTGCCCTGTACGATCCAGCTGTCCGGACGCCAACTCACGGTCCTCGTTCCCGCCGCCCAGGGGGAGCTTCCCTCCGCGACGATTTCGGTTTAACGATCTTTGATGAAATTCCCACGCGCGCAACTCCGGGCCGTTCCCGCCCTTATCGCCGTCAATACGGTGATCTTCCTGATCGGCCTGGGACTGGGACCTGGCTTCCGCACCTGGTCGGTCCATTTTTTCGCCCTGACCGCCTCCGGCCTGATGGAAGGCCAATGGTGGCAGCTCATCACCCATGCCTTTCTCCACGGCAACCTGCTTCATCTCCTACTTAATATGGTGGGACTCTGGTTCGCAGGACGCATCGTGGAGCGCATCCTCGGCACAAAACGGTTTCTGATTCTTTATTTTGTGGCCGCAGTCTCCGGGGGGCTGGCCCAGATCCTTCTCAGTGGGGGCAACCATCCCCTCATTGGCGCCTCCGGAGCGGTCTGCGGGGTCCTCCTCGCCTTTACCACTATGTTTGCCGAGACCGAGATCGTCGCCCTCATCCTCTTCGTCATTCCGATCCGGATGCGGGCCAAATATTTGGGCTGGGGAATTGTCGGGACATCCACCCTCTTTCTCATCATCGGATTCGAACCATGGATCGGTCACGCCGCTCATCTCGGAGGATGCATCGCGGGATACCTTTTCGCCCGCCTCGACGGCTACGGACGCCCGACCTTTCTGGAACGCAAACTTTTTAAGAAAGGCAGAACGTCGAATATTTCTCGCTCATAATTCATACTTCATACTTCATAACTTTCTTCAGCTTCCGCCGTAGAAGGAACTGATCCGGAACAGGCAGGTGATGAGGATGTCCACCAGAAGCCAGATCGAAATCACGGTATTAAAAATCGTCAGAATTGGAACCTCGCCAAATCCGCCGCACGGCACCACCACACGTCGGGAAAACCGCACTAAGAAGACCGAGAGGGTGAAAAGAAAGGGCAGAAACAGCGCGAGCACGAAGCGGTTCCCTTGAATGATCTGGGAGTACCAGGCCATAAGGAGCCCGTACCCGAGAAAATAGGCCAACAAGGCGAGGGTCGGCAGGGGGCGCTTCAGGAAGACCCGCAGAAGCACCCGCCGCTTCCAAAACGCCAGACCCGCGGCGAAGCCGACATAGGCGAGGCCAAACCACAAAAACCCCGGGCCCCGCGCCATGGTATTAAAAACCCGGGAAATCCCGGTGGCCACCCGCCCGCCGATCTCTGCCGCCGAATGGTCACGCAAATAGTTTTTAAAGCTGGGAATCTCCTCCGGCGGCAGATCCGGCCACCCCTCCCGGTCGCCCGCCGCCTTCACGGTCCTTTCCACGTCCTTCCAGGACTCGCACCATATGTAGAACGTGGAGTTCACGTTGTAGAAATACTGTCCGTAAACTTCTTTACTCTTGGAGATATAGGGAAGGACAGCGGCCAAAAACGCAACCGTCACTAGGGCGGTGATCATCAGTCGACGGGAGAATCCCCGCGCGCCGTTTCGCCATTTCTGCCAAAGAGCATCCCCTGGATAAAAAACCAAAAAGACGACTAACCCCGGGAGAATGGAAGCCTTGGTCAAATGGGTCAATCCGACCAGTCCTCCCGCCACCAACGCAAGGCCCCACCGCGGCCATCGAAATAATTGCCAACCCAAAAGAAAGACCGCAAACGTCAGCAGGTAGTACAGAATTTCCGACTGCACATAAGCCGCTTTGAAAACAAAGACACCAAAGGCCGTCAGCCCAAGGGCATTAAGAGCATGATGGCGGGAAAAGGTCCCAAAAAACACCAGCCCAACGAAGGCCAGCCCGACCAAAGAAAGCCAGATATTGATCAATTTTCCGGTTTCAAAAAATCCGCTCTTGGTCGTCTCGCGATCCATGAAACTCGCCAGCAAGGCCGGGTAGAGTGGCATCCGGTTCCGCCCGCCCACAAAAGCAAAATCCGATTTTCGCATTTCCATCCCATACTTGATATAGGCTCCCTGGTCGGTGGACGAAACGTCCCTATTCACGCTCCGCCCATTTTCGCGGGCACAAAAATAGAAGCCCAGCGCGCCGACGATGAGCAAAAGCCCCAGAGCGATCAAATTCCTATAAGACGGCCACATATCGTCGGGAGATTGGCACAGACCGGGGCAAAGCCCAAAGCCTGTCTTTCTGAACGAAGCGAAAAGGGCGCATCTTCACGGGAGCGTGGGCGTCTCGCCCCGCTTTCCGAACCAAGCGGGCGGGACGCCCACGCTCCTTTGGAGGCGTGAAGATTGGTGTACGGTCGCACATCGTATCCCCGGCAGATGGCGGTGGTTCTTAAAGTGGAGCGCCACCCAGACGTTGACATCAACGAGAAAGCCCGGCATGCCGCAAATCCTCCTCCTCGTTGGCTCGCTCGATCAGGATGAGGGATTCTTTCGAAGTCGGCGGAATGAACCCGGGCGTGCTCATGGTGCGCGCCACCGGGAATCCGGTTTCGGGATCGATGTCGCAGGGGAGTTCATTGTTAATGTCACCAGCGGGGGCGGGCGAGGGAACCGTCAGCCCGGCCTCCAGAAGCTCGGCAATGAGATCTTTGAGCTTCCGATCCTCTTTGGCCGCACGAATTTTCACCCGCCGCATCAGGCGGATCAGGCAATTCAAGAGCAGTCCTCATGAAAAAATAATCCCAGCTTTATGGGTTTGCTGTCAATTAGGTCCGAAGTCCCGTCCCGGCTTTTCGCTTTTTCCTTTTTCCTCAAACGCCTTTGAGGCCTGCCAGCAACAACTCGGCGTTCGAGCCTGTGTGCTGCAAATTGCGCATCAAAATTTCCATCGCCTCGGCAGCCGGCAGCTCAGAAAGCTGACGGCGGAGTTGGACAATGCGATCATACTCATCCGGATGGTAGAGCAATTCCTCCCTGCGGGTGCCGGATTTGACAATGTGAATGGCGGGAAAAACCCGATGCTCGGCAATGGATCGATCGAGATGAAGCTCCATGTTTCCGGTGCCTTTGAATTCCTCAAAAATCAAATCATCCATCCTGCTTTTCGTTTCGACCAAGGCGGTCGCCAAGATGGTGAGGCTGCCTCCCTCCTCCACGTTGCGGGCGGACCCGAAAAACCGTCTTGGCTTGGCGAGGGCCTTGGAATCGACGCCACCACTCATGGTCCGGCCCTTTTTCGCTGGTTGGAGATTATTATAGCCTCGGGACATTCGGGTGATGGAATCCACCATAACGACGGCATCCCGCCCCATCTCCACCATCCGCTTGGCCCGGTCCGAAACCGCCTCGCACACTTGCACATGACGGGTGACCGGCTCGTCGAAGGTCGAACTATAAATTTCGCAGTCCAAATCCCGGCGAAGATCGGTCACTTCCTCCGGCCGCTCATCAACCAACAAGAGCATCAAGACCACCTCGGGATGGTTTTTACGAATGCCGCGGGCCAGCGCTTTGAGCATGAGGGTCTTTCCCGCCCGCGGCGGAGCCACAATCAACCCCCGTTGCCCCATCCCAATCGGCGCCAACAAATCCACCGCTCGGGCACTGATCCCATCTTCTCCGTCGTTCTCGAGAAGAATCCGTCGATCCGGAAACAAGGGCGTCAGTTTATCAAAATCGGCCCCGCACGACCATTCCGCGACGGGCGCGGCCTCGATCTCCAAAACTTCGTCCGCGATCAATCCTCGTTCCCGATCCTTAGGCAACCGCAAAACGCATCGAATCATCAGCCCAGCTCGCAACTTGTGTTTCCGAATCAGGGCGGCGGGAACAAAGACATCATCCGGTCCCGGTCGAAGCTGAAAACAGGGCCACCGCAAGGTTCCGATGTCACCATTAAGTTCGAGCATACCCGTGGCCTCGAGTTGTCCCCCTTGGTTGATCTGATGGCGGGCCTGATCGAGAACCAAATGGCGCCGGGTCGCATCCGGTCGCACCCGCAGAGAGAGGGCCTGAGCACGGATTCCAAGCTCCTTCAGCGGCAAGGCCTGCAGCTCGGCGAGGTCAAGTTTCTCACCGACCGATAGGACCGGTCCGGCAGGTAAGGTGTCAACCGAATCGGTCATGCAATTTACGGGCATAAATATCTGCTTGGGTGTTAAGAATTTGCAAGGAGCCGTCGTTCCAGACGACGTGATGCGAATGAATGATTTTTTCCTCCCACGGCATTTGTGAGGCCATGATTTGTTCCGCGATTCCTTCGCTCAGATCCCGCCCCTCGATGAGTCGTTTCATCTGGGTGGCTCTGGCACAGGCAATGGTTAAAATCTGATCAAAAAATGACTCGGAACGGGTTTCAAATAAGAGCGGGAGATCGACGACAAAAATCCGACCCACCCGCGAAGCTGCCCGACCCTGCTTCGTCCAAAGCTCGCGAATGCGGGGATGAAGAATCCCCTCGAGGCGGGATTTTTTGACCGGGTCCCGGTAGATCGTATCCCGCAACAGCCTCCGGTTGACCTGACCGTTCCTTCCATAAGAGTCCGCATGAACTTCTTCGGTCACCCGTCGCCGGACCTCGCCGTCGTGAGCAAGGAGATCATGCGCACAGGCGTCTGCATCAAATTTGTCCGCATCCACCCGGGTGAGAAGTTGTTGGCAGAAATGAGATTTTCCTGAGGCGATCCCGCCGGTGATTCCGATGATTGGCATGATTCTTTCGCGTCTGGTCGCCACGCCCTCCGCTTCCGGCCGCCCTTGGCAATTTTAAACCGATTTCCTTGCTCGGTCGTGACTTCGGATCCTGACTATTTCCCCTTACCCTGAATGCCCTCGAAAGTCGGAGAAGGCAGATTCTCCGGCAAACCTAGTGGTTCCACCAATTCATCTGATTCATCATCCTGGCGGACCGGACGCCCCTCGGCATCGATCAAACGGGCCGTCACAAAAATGATCAAATTGCTTTTAATCTTCTGATCGACATTGGAACGGAAGAGCCGCCCGACGAGAGGAATGTCGCCCAAAAGCGGCACTTTATCCTGAACTTTTTGCACATCCTCACGGATCAATCCGCCCAAGGCCACGGTTTGGCCGTCCCAGATACTGACACTGGTCGTCACCTTACGGGTGGAAAAAATAGGCTGATTGATGACGTTTGGGGTCAGAACGGTCTGGTTAATCTGCTGAGTGAGGAGATTAAACGTCGCCCCAAAAATCGGCGACCCGTAGTTAATAAACCCATCAAATTCAACAACTTCAGGCGAAAGATTGAGATCGATCGTATATCCATCCGGACCAATGATGGGCTCAACTTCCATCGTCACACCGATATCTCGGTTCTCAAAGGTTGTTGGCGTTGACGGCGTAACCACGCCGCCACTGATCAAGGCTCCTGGCGGGTTAACCGTCGAAGAACTCGAAGTTCCCGCAGCGGCGGGCGGGGGCTCTGGTGGATTGAATTCCGTCGGATAAGGGAAGTTTCTCACCACTTTGACAATCGCCTTACGTCCGCTCTTTGTCGTCACTTTCGGCGCGGACATGAGGTCGATTCCCTTTTTTTGATTGAGGGCCCGGATGACGACTTGAAACTGAGGGTTGGTAAAAATGCCCGATAGCCCGAAAATTCCAGGGGCCAATCCCGTCGGAACCGCCGAAATTAAAGAATTGATGCTATTGGCAGTGACGGCTGCATTCGGTCCCAGACCGACGCCGGACCGCAATCCCGACGTGACTGGATCTTGGCCTACCGGTCTACCGCCAGCCACGAAGGGATAATCCGTCGAATTCGGTCCCGTGGAATCGTATCCTGCGGTTCCTCCGGCCCCATAGACGCCCCCGCCAATGGAGAGCGGGCCCAGAAGCCAGTCAAAGCCAAGTTCCTTCAGATTGTTTTGGGAGATTTCCAAAAACTTAGATTCAATTTCCACTTGAGTGGGCTGAATACCGACGGCCGCATCGACCAGTAAGTCGATGACATCAATAGCGTCAGCCGTATTACGAACAATCAACTTGCTGCCGGCAGCGACGTATTGGGCAAACGAACCCTGAGGCATGGGGATGCCTAATGATTCCAAGTATTCCTGAGCTCCCGGGCGAACACCCAGGTTGGTTCCTGTACTCGCCGCAGCTCCAGGAAGGCCGCCGCTGTCATTGGAACCGCTCTTGCTGGGAATAAATCCAGGCGGCACTCGATATTCCTTGGTGTAGAGTTCGTTGGTATTTTCCGTAATCGGAACAATCGAAACCGCATAAGGTTCGATCTTGTATTTCAGTCCGGCCAATTCGGTCAGATACCGCAGGGCCTCGATCATGGGCACATTATTCAGGGTCAGGGTAATCCGGGTATCCGCATTCCCGCCTTGGGGCGCATCCGTAAGGGTTTCTCCTTCTGCTCCCGGCACCGCCTCGGCAGGAACCGCCGGCATATTGGGAAGCTTCAAGACTAAGTTGACGCCGCGTTTGTCATTGGGATCTGTGACCGTATTATCCAACTCACGGCTGCGTTGTTTGAGGAATTCCACCGCTTCGCGGACCGAGACGTCCTCAAGGTTGATTTTCGGGATGATGATGCGATTAAGTTTTGCCGTGATTGCTTCGGTGCTCCGCGGAGCCCCGTTTGACTGAATCGAGGTGCCCAGAGACGTGTTTCCCTGAAAATTCCGTACCGGGCGTTCCCAGCGTTCTTCCACCTGCCACAACATCCGGCTGCGGGTCTCGTTGTAGGCATTTTTGTAATAGGAGGACTTTTCGTTGGTGACGTCTTCCATCCCCTTGCGGGCCGCCGTATTATACGGATCGATATTCAGCACCTGCTCGTAGCGCTTCATCGCCAGATCGAAACGCCCGGACTGCGAAAAGCCTTCGGCCTCACGGAGGAGCTTGACCACCTCATTGCGGTCGGCGGCAAATCCCGGGGTGATGGTTTTATTGTAATAATCCGGTTGTTCCAAATTGGAAAGCAACTGGATTGCCGCCGTATTACCGGGATCAAACTGGGGCAGCAAAATTGTCTTGGCCACTTTCTCGGCCTCGCCGTATCGGCCATTGGCAATCAATTCCTGCGCGTACGAAATCGCCACCTGACCAAATTCCTCCACCGCGTCTTCCCGCATGGCATTGGAGGCCTCACCGTCGTGGATTTTTTCCAAGGCATCGAGATAGATGACATAGGCCGTCTCGTAATCTTTGGCCCCGGCTGCGTCTTCTGCTTTGTGGACAAGTTGTTCCGCGACCAAAAGGTCTTCCTGGCGGCGAACAATCTCCCGATCAGCCAAGGATTGGAGATTGCCTTGTTGGGCCAGAACCGGGCCAACGAGGGCGGCCCCGGCGACGACGATGACCGAAAATTGTCGCAGGGAAGGGGAAGCAGAGAAGAATTTCATAATCCGTATATTGGGTTTCTAGTTTGCTTACTGAGGAATGGGAGCACTCAGGATATCTCCCGGGATGGCATCACTTTCGAGCCCAGCCGCGCTGGGTTCCGCCACAATATTGTCCTCGTCATCAACTTTGATCAGGGGCTGCCCGGCGGGATCCATCAATCCAGCGGTCACAAACATGATCAGGTTGCGCTTGATGTGTTGATCCGCCGTGGTGCGAAAGAGTCGGCCCGCGAGCGGGATGTCTCCCAAAATTGGCACTTTATCCTCCACTTTTTGAATATCTTCGCGCATCAGGCCGCCCAAAACTACGGTTTGACCATCGTAAACAGTCACTTCCGTAATCACCTCTCGGGTGGAAAAGACCGGCTGGTTGATGACGTTTTCGGTCAGCAAAACATTGGCGGAAATGGCAAAGCCCTCAACTGTCACATCGGCGAAAATCGGACTTCCGTAGTTGATAAACCCGTCAAACTCGACGATTCGAGGAGAAAGAATGAGATCGATCGTGTAGCCATCGGGACCGACGGTGGGCTCCACCTCTAGGGTGATTCCCACTGGCTTTGTTTCAAAAGCCGTCGGCGTCGTGGGAGTGGCGGGCGTAAGCACCGTGCCCGGTCCCTGCGTGACTTGCGGTAAATCGTATTCTGAAGGATATCGGAATTCGCGAACGATATTGATGGTGGCGCGTTGGCCGCTCTTGGTCGTGACTTTGGGGGCACTGACGAGATCCACGCCCTTTTGTTGATTGAGCGCTCGAAGGACCACCTGAAACTGGGGGTTAGTGAAAATTCCGGCTACGGCCAACATGGCAGGCGCCGGTCCCACTGGACTTCCAAATAGAAGCGCATCGAGACCATTGACACTAATAGCCGTGCTCCCGGATCGATTGCCAGCCGTGACTGGTCCCTGACTGCCGCCAGAGGCTCCGATGGGCACCCCGCCGGACGAAAATGGAAAGGCACTTCCATTGATAGCCTGCCCGTAACCTTCTGTCCCGCCGCCCCCATAAACACCCGATCCGAAGGGCAGGGCCATTTGGCCGACTAACCAATCGAATCCGAATTCTTGCAAATTGTTTTGGGTGACTTCCAAAAACTTCGACTCGATCTCAACCTGACTCGCCGGGGAGGTCATAGAAATGTCCACCAAAGTGTCGACAACATCCAGATTAGCCTGGGTATTTTTGACGATCAACTTACTGCTGCTGGCGATGAAATTGGCGGTAGCCCCGGGACCAAAGATGACTCCGGAGTTTTCCAGGAATTCCTTCGCGCCTGAGCGGGAGGCGATCGAGGGAAGGGACCCCGCCGCGACACCGATTCCGCCGCCGCCGGCGCTAGGCAAATTGTCGCCGGAGGCCGCCGGCAAGGCGGTAATAAAGCTTGGAGGCACCTTGTATTCCTTGGTGATCAAAATATCGGTCGGCTCATTGGCTGGCACCACCGCCACAGCATAGGGTTCAATTTTCAGCTTGAGATTGGCGGCCTTGGCCACGTAATCGATGGCCGTGCGCAGCGGAATGTCGGTGAGGGAAAGGGTAATCCGGGCATTGGCCTCGGGGGCGTCGGGAGCCAATTTGAGCACAATATTGATGCCTTTGCGGGTGGGATCTTGTTCCGTCGTGTCGAGGCTCGCAGCACGCTGCTTAATGAAGTCAATCGCCTCCCGAATGGTGGCCTCTTGGAAGTCAATCTTGGGAATGATGATTTCGTCCAGCTTGCGGTTGATCAGCGATGTGCCGCGGGTATCGATTTGAGGCTGATAGATGATGGTGGAAGCGGAATTCTCAAAACGACGGACCGGCAGTTCCCAGCCTTTGTCCACTTTGGCCAGCATGTCTCCGCGGGCTTCGCTGTAGGCCGTGTTGACATACTTGGCCCGCGCATTGTTCACTTCTTCCATGCCCCGGCGAGCGGCGATATTGAATTTGTCGATGTTGAGAACCTGCTCGTAGCGCTTGAAGGCGAGGTCATAGCGTCCGGAATCATAGAAACCCTGGGCCTCGGAAAGCAATTGTTTGACCTCTTCCACATTGGCAATGAAATTTGGAGTCAAAGTGCGGTTGAAGCGGTTCGAATCCTTGAGCTTCGCTTGAAGAGCGAGGGCTGGCCCGTAATCCGGGTCATAGCGCTCTTGTAAGACGGCATCGACCGCTGTGGTTGCATCCTCGTAGCGCCCCTCGGAAATGCGTTGTTCAGCCAGTTTCACGGCGGCTTCACCAAAGCCGTCCAACGCTTCTTCCCGCGCTTCGGCGGTCGCCTCTCCCCCGGCGGGCAACACATCGACAGCACTTTTATAATAGGCAAAAGCACTTTCGTAGTCCTGACCAGCCATGGCGTCGTGCCCTTGAACGACGGATTTTCGGGCGTAGCTGGTCATGGCTTCTTGGCGACGAATCTCCTGTTCAGCAAGATGCTGAACTCCGGAGGTTTGGGCGGGAGCCACTCCCATACTGGATACGAGCAGGGCAGTCGCAAGGGCGGTGACGATGGGCAACTTCATGAGCAGGTCAGGTTAGGCAGAAAATTTTGGGGATTTAGGATGGATGCAGGGGGGATCCACAGAACGGGCCAGCCTTGTTCCCCGGTCCGCAGGCGCGCGCGACACTTCGGGGAGTGCATGGTTAGGCAGATCTGCAACTCTCATTGGGCGGGAGGAATTTTGTATTGTTCCCCGGTTTCAAGGTCTTTTATTAGGGCTTCGGCCTCGGAAATGTCAATCAGTTTGTATTTCCGATCCGTTTCCGGAGGGAGGGAAAATTCATCATCTTTTTTCACTTTCACCGTCGAGTCGTCGAAAAGGTAAAGAAATTCCCCGAACGAGGTGGGGTCATTGGCCTCCTGATTGGCGACCAAAATGATTTTTTGTTGGGTCTCGGTGTTCTCGATCGTCAACTCGGAGGTGTCGACCCGGATGTCTTTTCTCTCTTCTGATTTTTTTTCGTAGGTCAGAAGCTTGTAGGGGGTCCCTGCGATCATTTCTCCCAAGGTCAGGAAGCGTGTCCGCCCCCGGGTATTTCCATCCTTGCCCTTGGTATTGATGGTGAAGGTTTGCCCATCATCCGGTGATCCGGTGAAGACGAGGCGAAAAGGCACCGAGATAAATTTCTTGAGCCGAAGCTTGGTGTGGTAAGGAGGCACCGAGTCCTTGTCCACCGGATCGGTCCCGGCGAGGAATTCCTCCTTGTTGCTGAAGCGATCCTGATCAGGATCCTGGCTAGTGACATCGTCTTCCCAATAAGGAAGCTCATATTTCAAGAGCCAAGAGTTCTTGATCGGCGGGTGAAGGTCCTCGGAACTCTCCGTGGGATCGATGAGGGTTCCGTCCCGCAGGACGTAAGGCCGGGAGACAAAGAGCGAGCCATCATGAACCCGCCATTTCTTGGGATTCTTGACCGTAATCGCGGCTTCGATCTTTTCCTTGGTCGGATAGGGCTTGATCGTGTGATCCGCGGGCTTCGCGCTATCGCGTCCTTCGAATTGTTCCGGAAAAACCCGGGTCACTCGAATAATCAATCCGCCACTGACTAAAAGAGCCAGGGCGGCAAACCCTAGAATCGCTTTCTCGTAATTTGTCTTCAGCCAATCCATGGGAATTTATTCCTTCAGGTCCTCCGGTTCTTCAAAATCGAGAATCTCGATTTGAGCCGTCACTTTGACCGACTCCTGGCCCAAAATCACTTCAAGATGGTCGGCAGCTTTCTCCGCCATCGCCTCGGCACCGGGATTCGCTTCCTGACTCGCGAGGGGGAATTTTTCTCCTCGGGCGATCAGCGGACCGTCGGGTTTGCTATTTTGGACGCTGATGGCCCGGACGATGAAAAAGTCCTCCACACTGAGGAGGGAATTAAAAGCGACCCGGAATTTGGATTGTTCGGAGGTGAAGCTCAGATCGATCACATAGCGTTGAAGAATCTTTGGGGTCTCGGATTTCTCCGAAGCCCCTTCTTCGGGAAGTGGACGACGGGCCAGACCATCAATGGCTTTGACTTTGAAATCAATCAAGCGGTTCACCAGCTTGTCGATGACAAACAATTGCCGGGCCAGGGCCGGAGCCGCCTTGTCTTCCGGGAGCTTGTTGGAATATTGGTCAAACCCGAGATAGAATCCTTCGGGCAGGGCCACTTCGGTCTTGGCCGCTTTGGCCAGAATCAGATCAACCCGACTGCGTAAATCATCGATAAATTGCTGCGGCGTCACCGCAGGATTCAGCGGCGCTTCCATGCTGGCCAACTGACTGCGCAAGGCCCTGAGTTCGGTCTGAAATTCCTTGGCCAGAACCTCGGTTTGCTTCAAATTCTCGACCCGGGGAAACGGGGACCGGTTCTGCAACGCCTGAAGCTTCTGCACCGAGTCCACATACGCCGTCGAGGTTTCCTCGTAGCGGGTCATGGACGCATTGACAAAATACAACTGCACGCCCATGCCCACCAAGGTGAGGGCCGCAAGTGCGGCGAGAAACGAATTTTCTTGAATCCACTTCATGGCAACGAAATTGGTTTTTTCAGAGGCAGGACGAAGGAATATTCGTAGGCCCATGAGGTTCCATCAATGGTGGTTCGAACGTCCTGACTCTTGTCGCGTTCCTCCGCATTAAAAATTTCGGATCCGTTCAATTGATTGATAAATTCGTCGATCACGCGGGCTTCCTTGTCATTGGGCGGATTGGCCAGATACAAACCCCGAACGAGAACGGCATCGATCGTCGCGGGTCCGGCCGGGGCCGCGGCAGCTCCAGGTCGGGGCGGTGCGCCACGTCCCTTCGGAGTCTCCGCCGAAGCCCCACCGGCAAAGAAAGGCCGTCCATTCGAGAGAGGCTCCAAGCTGGTGACCCAGATGAAGCGGTTGGGAATCTTGGTTCCCAGTTCATCCAAAATTTCCGCCCAAGCCACCCGATCGGCAGCGGCGAGAACGACCGGCGCAGCCAGGTCCTGCAAGCGCTTTCGGTCGGCTTCCAAGGCATCGAAATTTTTGGCGACGGCTTCGAGTTTGGCCACCTCGGCATTGACGCTTTCGAGTTTCTGCTCCGCGACCCTATTGCCCTGATTATAGTAAAATACCCAACCGGCAGGGGCGAGCAAGAGGCAGATGGCCGCGACAATCAAAAAGGGCTTCCGCTTGGCCAGTTCGTGCTCCCGCACGACGGTTAATGGTCGCAAATTGATTTCGACTGGGCAGTTGCCGAGTCCCCGCAGCGCACATCCGACCAATTCGCCCAGAGTGTGAGTGATATCGCCCACGGCGGTAGCCGTTTCCTGATTCGCCACCGTGATATTCCGAAGCGGATTAAAATGCTCGATGGGCATTTGCAGCTTCTCGCTGAAAAATTCCGCCATATAGGGAAGCCCGACCGTTCCTCCACAGAGATAGGCCCGCACCGGAGCGCTGCCCGATTGGTTTTGACGATAGAAACTGACCGACCGGGCAATTTCCGCATGCAGACGGGTCATCGTATTGCGAACGATTTTGGAAATTCTGGCGTCGGTCGGGTCGGTCGGCTGGGCATAGGCCCCTCCCAACCCCACAAATCCTTTTTCCAGCTTGAGCTTCTCGCCCACGAGGATTTCTTGATTGAATTCCTTGGCGATGGCCGTGCTGATGGCACTTCCTCCCACGGGGATGCTGCGACTGAAGACGCGATCCCCCTCAATGAAAATCAAGTTGGTCGTCCGGGCCCCGATATCAATCAGGAGGGAACACCCGGACTGATCGCTGTAGTTGTACCGAAAGGCATTGTAGAGGGCCAAGGGGGCCTGATCGATGATCGAACTTTTGAATCCTCCCTTGTTGACGGCGGTATTGGTCTCGCCCAGTTGATCGGCCTTGATGGCAACGAGGACCACGTCCCACATCCCCTTCTTGGAGCCCCCCATGATTTGGTAATCCCAAACCACCTCATCGATGGGAAACGGCACATTTTGCTGCGCTTCAAAGCCAATAATTTCATCCACATCGGAGGGACTGGCCCCCGGAAGTTTGACGAATCGGGTGAAGACCGACTGGGAAGGCAGACAGAAATTGACCGGCTCCTTGGCCTTCAGTCCAATTTCTTTCTTTAGGTTGGTCACGGCCGCCTCAATCTGAGCGGACCGAGTGGCGTCGGCGGCCGGATCGACAATTAATTCTTCCTGCCGGCAGGAATGCAGGGTCACCGCCCCATCGCCTGTCGCCCGAAACTCAGCCAGAGTGACGGTCTGCATGCCGAGATTCAGGGCAATGATGCGGTTCGGAGCGGCCATCGGGCGATTCTTAAAAGGAAATGTTGAGCGGTCTTAGCGACCAGCGGCATCCGATTTAATGGCTTCGTAGTAGTCCCATTCCAGCGGCGCAAATGGGGTTTGGCTTTTGTTCAGCACGTACCCTGAGGTTTGTTGAAAAGATGTCCACCATTGGGATTTGAAGCTACCACCTACGTGCTCGGCCACGATCTGGCCTTGCTTGCTGATGGTCACCGCGACCGCCGCCACGGCGGCTCCGGCCGTTGCGGGCACCCGTCCCTCAAAGAAACGCTCCAAGCTGCGAGGACTCACATAAACGACCGAATGCATGTTCTTATCCTGGGGAATGCTGGTGTGCGTCACTGATCCGATGAGCAAGGTGCCCTTCGGGGCTTCCTTCGATTCATTCTTCAAGAGAATGTAGTAGTTGAACGTCAATTCATCTGTGTAGCTGGGATCCTTGGCCCGTGGCTTCCAATCAAAGGTCACTTCCACTTCCAACCATTCCTTCGCTTTCGATCCCCGCTTGTCGTAGCGAGGGCCCGTATAAGATGGTGAAGGGATAAAGGACGGCTCCACCTTGGTGATCTGGAATTCGGTATTAAGTTGCGCCACAGCCGGCACGATGGTTCCGAAAACGGCCGCACAGAGGAGTTGGGGGAGAAGCTTCAAGGGAGACATGGGGGGCGAGTTCTAGAGAATATAGTTAATGGAGTAAATAAATAAAGGCCGAACCCTCAATGGATTTGGGTGCGAAAGAAATCGATGGTTTGCGGAATGCCATCTTCGAAACGCACTTTCGGCTCCCAACCCAGGACCTTCCCCGCCAAAGTGATGTCCGGCTGACGGACCTTGGGATCATCGACCGGCAGCGGATGATGCTCGATCTTGGAACTCGTTCCGGTGATCCGGATGATCTCTTCCGCGAATTGCTTGATCGTCATTTCCCGCGGGTTTCCGATGTTCACCGGTCCGGGATGACCGCTCATCATGAGACGAAAGATGCCGTCGATGAGATCAGAGACAAAACAAAAGCTGCGCGTCTGCGAGCCATCCCCGAAAATGGTCAGCGGCTGGCCCGCCAGAGCCTGCCCAATGAAGGCTGGCACCACGCGCCCATCCTTCAGGCGCATGCGCGGGCCGTAGGTGTTGAAAATCCGCACGATGTGCGTATTCATGTTATGGAAGCGATGGTAGGCCATGGTCATGGCTTCGGCGAAGCGCTTGGCTTCATCATAGACGCCCCGAGGGCCAATGGGATTCACGTTGCCCCAATAGTCCTCGGTCTGCGGATGAATGAGAGGATCGCCGTAGCACTCCGAAGTGGAAGCGAGGAGAAAGGCGGCCCCCTTGGCTTTGGCCAATCCTAGACTGTTATGGGTTCCCAAGGCTCCCACCTTCAAGGTCGGAATGGGAAAATTCAAATAATCGATCGGGCTGGCTGGACTGGCAAAATGCCAGACATAATCTACCGCTCCGGAGATAAAGATATATTCGGTGACATCATGATTGATGAACTTGAAATTTTTGTTCCCGGCCAGGTGCTCAATATTGGCAACATTGCCGGTAATGAGGTCGTCAATGGCGAGGACCCGATGGCCCTCCGCGAGAAGACGATCAGAGAGATGGGAACCGAGGAAGCCGGCGCCGCCTGTGACGACGCTCGTGATAGGACCGGAATTTTGAGGCATTGGCGGGCTTGATTACCTGTACGATCCGGTTTTGGCGAGCATTTTACGAAAGTTTCCTCGCATGAGGCCCTCGAAAGAAAGTCAATCTCCCCCACCTCGGCGTCTCCGCGTCCTTACTTCGCGCCCGCTCCTATCAACACAGCGGGAATTGTCCCAATCAAAATTCGCAGATCCAACCCCAGCGACCATTGGTCGATGTACTCCAAATCCATCTTCACCCAGTCGTCAAAATTGGTCACGTCGTTGCGGCCCCGAATCTGCCAGAGACAGGTCAATCCCGGTTTCATACTCAAGCGCCGCCGATGAGCAGTGCTTTCGAATTTTGCCACTTCATAGAGCGGGAGCGGGCGCGGCCCGACCAAACTCATTTCTCCCCAGAGGACGTTCACTAATTGGGGAAATTCGTCCAGACTCGTCTTGCGCAAAAATCGACCGACTCGGGTCACCCGCGGATCGTCGCGCACCTTGAAAACCGGACCGCTCATTTCATTACGATCTACGAGTTCGCCATGGCGTTCTTCGGCTCCCACATCCATGGTGCGAAATTTCCACATGGTAAAAGGATGACCATGCAGGCCGGCTCGCCGTTGGAAAAATAAGATCGGTCCCGGGGAAGACAACTTCACCAACATTGCCACGACCAAAAACAATGGTGCCAGGACCACGAGCCCAAAACCGGCCAGCACCCGGTCCATCGCATTTTTCACCATCAGGGCCCAAGACACTTCCGGGGTGGCGCGAAAAACCAGCATCGGCCGCGATCCGATATTCTCATAGGTCGGCCGGGCGGCGGAAGTATGAATAAAATCCACACTCAACCAGGCCTCAACGCCCTCGGTCTCGCAGGCCTCAATCGCCCGCTGGACCGTATCCAATTCCAGGCGACTGAATGCGAGTACTACCCGCCCCACATTATGCCGATGAATCGCCTCCACCAATTCCGCAATCGTTGCTCTCTCCAAATCAATCGTTTCCACAATCTGGATCTCCAGCTTCTGGCTCGGACTGAAAGAATCAACGATGTTGGCCAGCATTTTCGGCTCACCCGCAAGAATGACGCGTTCCCCGACTCCGCCTTTCCGCAACTGGGCCACTCGCAGCCAAATATAGATCCGTTCTTTGAGCAAAAAGACCACCGCCGCAAAAACTCCAAACAAAATTAAAACCGACCGGCTCGGCACCTCCAACCGGAGAAAAATGACGCCCATGCCCAACAACAGACCCAGCCACGTCGCCGCCCGCACCATTTGTTGCACCGATTTCCACACCGTCTTCTCCATGGTGTATTTGTAATATCCCTCCATCTCCAAAAGAAACGGTCCCAGCGGAACGACGATGGCCAAAATCCAGAGAAAATTCCAAAACTCCGGAATTTCGGCCATGGAATCCATCACCAATAAATGATTTTGCCGCAAGACAAACGCGGCCCAAAACACCAACCCCAGGAGCACCGCATCGAGCAACTGATTGCACTGGAGTTGAATTTCTTGTCGGCGGCTAGTCATAAATATCGCCTCTCGCCTTAGCGAAGAGACTCCTTTACTAATTCCTTTGTTATGCGCAAAAAGAAAAGCCAAATCCCTCTTACGAAAGCCAACCTCGTCGGAGTGATTCACACTTCGGCAGGGTTCAAGAAGGCTGGACGGGCCCCGATTGATGTCCTCGAAGTTCGAGTCGATACGCTCCCCCGCCCCCCGCTTCCGGAGGAACTCGCCGCCCTGCCCCACCCCGTCATTCTCACCGTGCGAGGTCAGGCGGAAGGCGGAGCCCGGCCCCTGACCGATCCCACGCGACTGGCACTTTACGAAGAACTCCTTCCCGCTGCGGCGGCCATTGATATTGAGCTCACTTCTGCCAAGGCCCTGGCCGGAGCAATCGCCGCCGCCCAAAGGAAAAAAAAGACCGTCATTCTGTCCTTTCACGATTTTCAGGAGACCCCTTCGCTTCCTCGGCTCCGCCGACTCGTCGTTCGGGCCCGGGAGGCCGGAGCTGATATCGTCAAAATCGCCACCATGACCACCACCGCTGCCGAGATCGCCCGCCTGCTCACCTTGCAGGCGGAAATTTCTACGCCCCTCGCCGTCATGGGCATGGGTCCTCTGGGGCGGGCCGCCCGCCTGCTCTTTGCCTGCGCAGGTTCCAGCCTCAACTACGGATGGATCGACCGGCCCCTTGTGCCCGGTCAGTGGAGCGCCACCGAGTTCCGCGAACTCTTCAATCGCGCCAGCGCCTAAGTCGATTTCGAAAATGGTCGCCGGGCGATGATCCGGCGACTCGGCGGCGCGATCTTGCTCTTCGGCGCCATTCTTATCATTCTCATCTGACTGTGCCAGCCACACTCAACCATCTCACTCAAGGCGTCCGGGAAGAACGGGACCTCGACCCCGCCTCGCAGGAGGAGGCCTGCGCCGGACTCCTCGATGCAACGATCCCCCTCGAAGAACGAGCCGATTTTCTCCGCGCTCTTCACCAGAAAGGCGAGACTCCGGCAGAGATCGCCGGGTTTGTTCAAGTCTTGCTCCGCCGCGCCGTCTCACCCGATGTCTCCAGCGATTGTTTGGATGTTTGCGGTACGGGCGGCGACAAAGCTGGTCTTTTCAATGTTTCGACCGCCGTGATGTTTTTGGCGGCGGCAGCGGGAGCCCGGGTGGTCAAACATGGCAACCGGGGGGTCACGTCGCGTTCCGGCGGGGCCGATGTTCTCGAAGCACTCGGAGTCCGCTTGGACCTCAACCCCCGCGAATCCCTCGATGCTGCCGGGTGCGCCTTCCTTTTCGCGCCCCGTTATCATCCAGCCTTCAAGGCCGTGGGTCCCGTGCGAGCCCTCCTCGCCACCGAAGGCACGCCCACCATTTTCAATATCATCGGGCCGCTCCTCAATCCCGCCCTGCCAGACTTCCAACTGGCTGGCGTCTTTCGTCCATCCCTGCTGCCAATTTATGCAGAGGTGTTTCGACTCTTAAAACGCAAACAAGCGTGGGTCGTCCATGGCTCCGGAGGCCTCGATGAAGTTTCCCTCCTTGGGCCCACCCAAGTCCTTGCCCTGTCGGAAGGACTCGTCCGCCCCCTCACCATCGATCCGAGCGAACTCGGCCTGGCCCCCGCCACCCTGGAAGACCTCCGTGGCGGCTCGGCGGCCGAAAATGCGGCCATGCTGGAAAACCTTTTCTCCGGACACGACCGTGGCCCCCGTCGCGACATCGTCGTCCTCAATGC
>Ga0222650_1000420_pt1 | contig 33489 bp, 30 predicted proteins | sample AntAcemetagen367_FD_179820 | JGI IMG/M metagenome (GOLD analysis project Ga0222650, IMG submission 179820) | Saline water microbial communities from Ace Lake, Antarctica - #367 | ecosystem: Environmental > Aquatic > Non-marine Saline and Alkaline > Saline | place: Antarctica: Ace Lake... | reverse complement strand
AGGGTGCGGATCAAGGTCGGGAGTGATGGATCGGATATGAGAACTATCAGGAAGGGCGATCTAACCATGGAGTGGTGCAGAAAATTAGATCGCCCTTTCAGGGCTCTCCTATTTCCGCGTGGGGGAAGATCGCCCTTTCAGGGCTCTCCTATTTCCGCGTGGGGGACCTAGGGCGTTGCCCTGGGCTTGTGTCGTTTGCCCCGATGGGGGCTGAGACCGGACGACGGTGGGAGGGTTCTATTTTTGTGAAATTTAGTGCGTTGTCTTGCTGCGATCGTTTAGCCCTTAGGGACTGAATCCGGATGACCGAGATTTTCGTTCCGCTAAGCCAGAATTTCTTTCACGATTTTTCCGTGGACGTCGGTGAGACGGAAGTCTCTTCCCTGGAAGCGGTAGGTGAGTTGTTCGTGGTCGAAGCCGAGGAGGTGGAGGAGGGTGGCGTGGAGGTCGTGGACGTGGACTTTGCCGTCGACCACTCCGAAGCCGAGTTCGTCGCTTTGGCCGTGGATGTACCCTTGCTTGAGGCCGGCGCCGGCCATCCACATTGTGAAGGCTTCGATGTGGTGGTCGCGGCCGACGGTTTTGCGGTTTTCGCCCATTGGGGTGCGGCCGAATTCTCCGCCCCAGATGACGAGGGTGTCTTCTAACATTCCGCGCTCTTTGAGATCGAGAACGAGGGCGGCGCTCGCTTGGTCGACATCTTTGCAGACTTTTTCGAAGTCGCTGTTGAGGTTCTCGCCGGGGCCGCCGTGGCTGTCCCAGTTGGTGTGGTAAAGTTGCACGAAGCGGGAGCCACGTTCGATGAGTCGTCGGGCGAGGAGGCAGTTTGAAGCGAAGGAAGATTCACCGGGTTTCACGCCGTAGCTGTCGAGGGTGCTCTTGGATTCGCCGGTGAGATCCATGAGCTCGGGGGCGCTGGTCTGCATGCGGTAGGCCATTTCGTAGGCGTTAAGGCGGGTCAGGATTTCGGGATCGCCGGTCTCTTTGAGGCGGGCGCGGTTGAGAGCTCCGACGGTGTCGTAGAAGCTGCGCTCACGTTCGCGGGTGATCCCTTCGGGGCTGCGGAGGTGGAGGATGGGATCGCCCTTGCCGCGGAAGGGGACGCCTTGAAAGGAGGTCGGGAGGAAGCCGCTGGCCCAGAGGGAATTGCCGGCGCGGGGGCCGCGCGGTCCGCTTTGGAGGACGACGAAGCCGGGGAGGTTTTCTGATTCGCTGCCGAGTCCGTAGGTGACCCACGAGCCCATGCTGGGTCGGCCGGGGGCTTGGAATCCGGTGTTCATGAAGAGCTTGGCGGGCCCGTGATTGAAGACGTCGGTGGTCATGCCGCGCAGCCAGACGACTTCGTCGACGATCTTCTGGTGGTGCGGGAAGAGTTCGCTGATCGACATTCCGCACTCGCCGTAGCGCTCGAACTTGCGCTGGCTGCCGAGGAGGGTTTCGTTGCCCTTGAGGAAGGCGAAGCGCTTGCCCTCCATGAGGCTTTCGGGCGGGGTCTTGCCGTGATATTCGCGGAGCTTGGGCTTGTCCTCGAAGAGATCGAGTTGGCTGGGGGCTCCGGCCATGTGGAGGAAAATGACGTTCTTGGCCTTCGCCGGAAGGGGCGGTTTGCGGGCGCTCATCGGATTGGCCGGATCGATGGCGGGAAGTTCACCGGCCTGCAGTTGCCCGAGCATGGAGTTGATGGCGATGGAGCCGAGGCCGACTCCACAGTCGCGGAAGAAGTGGCGGCGGGTGCGCTCGGCGAGCCAGCGATTTTCGAAGTCGTTCATGGGAATGTTACTCGCGGGTGATGAAGTTGTCGGTGTTTAAGAGAGCGCGGGCGAGGCCGACGAGGGCGGCGGCTTCGGCGGGCGGGACTTGGGAGGAGAGGAGTTCGTCGGAGAGGAGGGCGCGGGCGGCGGTTTCGTCTTGGGCAAAATCCTCGCTCTGTTGGCGGAGGTAGCTGGTGAGAATGGAGAGTTCCTCAGGGCTGGGCTCACGGCAGAGGGTGAGTTGGCAGGCGCGGAGGATGCGGGGTTCGAGTCCGCCGGGGACGTCGCGCAGAAGGCGGGCCGCGAGGCCTTGGGCGATCTCGAGAAAGGCGGGGTCGTTGGCGATGGTGAGGGCTTGCAAGGGGGTGTTGGAACGGACGCGGTGGGTGCAGACCGTTTGGAAGTCGGGGGCATCGAAAGTGGAGAGGAGCGGGTAGGGCGCGCTGCGGTAGAAGACGGTGTACATCGCACGGCGGTAGCGGTCCGGTCCGGAACTGGTTTTCCAGCTTTTGCGGTTCTGGGTGAAGGCGTAGATGCCAGCGGGTTGGGGAGGGAAGACGCCGGGTCCGCCGATCACGGGGGAGAAGAGGCCGCTGGCGCTGAGGGCGGCGTCGCGGATGATTTCGGCATCGAGACGCAGGCGGCTTTGGCGGGCGAGGAGGAAGTTGCGGGGATCGAGGTCGGCGAGATCGGGGCGGGCCTTCGAGGAGCGGCGGTAGGTTTTGCTCGTGACGATGAGGCGGTGGAGTTTCTTCATGGACCAGCCGTCCTCGATGAAACGGCGGCTGAGATAGTCGAGGAGATTGGGGTGGCTTGGGGGAGATCCTTGGGTGCCGAAGTCTTCTTCGGTCTCGACGAGTCCGCGCCCAAAGTAGCGCATCCAGGTGCGGTTGACGGTGACGCGGGAGGTGAGCGGGTTGGCGGGGTCGACGAGCCACTTGGCGAGGTCGAGTCGGTTGCGGCGGGAGGTGGGCTCGGGAAGGGCGGGTTTTACCTTGGAAAGGACGCCGGGGGGGAGTTCGCCGATCTCCTTGTCGGGGCGCGTGAAGTCACCGCGAGTGAGGATGAAGGTGGGGCGGGGCTTGGCGAGTTCCTGCATCACCATGAGTTTCCCGGTGCGGGGTTTGATTGAGTCGGGGGCTTTGCCCTTCGGCACGGGAGGGGCGGTGGCGGAGAGAGCGATCGCGAAGCGGCCCACGAGGTAGTTGTCGTTGAGGTCGTGCTCCATGCGGATCGCGAGGGGCTTGCCCTTGGTTGGAACTGGTTTTTCGAAGAGGAAGATGGCCTCGTGCTCGGCGTTCATTTGGGCCTTCTGGCCGCCGCCGGTGTTGATGGCCCAGCCGGAGTTCTTGTCCCGGTTGATGATGGCGGAGGCGGGGAATCCGGGCTGTTCGTGATCGGCGAAGGCGGCGGTGAGGCGGACCGGTTTGCCGTCGATGGTGACACGCAGGTTGGTGAGGACGAAATTGCCGTTGCCGGCGGTGCCAGGGCCGTTCTTGGGGAGGGACTTATCGGGGAGGACGCGCAGGCGAAGGGCGGCGACGGTCTTGAGGCTGGTCGCGACGGATAGGTCGTAGGCTTCCTGGGGTTTGGCGGATTTGTCGATGAGGAGGGAATTATCCTCGAGGAGTTTTAAGGGTGCGCCGGAGGATGTACGATGTTCGTCGTAGTGAACCGGGAGCCACTTAGCAGGCTGGCTTGATTCAGGCTGCGGCGGAGCGGGTGGTTTGGGGGCATTGCTGAGGACTTCATACTGCTTTACTTCCACGGTGGGGCCGGTGCTGTTGGCATCCTCGGTGTTGTTGAAGAAGGCGTAGAGTTGGTAATATTCGCGGTGCGTGATGGGATCGAACTTGTGGGTGTGGCACTGGGCGCAGCCTACGGTGAGTCCGAGCCACACGGCGCCGGTGGTGTTGACGCGATCGATGACGGACTCGACGCGGAATTGTTCGCGGTCCGATCCACCCTCCTGGTTGATGAGGGTGTTGCGGTGGAAGGCGGAGGCGATGAGCTGGGATTTGGTGGCCTTGGGAAGGAGGTCGCCGGCGAGTTGCTCGACGGTGAATTGGTCGAAGGGGAGGTCGTCATTGAGGGCCTTGATGACCCAGTCGCGGAAGGGCCACATGTCGCGGCTGCCATCGACCGAGTAGCCGTGGGAGTCGGCGTAGCGGGCCTGATCGAGCCAGTGTCTTCCCCAGCGCTCGCCGTAGTGGGGGCTGGCAAGGAGGCGATCGACGAGGCGTGGCCAGGCGTCGGGTCGCTTGTCGTTGAGGAAGGCGGCGGTTTCTTCAGGGGTGGGGAGAAGGCCGGTGAGGTCGAGGGAGATGCGGCGGATGAGGATGGCGGGATCGGCAGCGGGAGAAGGGGTGATTTCGAGGCGGGCGAGGGAAGCATCAACGAAATGGTCGATGGGATTGCCGGTCTTGGAGGCGGGCGGGGTGGTCTCGGCGAGGGGTTCGAAGGACCAGTGGCCCTGGTAGGGTGCACCTTGTTCGATCCAGCGGCGGAGGAGGGCAATCTCGGACTTGGTGAGGGGATCTTTTTTGGCCTCGGGCGGCGGCATGAGTTCGTCGGGATCGTCGTGCGCGACGCGGAAGAGCAGTTCGCTCTCGTCCGGCTTGCCGGGGACGACGGCGGAGAAGCCGTCGTGGCCGGCGAGGGCGCCTTCGCGGGTGTCGAGGCGGAGGTCGGCTTCGCGTTTGTTCTCGTCAGGGCCGTGGCAGAAGAAGCACTTGTTTGAGAGGATGGGCCGGATGTCGCGGTTGAAGCTCACTTCCTGCGCTGGAGCGAGGGACGTGAGAGCGAGGATGAGAAGGAGGAAGAGGCGCGCCATGAGGTGAGACTTTTATTAAAGGTGAATTTGGGCCGGGAGCAATCAGGAAGGATGAGGGTGGGGGAAGAACGTCGAACGTTTGATGCTGAAGGTCCGATGTTGAATGGCGGCATCCTCAATGAAGTCTCTCTTTGTGGTTCCATTTCGGGTAGGCTGGGATTGTCAATCATGTCCGACATGCAGAAAATAGGAGCAGCGATCATCGTCGTCTTTGTCGGCCTCGTTCTCAGCGAAGTCACGGCCTTCCCTCTCTTTCACGAACTCAACATTATGGCTACGATCATGGTCGGCGGAAGTGGTGACTTCACCCCCGAGCACGACACCGGCGTCACGAAGTGGCAGTGGAAGTGATGTTTCAGGGGAGTCGTAGCCAGCCAGTGGGGTGTTTTTGGTTGCCAACGGTGTAGTTGCCATTTTGTTTTTTGAGCTGATGACTGGAAGTGGGAGAACCGAGGACGTTTTGTGGGATGACTTCGATGCTGTCGGAATTGACCTTAGTAATGATGCCAGAAAGAAGGATGAGGACGGTGAGGATGCGGAGGAGTTTGAGAAGCATGCTTGATTTTCAGGCGTCGGTATTTTGTGACAAAACAAGCGAAGAGATAGAGGTGATTCGTTTCAAGCTGGGGCGGGTTTTGGCAATTGCTGGGCTCCGCGCGCTCATAAATGGAGGAAGTGAGGGTGACCTTAAGGCGGCACCATTGTGGGAACAGAACGGGTGACTTCATTTTCTGGCATCTCTTCAGGATGCTGGCGTGATAAATCCTGATTCCCCAGATTGAAATCTGGGGCTTTGGACTGCGGTGCTTTTGGCGACCCTTTTTTCACCTTGTGGCCGAGCGGTTGAGGAAGGGGCGGGAGTTGACGATTTGGAGGATGATTTCGCGGGAGGAGTAGTCCGTTTTTGGGAGTTCAGCGACGACGCGATTTACGATGACTTCGTCGTAGTATTCGAGGCTGCGGCCGGTGGCGTAGCTGATGAGTTTGCGGGTCATGTTGGCGGCGAATTTGTCGCGTCCGAGCATGAGAAGGGCTTTCAGTTCCTGCGGGGTTGAGAAGTGAATATCGCCGGGGAGGGTGGCGGAGCTATCGATGGGTTTGTCGTTGGCGTCCTTGGTGCGCCAGCGGCCGATGGCGTCGAAGTTTTCGAGCCCGAAGCCGAGGGGGTCGATGCGGGCGTGGCAGCTGGCGCATTTGGCGGCTTTGCGATGGAGGTCGAGTTGTTGGCGGAAGGTGAGGCCTTTGGCCTTGGTGTCATCGGCGGGGAGATCTCCGGCGTCCGGTGGTGGTGGGGGCGCGGGATCGCCGAGCATGGCGTCGAGAATCCAGACGCCGCGATGGACTGGGCTGGTGCGGAGGGGGAGTGAGGTGGCGGTGAGAGTGCTGCCCATGCCGAGGACGCCCCCGCGGTTTTTGTCGGTGAGGGAGACTTTACGGAGTTCGTTGCCGTTGACGGATTCCTTGAGGCCGTAGTGTTTTGCGAGGGTGGCATTGGCGAAGGTATAGTCGCTGTCGATGAGTTCGGTGAGGGGACGGTTTTGGCGGATGAGGTGGGAGAAGAACTCGATGCTTTCGTAATACATCGAGCGGCGGAGTTCGGGGGTGAAGGTGGGGAAGCGATTGGGGTCTGGATCGACTTGGTCGATCATTTTGTCGAATTCGAGCCAGCGTCCGGCGAAGTGGCGCGCGAAGTTGGTGAACTTCGGGCTCGCGATCATGCGGAGGGTTTGTGCGCGGAGAATTGCGGGGTCGCGGAGTTTGCCCTCATCGGCGAGCTTGAAGAGTTCGCGGTCGGGCATGGAAGACCAGAGGAAGTAGGAGAGGCGGGTCGCGATTTCAAAACCGCTGAGGGGCCATTCTTCTTTGTCGGGTTCGTCGTGTTCGGCGCGGAAGAGAAAGCGGGGATTGATGAGGAGGGCGGTGAGGGGTGCGCGGAGGGCTTGCTCGAAGTTTTTGCCCGCTTGCTGGGCCTTGGCGAAGGCGTTGAGGAGGGGAGCGAGGTCCTCTTTACTGACGCGGCGGCGGTAGGCGAGGGTGGCGTGGTAGGAGAGGACTTTTTCGGCGGTGGCGGTGGCATCGTTTTCGGCATCAGGTGTCGCGAAGATGACTTTGCTTTTGAGGGAGGGATCGGCGTAGACAGCGGCGACGACTTTCTTGGCAGCGGCGAGGTATTTCTCGAGGAGGGTTGGCGTGGAGAAGAGGGCATCGGCCATGTTGTCGAAGCCTTCGCCGCCGGCGCCATCGACAGGGAAGTCTTTGGAGGGGTCGAAGGTGACGCTGAAGAGATCTCGGACGGTGTAGTGGTATTCGTTACGGTTGAGGCGGCGGAGGGTGACGCGACCGGCTCGTTGCGGGACATCGCCGGATTTGACGCGGTCAACGACCTTAGAGAGCGCTTTGATGAGGGTCTTGCGCTCGGCATCAGTGGGGAGGACATCCTCGTCATCGGGGGGCATTTCTGTGTGCTCGACTTGGTCGATGATATTCTCGAGGAGATGGTATTTCTTGAATCCGTCATCGAGCGAGTCGATATCGTGCAGGGTGATGCCACCTTTTTGTTTGTCGGGGCCGTGGCAGGAGATGCAGTGCTTCTCGAGGATGGGCTTGATCTGGTCCGAGAAGTCATCGGCCAGGGCAGGGGCGATGGTGGCGAGGAGAATCAGGAGGGTGGAGAGGCGTCGCATTTTGGGCAGATACGAGGGGGGCGCGGCGGATGTATCATGGGGTGTGGCTGGCGGGAAGTTTGCTAGGGTTCAGTTTTCAGTTTTCAGGTTTGATCTGTGGTGAATTTTCTGAGGTTGGGAGGGTGTTCTGGAGAGAAAGCCACTTTGGATTTTGGGAATTGGAAGTTTCGGGCTTTCGAGAGAAGGGCAAATTGATCAAACTGCGACTTATGAAACAAACTCTGACAGCGTTGGTGTGCCTTTTGGTAATGGGAGGAGCGACGGCAAAGCAGCCCAATGTTTTGATTCTCTATGCTGACGATCTCGGCTTCGGTGATCTTGGTTGCTACTACGAGAATAGCAAAATCCCCACCCCGAACCTGAACGAGCTCGCGAAGGAATCGGTGCGGTTTACGGATGGACATTCCTCTTCGGGGATTTGCACCCCTTCGCGCTTTGCGATGCTCACGGGGCGGCATCACTGGCGGGACTTTCATGGTATTGTGAATGTTTTTGGGGATTCTGTTTTCAAGCCGGAGCGATTGACTCTGCCGGAGATGTTGAAGGAGAAAGGGTATGGCACTGCGGCGATCGGGAAGTGGCATTTGGGTTGGGATTGGGGCGCCATTCGCAACAAGGAGGTGAAAACCACTACGGGGGAGGGTGGGAAGCGCAAGAAGGGGCAATTGGGGCTGGAGGCTTTCGACTGGAGCAAGGCGATTCCGAACGGCCCGCTCGCGCATGGCTTTGACTATTACTTTGGTGATACCGTGATTAATTTCCCGCCTTATTGTTGGATCGAAAACGACAAGGTGGTGAAGGCTCCGGACATGTTAATGGACACCAAAAAGTGGAAGCCGATCAAGGAGGGGAATTGGGAATGTCGCCCTGGGCCGATGGTTTCGGATTGGGATCCTTATGAGAATATTCCAACGACGACGAAAAAAGGAGTGGAGTATATCAAGGCGCAGGCCAAGACGGAGGAGCCCTTCTTTCTCTACTTTGCCTATCCTTCGCCGCATGCTCCGATCATTCCGAACGATGAGTTTGATGGAAAATCGAAGGCGGGACCATACGGAGACTTTGTGTATGAGACGGATCATTCCATTGGGCAGATATTGAAGGCGCTGAAGGACTCGGGACAAGCTGAGAATACCATCGTGATTTTTTCAGCAGACAATGGCCCCGAGCACTATGCCTATGCACGGGATGCCAGGTTTGATCATTGGTCGGCGCATCCATTTCGGGGCTTGAAGCGCGATATTTATGAGGGCGGTCACCACGTCCCTTTTATGATTAAGTATCCCGGCGTCACCAAACCGGGGACGGTCAATGAGGCGCTTGTTTCACAAATCGACCTCATGGCGACGCTGGCTTCGGTGGTGGGTTACGAGCTTCCGGCAAAGAATGCCGCTGAAGATTCACATGATCTTTTGCCTCTGCTCAAGGGTGAGGTGAAGTCGGTGAGGACGAGTCATGTCCATAACACCTTCAAAGATTCTTACGCGATACGTGAGGGCGATTGGGTGCTGGTGGAGGCCAGGAGTGGGCTTTCTTCGCGTAAGAGTAAGGCGTGGGACAAGAAGCACGGCTATCCCGAGATCGAGAGCAAGGAGCCGAAGCTTTTCAATCTTAAGGAAGACATCGGGCAGCGCAATGACGTCGCGGCCAAGCACTCCAAGAAGGTGAAGTCGATGCGGGCCTTGTTGAAGAAAATCCGCGAGCAGGGTCACTCGGCTCCACGTCTCGCGAAGTGATTTGCGTGAGCCTTCGTCATCGAGGTATTTCCAGTTCCTCTACTTAAAGTCGCTGAAAAGCATGGGCTCCATTAGAAAGTCTGACCCTCCTGGGGAATTATTCATGCCGTTGATCGCCAGGACGTTTTCACCAGGTCGCAACAATCCGAGAAAATTGGAGAGAGCGATGAGTTCAAACTCAACGGCCTGAGTGTCGATATGGGATTTTGTGGCATGGGCATTCCACGCGATAACTGATGGCGCGTTGCGTCGGGCGACTTCAGTTCCATTGAGATAGGCCACGAAACCATCGTCATAGCGCATGCCGAGCGTGAGTGTTTGGTAATGTCGGTCGGGCGGTGTGTCGAAAGTGTATCGAAGGTAAATCGATGGGTTGGTCGTCAGCATGGCTTCGAGCACGTTGGTGTGGATGAGCGGATCAAATACACCTGGCCGGGTTTCGAACCCAACGGCCAGGCCATCACCATCGATAAATCCTGCACCCCCAGGTAAGGTGATGGCAGACCAGCGGTCATCTAGGGTTGCGTCGCCGGGGACGAGCCATTGAACATTCGTTGCGGCTAGGAAGTCATCGGACGGCAGGCCCTCACGAATCCGAAAGAAGCGGCTTCCTTCGGGAATCGTGAAAGTTTGGGAGGTGGTCGTGCCCCCGGTGGGGATCGCGAGCGGCAAGTCACTCCATCTGGAAGCATTTTGGGCAGTTTGAACGACATAGGAGCGATCTGGTTTTGAGTTCCAGGTGACCGAAGCCTGTTTCAGATCCTCAAAGTCATCGACTTGAAAAGAGGTGATTTGGAAAGGGTCGGGAGGGGGAAGCAATTTTCGGATGGCATCGTAGTAGGCGTCCGCCATTTTGGTGAGGCCGGCAAGATTTGGGTGGAGCCGATCAGGCATATCCGAGAGCGGCACGGCGGCGCGCATATTGAGAAATGAGACCTTGCGACCAAGGGCAACTTGTCCGGCGATCTTTTCTTCGACAAAGGGATTGAAGTCGGTCTGGATGTTGGTGTTGGCGCTGCCGCCACGCTCCAGCAAATTCGTGACGATCATGTGGGAGGTGGGAGTCGCCCGCGCAATCTTAGTCATTAGGTTGTCCAATTGATCGATGGCGCCGGTATTGGATGCTCCATTTCCAAAATCATTGGTTCCGATGTGAATGAGGATGACATCAGGCGCCTCGAACAGCTGGAGCCAACCTTCGATTTGCTGGTCAATCTGGAGAATTCGCCAACCACTGTGGCCGTCATGGTGCTCCTCACCCGCCTCTCTGAGGACGCGGTCGGCAAAATCTTTGACGCTCCCGACCATATCGACTTCATACCCCGAGGCGGTCAGCTTTTGGTAAAGCGGTGAACGGTAGCCCCCGGCAGCGGTGGTTCCCCATGTGATGGAATCGCCCACCGGGTAGACGATCAACTTAGCCGATGCCGCGGGTGCGAAGGTCTGTGCGGCGAGGACAGCCAGTCCGAGAGCTCTCAAGCGGTTTTTCATGTTTGTGTGATAAGGTGGAGGAGCCAGAAAAAATTGAAAGGGCATAGCCGTAAATTTCAGCTGTGCCCGTGAATCAATTGGAGGAGGGCTGTCCCTTGTGCCCCTATTGCTCTTTGGTGACTTGATAAAATCGTCTCGCTGTGTCGGTGGGAATAATGTCTACGAATGAGGTATTCCCTTCCTGGCCTGCGATGCCATCATCGATTTCGATGAATGTCTGTAAATCGTCACTCCATGAGAGGCCAAAGATCTCTCCTTCAGCTGAGGGCCAGGTGACGGTGACTCTGTCGGTCGTTGAGTCGAGCTCAACGCTCGTGATCTGTAATGGGATGGGGTCACCAATTTCCCCTGACAGGACATAGAGGGTGCGCGTGGTGTAGCTGTTACTAATACCTTGGAAGGTATAGTCTGGCTCCCCGCCAGGGTTGCTTCCGATACCCAGACCACCGGCATTTGCGGGGTTGTTGCTCCCCCAGTTGTTGTAAGCAAAGATCACTTCACTCTCCATGAAATTGTGGATTTGCATGCAGCCATGTCCCCCGCCGGTCATGGTGTCGCCGAAGTCAAAAGTCCCATCGTCGGCATTCGCGATTGCCAGAGCGTTACTTTGCGCATAGTTGCCGCCCCAAAACTCGATATTGCCTTCGGCAAAGCTTCCTTCCGTGATTTGCGGCGCATTTGAGACAACGTTCAAATTCGTCACGTTCTGCTGCAGCGCGATCGGCCAGGCTTCCATATGAGGAATACCGATCTTGGACAAATCACCGGTGACGGCATCAAAAGAGACCCAGACCCATTCCTCATCTAACTGCAGGACATAGGCAACTCTGGACCCCGGTGCCACGGTAGCGGAGTAATCTGCGGTGTAGGCCTCGGCGATGGTTTGGGCATTACCGCTGAATTCATTCACTGCGGGTAGCTCCATCTGATAGATGAGCTTGTAGCCGCCTGACTCTGGGACGGCATTGGTAATGTCTTGGGGAAGCTTCAGGAGGGCGGGACGCACGAGGACGTAGAGGTTGCGTGAAGCAAAGCTAGCTGCGTTCTCGGCAAAGACGTAGTCAGGGTTTTGGCCTGCCGCGGCATTGGTTCCGATCCCGATATCCGTCGTCCCCCCCCCGCTCCCCCAGCGATTGAAGGCGAAGAGCACCTCGCTGGCATCGTGGTTATGAATCTGCATTGTGCCATAGCCAAGGTCGCCCGACCCACCACCGTCGCCCCAGTCGAAGGTAGCGTCATCGGCGTTTGGGATACTGTTGACATTATCTGGGATAAAGTTGCCCGGCCAGAACTCGATGTTGCCACCGCTTAGTCCGGTGCCTGCCGTGATTCCGGCGATGCTGGAAGACACGTCCATATTCGAGAGAATCGTTTGGATCGGTGTGCCGTTTACGGCCTCAACCGTCGGGACGCCGATCCTCGAAAGGCGATTGGCCTGCGCGAGAGTATCAAAAGAAACGAAGACCCATTCGCTATCAAGTTCCATGATATAGGCGACGCGATCAAAAGTAAGGGATTCCGTGAATGGCGATTGGTCGATGAGATAAGACGCGCCATTTCCCCAAGCGGGAGCCCCTTCTGGGATCTCGGCATGGTAGATGAGTTCGTAGTCCTCGGCCGCTGGGATGGTCCCCGGGAGAGTGGGAATCGTAGGAGCGGTAAACGCTACCGTGAGTGTCTCGGTCAGAGCAACGCCACCTCCTGGCAGTCCAGCAACGCCGGAATAATTCACAGTGTAGGTTGTCCCGGCCTCCAGACCTGAAGTGGTTAAGGTCACGGTGTTTTTGGAGGATCGTGCTGCGGTAATGACGGGCCCGCCTTCAATTGAAAAGTTGGCAAGAGCCACGGAGTCTCTCCTTAATTCTTCGCTGAAGGTGAGTTGAATCTGATCCCCCATCAGCGATGAAATGGCTTTGGTTGCTTCCGGAGATGGGAAGATTGGTGTACCCGCACGCACCAGCACGTAGAGGTTTCGGGTGGTGAAGTTTGTGCCGTTTTCAGCGAAGGTGTAGTCCGGGTTTCCGCCCGCGAGAGTGCTGTTGCCGATGCCAATATCGGTGCCACCCCCGCCATTTCCCCAGCGATTAAAAGCGAAGATTACTTGGCTCGCTCCGTGGTTGTGGACCTGCATTGAACCATAGCCAATGTCGCCCGTCGCCCCCCCGTCGCCCCAGTCGAAGACGGCGGCATCAGCGTTCGGGATACCGTTGGGATTAGCCTGGGTGTAATTGCCTGGCCAGAATTCGAGATTGCCGCCCGCCAAGCTGGTGCCGGTGGCGATGATATTGGTATCCGTGATGCTCGAGAAGACATCCATATTATTCACCGTCGTTTGGATGGGATTACCATTGACAACATCCACGGTCGGGACGCCAACGGTTGCGAGGGTCTTCGCTTGAGCGAGGGTCTCGAAGGAGACCCAGACCCAAGTGTCGTCCAGTGCCATGACGTAGGCAACGCGATCGAAGTTGGTGGGGCCGCTCCCCGAATTATCGATGGCATATGAGGCTCCGGGCCCTCCCCAAGCAGGGGCGGTTCCAGGAATTGCAGCCTCGTAGATCAGGGAATACTGATCGGAATCAGGGACTGCACCAAGGATGGCGGCGGGGACCTCGGCCTGAAGGGTGGTGACACCCGCCAAGATGGCAACGGTGAGGGCTGAGAACTTCGGTATTTTATAAATGATTTTCATATCTAGGTGCTTTCAAGGGGATGGTCAGTGCCGTATTCAAACGAGCGCAAAACAAATCCGAAGAAAGTTGTGCGAAAAAACGAGGTAAGCGGGCAAGGATATTCCTCGTTCTGATTATCGAAATCGGATATGGTTTTGTCGAAATCGGGTCGGGTCCTGAGTGGGGGGCAAATGCTCATTTTTCTTTTAAGCTAGCTTATGATAACAACACGATCGAGTCTCCGGAAACGAGTTGCCCTCCTTGTTTATACCTCGTTCGAACCGGGGCGTGAAACGCTTCGCGGCATCGCTAAATTTGCTCATGAGTTTGATAATTGGCGGCTGCTTCATGTCCCAGAGGGTGATCACGTTGCGATTTCAGAGTGGCTTCTGGACTCGGGTGCGGAGGGCATTATCGCTCGCGTCGGCGATGATGCGACGGCGCAGACTCTGCGCGCCACCGGATTACCAGTTGTCGATGTGAGCAGATCGGTTCTGGACATCGGCATCCCTCAGGTTGACGCCGATGACGAAGGAATTGCCGCCCTCGTGGCTGGACATTTCTTTGATCGTGGGTTTAACCACATCGGTTTCTATCCCCACGAGAAGGGAGCCCAGGGTTGGTCTCAACGACGCTGTGAATTGTTGTCTAAAGAGTGTGCTGAACGCGCGACTTTTCATCTCTTTGAACCGCCGGTCGATCAGCCGCCCGGCGCAAAGGGAGCGCGTCACGCGGTGCGGGCTTGGATTCGCGACTTACCGAAACCAGTGGGAATTATGTTAGCGCGAGATGATGGGGGGTTGATGGTTCTGGATGCTTGTCGGGAAGAGAACATCCTCGTTCCAGAGCAGGTCGCAGTGGTCGGGGTGGATAATGATCGCCCGCTTTGCGACCTTTCCGTGCCACCCCTCAGCAGCGTCCGCTTAGATCACCATAAGGTTGGCTACGAAGCAGCGCATTTGCTCGATAAGATGATGGCAGGTTCCAAGCCGCCAAGTGGTCCCCTGCTTGTCCCGCCCATTAGGTTGATTACGAGGAGATCTTCAAACACCCGCGCGGTTTCAGATTCCGCGGTTGCCCTCGGGATCCATTTCATTCATGAGAATCTTTCTAACCGCAAACTGAACAACGACGACCTAGCGCGTGAGGCTGGGATTTCACGGAGCCTCTTTCAGCGGAGATTTCGGAAGGAAACAGGGAAGACCATTCGCGATTTCCTGATCGAAGTCCGGCTCGCCAAGGCAAAAGTCCTGCTTGAAAATTCCGACTTAAGCCTCGCCGGAATCTCCGAAGTCGTGGGGTTTAGCGGTCAAAGTTACCTGGGCCATGTTTTCAAAAAACATCTTGGAATCACGCCACGAAGTTTTCGGGCAGAACGGCGTTAGCCTTTGTCATCAAGGTGTCGCCAGTTCTCCTTGAAGGGGCGGAATGGGGAAGATTCTCGGATTTGCGGAACCTGGCCGTCCCAATTTTAAGGGAGTTGAGTCGTCCTCCGCCCGTGGCTTTAATCAGATTGATGTGGGAATTGAGCATGGCTTGGCGGAGGGCAGCCTGGCTCCGTTTTGCGCTGAGCCAGCGGCGTTCGGTATCGAGGAATTCGATTTGGGAGGTCAGTCCGGCCTCGAATTGTTCGCGAGCATCGTTGCGGGTGCGCTCGAGGGCTTTGGTTTCACGGTGGGCGGCGGTGAGTTGGGCGCGGTGGCTCGCGAAGTTGATGCGGGCGGACGCGATTTCTTCCAAGGTATCGAGGACCGTTTTTCGATACTCAGCAGCGGCAATTTTGCTTTGTGACTTGCGGGTTTTCAGGGCAGCGAGACGAACCGGATCATAGATGGGAATGTCGAGAGATGGTCCCGCGTTCACTTGCCAGATACGGAAGCGGTCGGTGAGACCCCTTCGATTGCCGGTGGCAAGAGCATTGATTTGGAAGGACGGGAGGAGATCGAGTCGTGCAGATTGTGCGAGTTGAAAAGCGGAGCGAACCCGGGCTTCGGCCGCCAGAATACTAGGATGGGAGGCGAGGAGTTCATTTAGGGGTCGGCTCGACAAGCTCGCTGGTGACGGGAAACTTGCTTGGGTGATGCCCGTCGGATTGGTTCCGCCTCGGAGCGTGCGAAGTTGTAGCACGGTAAGATCACGGAGTCGTTGGAGATCGAGTTTTTCACGAATCAGTCTATCATTTTCGGCGCGCTGTTTCTCCAGAACAGCATCTGGAATCAGGCCCGCTTGTGAGCGTTCGGTGAGGGCGTTGATGGTGCCTTGGCTGGCTGAAAGTGCGTTTTCGAGATCGGTGAGTTCGGAATTGAAGCGATAGAGATTCATGCGCGTAGCCGCGATACGACTGGTGAGCAGGAGGCGGGCCGAGTGAAAATCCCACACGGCGGCGGCTCGACTTTCAAGGGCTGATTTTTTGGCGGCTTGGAGTTTTCCGCTGATATCGATTTCCCAAGACAATTGGCCACCGCTTTGCCATGGCACGAGGTCGTAGGGACCGAAGTCGACTTCCCGCCTTCTCCCTTCGAGATAACCGAAGCCAAGATTGAGTCGGGGCAAGGTCGAGGCCCGGGCACTCGCAACTGCGGCATCGGCCTGGTCGATTCGCAGGGCCACGGCGCGGAGTCCGGGATTCGATGAGAAGGCCGCGGCGACGTCCTGGTTGAGAGAGGAATCATGCAGTTGTCGCCACCAGGGGATCCCTACGCGCGTCTCCCCGGAAGCCACCTGAGGAGAATCATCCGCGGGTGAACTACGGGTGGAACAGGAGGTGAAAAGGGCGAGGGCGAGGCTGGCAGCGAGAACTGAGTGAAACTTCATTGTGACGGTTAGGGTTTGACGAAAATGCCGGTTGCGTTGATGAGCATGTTTGACTCATTGGAGTTCTCAGCAACTCTGCCAATGATGGTGAGGGCACTCAGTTCCTTCAGTCCGCCCAGCCCTTTGAGGCCGGTCATGAGAGGTTTGCCTGCTTCATCGACCACTTGAACGGTGATGATGGACGCTTTGATGGCATCGTGATCATCACAGCAGACGTCCCAAGGAGTGGGGCATTCATCGCCGGGAATTAAGTTGCAAGAGGTGATTTTTTTGGGGTCACCCATAATCATGACAGCGCGTCCATCCATGAAGACGGAATGACTTCCGATGACATTTCCGGTGAAGATCACGGTGTCGCCGGGTTTTCCTGATTTCCGGAGGTCGGCAATGTCGATGGCATTGTCTGGGGCGGACGTAAGAACGAGAGAGGCGAGGTTTCCCGAGTCACCTTGAGGGGTGTTTTCCGAAGTTTCTTTTTTCTCCGAGCAGGAGGCCAGAGCAAGGGTGAGACCGAGGGCGAGGAGTTGTGTTGGTTTCATAGTTTTTTTTGTTTTTTGGTTGATGGTTTTAGCTGGAACGAAGGGCTTTCGGCAATGAGGGGAGAAGGCAACGCATCGCGGGTGGAAGCGTTCCGAGGGAACCGAGCAGAATCCCGGTGACGAGACCGGAGAGAATCACGGTGGGGGTCAGGGTCAGGGTGAAGGTGCCAATGGAAAACGGCACGGTGCGCCCATCCAGAAGAAAGTAGGCCAGAATGAAGGCCAGGAGAGTTCCGGTGAGAGTGGCGAGGAGACTTTCTTGAATGAGGGACACGAAGAGTGCGAGGCGGGTATAGCCAATCGATTGGAGAGTGGCCATTTCCTTGATGCGGGCCGCAAAGGCGGCATAGAGCGTGTTTAGCCCCCCGAAGATTGCGCCCGCTGCGACGAGAGCGGCGGTGACCCAAGTCATAACCTTGATTGGTTCGTAAAAAATACTGAGCTTCTCGTAGTAGTGATCCTCGCGGATTGCCGAGAGCTCGAGATCGTTTCGCTGAAAGGTGAAAAGTTCGACATCGTCCATATCCACGCTCTTAAGTCGGAGGGTGATCGAGGAAAGTGAATCCCGCTGGGTCAGCGAGGCGAGGTCATTGCGATCAAACCAGATCTCGGACTCCAGGACCGTTCCGGGAGCCGCAAAACGGCCTGAGATCCGCACGGCGGTTTTGCCAAAATAGAGATTCTTTCCGACCGCAAGTTCTTCCTTGTCAACTCCGAGCTTCCGATGGGCGAGGTGGCCCACCATCGCTTCACCCGGACCAGGGAAGGAGCCTTCCAACACGCTGACCGTGGTGTGGACCAGAAGGGCTTTCTCGAGAACGCCGCGAAGGAGAGCGGGTTCCTCGATTCCCGATTCAGTTTTGATGGGAGCTTGATAGACGATTTCTCCCGAAATGGCAGCGACCCCAAGCTTGGATTGCACTCCGGTGATTGTGGTCGCAGCTGCGGATTCGGCATCGATGCTGACTTCGGATCGTTCCATTGATTCTTCCGATCCTTTCCCTAGCAGAATGATATTCTTGGCAGAACCGGAGGCGGAAAGGACGCTATCCATGCCCTGATTGAGCGCGACGGCTGCGATCAGTAAAAGCACGACGAGGGCGGAACCGCCCACGGTTTGCGCCAAACGCGAGGGATCACGAAAGAGGTTTCTCAGGGCGTAGGTAAACGGGAGCATGATTAGGAATTGAGAGATTGCACAAGAGGGCGGGAGGTCGCTTTCCAAGCAGGATAGAGCGAAGCGAGAAGCCCAAGGGCAACTGCGACGCCGAGGCCTGTGAGGGTGACGGTGGTCGAGGGCGTGAGCGCGAGAGTGAGGCCTTCATTTCCAAGCGTGAACGATTTGAAATGGAAGAAAGCCATCGCCCCGATGACGCCAATGAGTCCACCGACAAGCCCTAAGAGAATCCCCTCGATGACAACCATGAGGCCGATGGCGAGGCGGGAAAATCCCAAGGTCTGAAAGATGGCGGTTTCCTTGACCCGTCCGCGCACGATCAGGAGGACGGCATTTGCGACGAGTCCGAGGACCGCGAAAACAGCACCGAGACCGAGCCATCGGGTAAAGCCGATGAGTTCGATCATCTGCTTGGCGGTCTCGGCAAAGAAAGCCTTTTCGGGGCGGGTATTGGTGGGCTGCTGATCGGCCTTGAAGGTTTGGTCGATTTGATCGGCGACCGGCTGAAGTTGGTCGGCTCTTTCAACTTTAACGTTAAACTGGGTGACAATGCCGAGTCCGATTCGTGACGCTTGTTGCAGGAAGGGAAGGTGGACGTAGGCGACATTCTCATCCTGTGGCGCGTCCGAGGAAATGATTCCGGCGACCGTGACATTGACGCCGACCGCTTCAAATTTGTCACCGGGAGAAAGGCCCCGGCGTTCCGCGAGATGCTGCCCAACGAGAGCACCGTCGGTCTGGTTTACGAAATCATCGTAGGAGCCATCGATCACCTTGATGCCGGGGTTATAACTTTTCAGGGTCTCGGGTGGCACCCCGCGAAAGGTGATGACATCAAGCGAGGCTCCGCAGTTGTTCACCGCGATCTGAATCGGGATGACTTGGCGTACGCCGGGAATACGCTCGATGGTTGAGAGATAATGCTCGGGCAGGCGCGAGGTCGACGGGCAGAATCGATTTTCCCGGTAGACGACAAGAGTGGTGTCTGCGGCGCTCGATTCCGTCGCGACCGAGAGCGAGTGCTGCATGGTCTGAACCGAGGCGTAGAGAAACATTCCGGCGGCGACACCAAGAATGGTGAGGAGCGATCTCAACCGATTCCGGGTGAGATTCTTGAGGGCGAGGATCGCGAGTTTCATGATGAGTTTCTAGGCGGGGGTTAAGAGGTGACCTTCTTTGGCGAAGCGGCCTTTTTCGAGTTGCAGGGCGCGATGGGCGGCGGCGGAAGCTTTTGGATCGTGCGTGACCATGACGATGGTTTTGCCGTGATCGGTCGCGAGGCGGTTGAGGAGATCGAGAATCGAGTCGGCGGATTCGCGGTCAAGGTCTCCGGTCGGTTCGTCGGCGACGAGAAGGTCGGGGTCGTGAACGATGGCGCGGGCGATCGCGACGCGCTGTTCCTGTCCGCCTGAAAGTTCGGAGGGACGATGTTCGGCGCGGTCGCTCAATCCAACGAGATCGAGAGCGGCGAGGATTGTTTTTCTTCGCTCGGCCTTGTTCTTGTTTCCTAGCAAGAGAGGGAGTTCGACGTTTTCGTAGGCTGAGAGGATGGGCACCAGGTGGTAGAGTTGGAAGATGTATCCGACATGAACGGATCGCCACTTTGTGAGCTGGGCGCGGGACAGTTTTGAGATGTCATTGCCATCGATGAGAATCTCTCCTGAGGTGGGTGAATCGATCCCGGCGATAAGATTGAGCAAGGTGGTTTTCCCCGACCCTGACGGTCCCATGAGGGAGAGGAACTCGCCGCGAGGGACATCAAGGGAGAGGTTCTCGAGAGGGGTGATCGTGGTCTTTCCTTTCGTGAAGGTTTTGGTGACGGACTTGATGGAGATGAGAGGCTTCATGGAAAATTAGTGATTGGGATTCGTGATTTCGACACGGCTGCCTTCCTCGAGCTTGGCGTGTGGGGGGAGGATGACGGACTCTCCTGAACGGAGGCCTTCAAGGACGAGACGATGGCCATCCTTGGTATCGCGGCTGAGTTTGATGCTCCGCCTTTCTGCGTTGAGGTCGGGAGTCACGACCCAGACTTGCGTATCGCTGACGAGAGCTTCTTCGGGAACGTAAAGAGCCAGTCGACTTGACGATGCGGCGGGTGTTTTGCCTGACGACTGAGCATTTCCAGGAGCAAAGAATTTCGCCCGAACGAGCATATCGGGGCGCAGGCGTTCGTCGGGGTTCTGAATCTCGACCTTGGCCTGTAGGGTGTTCCGTTGCAGGTCGGCCTGGCCGCTGATACGGGTCACGGTGCCGGTGAATGTTTTGTTAGGGAGGAGATCGGAAACGAGCGCGACGGTCTGACCGGCAGAGAGGGCCGCGGCCTCGTTGAGCGGAACGTCGATGCGGGCCTGGAGATGTTTTGGGTCGTAAAGTTCGACAATGACCGCCGAGGTCGGTGAATCCATATCGAGCATTCTCTTTTTTCCTGGAGCGGCATGAAGTTGAAGGACGATTCCGTCCATCGAGGAGGTGATCTTGGTGCGATCCAAAGCGAGCTTTGCGCGCTCGCGGGCCGTTGCTAGTTCATCGAGATTCGCGATCATGGCCTCCTCTTCAGTCTTGAGTTGCGTGAAGCGGGCCTTGAGCCGTGGGATTGCGGTCTGGGCCTCGGCAAGCATTGCGATTTGTCGTTCGGTTGCGAGACGAGCCTGGACGACTTGCTGTTGAGAAATCGCGCCCTTGCTCAGTTTTGCGAGGCGTGATGAGGTATCACGGGCTTCAGCAAGGAGCGTTTCGAGGGCTTCGGTTTTTCGCTGAGCAGCGGAAATTTCGGCGCTGACAATCTCGAATCCAGAGCAGTGAGCGACGATCGTTTTCTCAAGGCTGAGGTGTTTTTGCTGTGCGGCTTGGAAGTCGAGGAGGGCCTCGTCATCGATCAGGGTTGCGACAAGATCTCCTTTCTTGATGGCTTGTCCTTCTAGGGCGTAGACTTCATCGACGACTCCGTTGACGAGAGTGGAGAGGTAAACGGTGTAGGGATCAGGCTCGATCCAGCCTGAGGCTTGAAAGAGGAGAGGTCCTTTGCCTGGAGGCTTGGTGCGACTCGCTGGAGAGGCATTTTGTTCTCCTGATGAGATGGCTTCACCGGCGCGGATGGTAATGACCGGGGCGGTTTCGACGGTGATGGCCGGGAGGAGACGTTTCCCGAATAAAAGGCCAAGGATGATGAGAAATCCGAGAGAAAGGCCGACCGGGAGAAGCCAGGCAAAGGATCGTCTCCGTCCTGTATGAAGTGTTCCCGACAAGGGCGGACTTGAAGATTTTTTGGTAAGGTCGTCTAAAGACATGAAAGTAAGATTTGTTTGGTTTGGTAGGAGGAACAAAGGTTTCAGAAAGGCCTTTGTGGAATGGGCGGATCACCAAGGGGAAGGCGAAATCAACGCACAAAAATGCGAGCGCAATGACATAGCGCACGTTTTCGAACCAACGAATCAAACAAGAAATACAGAGTGCCTGAGAAAGAGAGGCACTGGGGAAACCACCGTGTAGGGCGGTGGGCCACGGGTTCGATAGGTCGAACGATGGCGGATCGAGGTTGGAATCTCGATCTGGTAGGGTGGCGAGGGGAAACTTGGAGTTGCGGGGGAAAGCTTGCCCGTGATTTCCGAGTGAACCGCAGTGGTGAAGTGGTCAAGCTGGAGGGTGAGATTGACGGTGCAGTTGTTACAAAGTGAGATTTCAGCGGCTTCTTCCTCGGGATGATCTTCTTCCGAGCAAGCGCAACAGCAACTCGTTTCGGGGCTGACACCAGCACAACTGTCTGAGGGAATCTCTTTCTCGCAATCACAGTCGCCCACGAAAATAGTCTGGAAACACAGGCAATAGCGCAGTCCCGTCTGAGAGGTGGCGGTGACCGCCATCATCAAACAAATGAGAACTGAAGCTGTAAATTTGCGAAGCATCGAGTGGTATTAAGACGTACTCACGGGTGAACTTATTCCAAGAAAATAAGCGGAGTTCATTCTTGAGCGTGGGTGAGGGTTGTTTCAAAAAGATTGTGAGCCCATAGAATGGCTACGCCAAAGGAAACACCCCCTAGGATTAGGGCGACATTGACGAAGCCATCGGCACCGAAGGAGAGTTTGATCAGGATGGTGGAGATGACAAAGCCGGAATTCCGAATGACCTTCGGAAAACTGTCATTGTGGATGAGAGAAAGGAGGAGAAGGAAAACGTCGGCCATGACGAGAATACCGAAAAAATCCTCAAAGAAGACCTTATCGACGTCAATGAGATTTGCCGTCGCGATGTTAGCCATAAAAAAGGTCTCTTTGGTCCAAGCAACGAAGCTGAAGATTGCGAGACCGAATAGCACCGGGACCAATAGCAGGCTGATAATATTTTTAAAATAGATGAAGCGTCGTAGTTCGACGGAATAGGACTCCTGCTCATTTGCCGGAGTCGGTTGGCTCCGGGCCAGGCGATAAAAGAGGATAATCAGTAAAAAGAGGATTAAGGTCGCCGCGAGATCGTAGGTCAGTTGCAAATCCCCGGGCCGATTAAACCAATCAGGGGTTAGCTCCAGATTGGCGATATCTTTGAAAATCCGGCGGACAATGATCAGGGTGATGATCTCGTATTGCCGGGCAATGTATTGCGTGATCGACTGGGGCAAGTAAAAGAGGAGAAGGTAAACTTCATAAACTAGGATGAAGGAAAATGGGGTGTAGATTGCCGCGATGGGATTGGCGAGAAGCTCATCAAGGTGAGGGCTGTGGGGCGGGAGCCAGTTGACGTAACGCATCCCGATCAGAATCAGGTGAACCACAAAAGCAACCAGAGCGATGGCGATGACCACGCGTTCCCCGGTGTGGCGCGCTTTCTCGGAGATAAAGCGCTCCCGGAGGGTATTGTAGACGGAGTTCATAGGGGAATCTCTTAGTGGTTGTCAAAGTCAGGCTGGTGTGCTGCCGGAGTTTGGGGTTTTCGCGATTCGAGTGGCGTAGTGCTCGATCAGGATCATGTGGGGAACGGTGAGGACGGCGAGGCCGATGAAGGTGATTTGCAAGAGTCGGCGGTCGAATTGCGGGGAGGGCAGGAGGACAAAGAACAAGGCGCCCAAACCCACGGTCAGGAGGGTTAGTCCGGCGGCAGTGGCGGTGGCAGTGGTGCCATCCATTCCTTGTGCCGTCGCGATGAGGTGTCGTGGACTGTGCAGGCCGCAGAAGTAGAGAAGGAAGAAGATCAGCGGGGGGAGGGAAAGAGCCGAAGCGGCGAGAATCGTCAGTTCCGCGGCGACGGTGGGACGGGTGCGGAAGGATCGGGCCGCCGAGTAAATCGTCCCGGCCAGCGCCGGAATCGCAAGCGATTGTAGAACGCGGACGAGAGTGGTGGCATCCTCGCCGGTCAGCGCTGAAAAGTATCCGGCGACATGGTCCGGATAGAAAAGTGAGGGAGCGCAAATGACAGTTGATCCCGCGCAGAGCCGCCACCCTCCGGAAAGCCAGTCCCGCCAATCACCCGCGAAATGCCAGGACGAGTAGGCGAGGAAGGCGGCGAGCGAGAACTTTGGTGCCCAGACCCACAGTAGCCCGGCAATCGCGGCAAGGAAAAGGTAGGCCCCGATGAATCGCGCAAGCCCGGAAGGATTTTGCCACAAGCCTGCCTTACGCGCTACCAGGGGATCGAGTGCGCCGTGGGGCAGGCCAACCACTGCGACCAAGAGCGCGAGAATGACAACGAGGGTCCCCTGAGGGAGCTTGACTTCAAGATAAACAAGCACACTCAGGCCGAGGGCTGAAATAAAGAAGAGCCCTTGTTGGATTTCCCGTGCTCGTTTCATGCTGGGTCCTTCTTCAAAGGGATTCGCTTTACGGGATTATCCCGGCTGAAAAGATTCCGGAGAAACGGCTTTTTGGGGACGGACAACACGACCGCCAGGAGGTCCAGGACGGTGGCCCGATCCATCATGAAGCGCGCCATCGTATCGGCTGAAATTCCGCGCGCAAGACGGATGAAAAGCTCGGGGGCTCGTTCGGGTTCGTTGCGGAGTACTTTGAGAAAGATGAAGTCCATTTTGCGCCGTGCCCAGGAATCTTCCGGGTGCCCAAGGACCTCGCCGGAATCAGTGAAACGTCGCGCACATTCCTGCGACCATCGCTGAATCCGCCGGTAGGCGTAGCCGCTGGCGGCGCGAACGGCACCTCCCGCGGTTCCGGCTCTGACCCAGCCCGCGTGGCTCTCCGACTTGGGGATGCGGTAGCCCATCGGAATCATACCCTTTTCCCGTCTCAGGCAGCGAAAGTCGCCGTCCGGGATGATGCGGTGCAGACATGCTTGCAGTTTCTCCGACAAGTCGTTCCCGCACCCGGGATCCGGACTGAATAGGGTTGCTTCCACCAACCATCGTTTGGGTCCCAGCGGCAAGAGATAGTCAAAAACGAAGCCGTCCTGGTCGGTGTGCATCTGTGCCATCAGGCTTGCGATTTCGGGATCTCCGATCCTCTCGTCAGTTTCGATTTCAACCCCTTCGAAGGCTTGGTAAAGAGCTGCTACGATCCCTTGCGTCATCGACGGTGGCCGGGTGTCGACAACCCGACGAGCGAGATAATCGCCGGCTGTGGTCGTGACCTTAAATCCCCCGTGGCAGGATTCGATCGCTTTGACCTCGATCCCAAGCTTGAGGTCGAGACTGTCGGAGCGCTGAATCGTCGCGATCGCGTCGGTGTAGAAATCGCATCCGGAGACGAGGCAATACCGCGATTGCGAAGAACGCTGGCGCACCGCTTCGCCGTCTTTGGAAAATTGCCACGCTTCCCAGTGACGGCTCACGAGCGGATCGTCTGCTTCGCCTGCAAGTGACCAGTAGCACCAAGTGCGGTCGTTTTCATAATGTGTCCGGGGTTCGAAAACGATGACTTGAGACCCGTCGTGTTTACCCTCGTTTCGCTTCGCGATGTCCCGAGCGAGCGCAAGCCCGGCGCATCCGCCGCCGATAATGGCAAGGTCAATTGGCTTCATGAGTCGCTCTTGCCGTCCTGCGGCGGTTGCGCCCATGGGAAGCCCACCAAGTCTCGGTGGAGTTCGGCATCGTGATTCCTGGGTTTTGCTCGAAGCCCCCCGTGACGACAAAAATAGAGGAAAGTCCGAGCCGAAATAAACACTTTTTTCCAGAGCGAAACCTTTGCCCTGTTCTCCCAAACGGCGAATTCCATCTCTTGAATCTCGGTCCCGATTGCTTGGTAAAGGCGCGCCGCCACTAAGATGCCGAGCCGGGCGCGTAAAGGAAGGTAAGAGAGACCTGTAATGCCGGAATGGTAATAACGATCCGCTTCTTCTAAGAGCCACCGTAGCGCCCGGCGGATGTCCTCGTGGGTTTCAGGATGACCAGCGGCGAGCGCTTCGATATTAGGTGTTTGGTCAAACAAATCTGCCGGCAGATATCGTCGGCTGTTTTGCGCGTCTTCACGGACATCCCGCGCGATGTTGGTGAGTTGCATCGCCACACCCAGATCGATGGCGTGGCGGAATGCTGGCGGATCCGTCACTCCCAGGACCCCGCTCATCATGAGACCGACGGTTCCCGCGACGCGATAGGCATACTGCTTGAGCTCTGCTTCACGGTCGAAGGCCACGCCTGCCAAGTCTCCTCTCACCCCGCGCACGAGTTCAACGGCCGGATCGAGATCGAGCCCGCATTCGTCGGCCAGATCGAGAAAATCGGCGACGGCGGGGTGTCGCCTGTTCGCTTGCAGGAGGTCGTTTTCGATTTGCTCCAGCTGCCGGGCCGCCAATTTTGGATCATCACATTCATCTGAGAGATCGTCGAGAAATCGGCAGAATTGATAGAGCCGCGCACATCGCTGGAACGATTGCTGCGGCAGAAATTTTCCGGCAAAGTGAAAGGACTTACCGTGTCGTTTCAGTGTCCCCTCGGCGGAGCCCGCAGCGTCTCTGGGCTCTCCTTCAAGAGTGTCTGCAATCGTTTTCATACGACGACCACCTCCTTTGATTTCCAGTCTAAAACAGGGTGCGGGGGGGCGACGATACGGTCGAGCACCTTGGCCGAGCAGAGCACTCCGGGAAGCCCTGCCCCCGGATGGGTTCCGGCACCGACGAGGTAGAGGTTATCGGGACCCTCGGCACGATTGTGGAAACGGAACCAAGCCGATTGACTGAACAACGGCGCAACCGAGAACCCGGCGCCGGCTACGCTGAGATAATCGTCTGCAAAATCCTCAGGCGTCATGTAAAAGTCGGCGGTGATTTCCTCTGCAAGGCCCGGCAAAATGGAGTCATCAAGGGCCTTCACGATCCGTTTTTGGAGCAAAGGGCCCTCGGTTTCCCAGTCGATATCGGCTTTCAAGTTGGGCACCGGGGCGAGGACATAAAAGGAATCGCAGCCCTCGGGTGCAAAGCTCGGATCGGTTGCGGTGGGGCGGTGAAGGTAGAGAGAGAAATCCTCGGGCAGCTTCTCACCCTTGAAGATTTCGCGAAGGAGTTCGCGATAGCGTTTGCCGAGCCAGATGGTGTGGTGGGCCACTTTTGGATATTGCTTTTTCGTGCCGAAGAAGAGGACGAAGAGTCCCATCGACATTTTGGCCCGCTTCTTTTTCACGCGGGCCGAGAGTTTTTGATCTGAATTGGAAAGCATCTTTCCGTAGAGATGGGCGGGATCGACATTCGAGACCACGATATCCGAGGGGAGGATCTCGCCGTCTTCCAATTGCACCCCCGTGGCCTTTCCGTCCTCGACCGTCACCGATGCCACCGTTGTCTCGAGCCGAACCTTGATGTCCACTTCAGCCATTAGTTTGCGGAAGGCATCTACGATGGCACCGGTCCCTCCCATCGCAAAGTGGACACCCCACTGGCGTTCAAGGTAGTGGATGAGACCGTAAATACTGGTGGTATCGAAGGGGTTTCCTCCGACGAGAAGTGGTTGGATTGAAAAAGCCTGTCTCAAACGCGGATCCTTGAGGTGATGGCAAACCAATTGCCAAACGGTCCGATAGCAACCGAGTTTGACGAGGTTGGGGAGCTGCCGCATCATGGTGCCAAAGGAATCAAAAGGCTGGTCCGATAACTCGGTGAACCCGACATCGAAGATCTTATGCGATTGCGCAAGCAGAGTTTTGTAACCCTCGACGTCTTCAGGGCAAAAGCGGGCGATTTCGGCCAAGGTGTCCTCGACCGTTCCTCCGTAGTCGAAGGTCTCGCCGGATGGAAATTGAAAGCGATACCAAGGGGTGAGTGGCACGAATTCGACATAGTCGCTGCGCTTCTTTCCGAAGAGTTCAAAGATCTCATCGAAAAGGAAGGGGGCTGTGATGACGGTGGGACCCGCATCGTGCCGAAAACCATCGCGCTCGAAAACTTGGGCGCGACCACCGAGCCGCTTGCAGCGGTCGACAATCGTGACTTCGTAGCCACGAGCGCGCAGGCGCAGAGCTGCCGCCATACCTCCGAAGCCTCCACCGATTACGATTGCCTTACTCATTGAAAAGGGCGTTTAAGCGTTGATCGATATGGAGAGCTAGATCGGCCAATCCCTGTCCACAGTTGGCGGGAAGTTCCAGCGCGATTGATGCGGACCTTTGGAGATGTTGCTGCGCCAAATGGCAGGCAGACCTGAGAGCTTCCTCCGGCGCTAAAGCCATCTCGAGGGCGACCACGATATTGCTTTGTGATTTGGAGGCCCGGTCTTCATCCAGATCGACGATGTCATCGTAGATTTGATAACCCAGACCAAAGGACTCGGCGGCTTCCGATGCCTGAGGCAGGAAGGTGTGTCGCCCTGCGAAGGAGAGTGGCAGTTCCAGCGCCAAAGCAAAGAGAGGCCCCGACTTGCGACGAGCCACTGAAAGGGCGTCTGCGAGATTGTTGACTGCGCCGCCGAGATCATCGGTCTGCCCGCGAAGGGTGACGGAAATGGCGCGGTAGAGATGTTCGATCAATCCCGCTAAAGTATTGGGTTTGGAGACCCCTGCAAGGGCGCGAAAGGCGGCCGCGATCGTCAGATCGGTCAGCCCGATGGCACAGTTGGCTCCGTATTTCGACCAAACGGTTGGGGAACCGCGTCGTAGACGGGCCTTGTCTTGGAGGTCGTCTTGAACCAACGAAGCATTGTGAAGTAATTCAACCGATGCCGCTAAGGCAATCGAGTCGGTTTTACGGAGGCCAAGCCTCGCTCCGCAGGTCAAAGAAATCTGTGCCCGGGTCCTTTGACCACCGGCACCTAAATGACCGTCGAGAACGCGCGAGAAAATGTCATCTGCTTGGCCGGGTTCAGCACAAAGCGAGCGCATTTTTTCCTCCACCGACTGCATATGTAAATCAACCGCGGCGATCGCGGGAGACATTGGATCCGTGGAAAGTTTCATGGTGAAAAGCCCGAGCCGGGCAGAGCCGACTCGGGCAATTGAATGGATTTATAATAGTTCTGCGTTTGTCACTTCAGGTGACAAAGCGGACTAGCCTTTGGAGGGAGCGACTCCGTCACCCATGAATCCTTCGGCTTCAGACTTTCTCACCGCGATCATGTAGATGAGAATCCCGAAGACAGCCTTTGCAACGACATCAGCAATCGAGTATCCGATTTGGACAGCCGTGTCTGCGGCGCCACCGGAAAGACCGAGCATCGGGAGGATGAAGACGATGGGATAGAAGGCCCAGGAGAGAACGACGAGCCAGCGCGCGCTGTTCACCAAGCCACGTGCTTCTTCGGGCTGGTTTGAGATGGAGCTCTTGAGACTGACGAACAGCTCAAAGACGATCCAGAGGAAGGGGATCATCGAGAGTGACCACCAGAGCCAGCGGGTGCTTGCGACGTCGGAGATTTCACCGGGGTATCCAAGGGCGACCATGACGGCAGCGAGGAAACCAAGGCGGACCGACTTCGAGACGGTTGCGGCTCTTGAGAGTTTCATCACGAGGATGAGCTCGACGAGCAGAAGTGGGACAGTCAGGAGCCAATCGACATAACGATAAGCGTCGTCGAAGCCAACTCCGCCGGTTGCGACGACAACTCCGTCGGTGACGGTGTAAGCGCTTGTCCAGCTCCCGTAGATCCGGAAGTAGTGGTAAAGTGCGATGAATGTTACGAGTCCACTGATTGTCACGGCTGGACGATAGTATCGCGCAACTTGGCTACGATTCAGCCAGAGAAAGGCGGTAGCAGCGGCCATCGCGGCGATCGCGAAGGAGAAGAAGCTACCGACCAATTGATACTGGTCTACTGTTAGTTCGGGCATTGTTTTAGTTTAGTTTGGATTAGTTTTTCTGGTTAAGATAGAGAGAGAAAAATTTTCCCGTTCGAAACCATCTTACAATTAAACAGGTTTTGAGTCTGTCAAACTAAAGATAATTAAAATCCGAGATCCGCCCAAATTCTCTCTTAGCGGCTTACGTCGCTCGTTCGTAAAGTCGTTTAAGGAATTACGGAAATGTTAGATTTCGTGAACAAAAATTTGCAATTCATCGTTTGTGCCTTAAAGAAGGTTAAGGCGCGAAGGTATCGTGCAAATCCCAAAGGGAAGGAAGAGGTTATTAAATAACCCCAGCGGCTCCCTGTGAAATGATAGAAGAGTTCTCTAAAGAAGCGAAAAGGATGTCACACTACGAGGACGAAGCGATCCTCACAATTGTTTCGTTCAGCCTCCCCGAATAGGGACTCGCGCCAGAAGAACGAGCACTACGGAACTCGCCAAAAACCCCTTAAGGTATGGTTACTCACCTAACCCTCACTTCAGTGAGGCGGGGATTTAGGGTCGGGGAGCTAGCCCTTGTTATCGAGGTATTTCCAGTTCCCCTTGAAGCGGCGGAATCGGGAATGCTCGCGGAGTTGTTGGGCTGCGCCGTCCCAATAATAGTCGGCGAGGAACTCGACCTTGCCCCGGTTGTCGTCTTTGAGTCCTTTGGAGGTCGAGACGATCGTGAGGAATTTCCAGTCGGTGTGATGGATCGTGTCTTCTAGATCGTGTCGAAGATTCGAGCCGCGACTGTCGGGGTGGGTGGTCTCGACGAGATAATCAGGGAGCCGGAAAAAGAAGGCGCTGAATCGTGATCGCATCAGTTGCTCGGCAGTCTCGGGCAGGGCTTTGTTCTGGTGAAAGCGGAGGCAGCAGTCCTCGTAGGTTTTGGTGCTCTTGCAGGGGCAGAGGGAAATATGGCGCTCCTTGGGGATTTTATCGAATGCCGCGGACATGCGCGAGTCATAGGAGAAGTTTGCGTGAATGCAATGCAGGGGTTGGATTGATCGCTCACGTCCCGAGAGCTCGCTCTTCTTAGTTCTGATTATTTTCATCGTGCGAAGCGACCCTGGCTTGAGGTCCGGCGTCTCGGAGACATCCTTCATGACGCACGATGGGGTCACAGAACAAGGACTGCTGAGTCTTGCAAGCAGAGGTGTCCCATTTGCGCTCCTGCGACACTCTTCTGGGTTCCTCTTCCTGCCGGGTGACTCCCTCCGATCGGCCGTTACCCGATTGGTCCAAAAGAGAACAAAAGGCAGCAGTTGATTGGCGTCTTGGGAGTGCCAGTTCGTTATTTGGGCGTCCAATGACAGGGTAGACGAGATCCTCGATGGCGTCGTAGAGAGAGTCATCTTTCAGTTCATCGGAAGCGCCAATCTTCCGCTTGAGAATATCGGATACCTTCGACGAGAACTCTGGATCTCCCGGATCATCGACGTCAGAAGAGGTGTCAGAGAGAACAAGGCAGAGCGCCGAAAGCAAGATTTGGCGATTCCCTAGCACGGCCTTCCGCCGCTGAAGGAACTCCTCCAGCAGCGCAAGATTCTCCCCGGTGCCAAAGGCGTGGTTCCTCAAATGCGGTATCGCATTGTGACAACTCCCGCGACTCATCCTTGCCGCACTCGCTACAAGGACGAGCCTCGCTTAAAGAGTCTATTTTTTAAATAAGTTCAAAGCTCAACGAATCTCTGATTGGGAGCGACCGCAGACTTCAGGTGTCCACTGTTTACTCGAGAAACTCAGTCTTGGCTCTCACCGACGTTCTGAATGATCTCCGCGATCTGAGCGAGAATTATTTCGTCGCTAGGCCTTGCGGCGTCGGGAACCGATAATGGTCAGGCCGAGGAGGCCTGCAAGGGGAAGCACGGTGGAGGTTTCGGGGACGACGGCACCATTAATGATGAGGTTGTCGCCATTAAGGCCTCGGAGATAGGTGATACCGGCGCCGCCTCCGGTATCCCACCCGTAGATCCGAAAACTGATGGTGTTGATGCCTTGATATGAGCTCCCGGTGAGATCGATAGGAGCTCCGAAACCGCTGCTATCGGTGTCGAATCCTCCCGTATCGTCAATACCGTCAGAGATGTCGGTCACGGAGGCAATCTGCTTGCCGTCGACGAATCCGTCGATGCTGGTGAGGATGGCGACAGCATTGGCACCATTACCGCTCGACTCGCCAGTCATTTCTAAAGAGGACAGGTTTAAGTGAAAATTATCGACAGCACTGATGTTGAACTGGATGAAATGCTCATTTGTGATTGCATCGGCTAGAGTGAGGCTCTCGTTTCCTGAGCCAATCTTAAAACCGTATTGGCCGGCCGTTGTTGAGGGATTCACGCCGGGGCCGAGACTCAGCGTGGCTCCTGCGATGTTTGATGCGGTGGTGGTGCTTTCAAAGGCATAGTTGTCTTCTGAGGATAGACTTCCGTCGACATCAATTCTATCCGTACCGTCAGAGTCGCCGACATTCCAGCCCGCCAGCACGTCGGCGTCTGCGAGGGGGGCGGCGAAGATGAAAGCGAAGGTGAACAGGAGGGGCTTACGATTCATGACTAACTGGCTACTGAGAGATTACTTCTTGGGTGGCGTCTCTCAGGAGGGGCTGAGCTGCGTCCGATGCCCAAGAAGGGTGGCAGGAATCGAACCGAGATGCTGGAGAACGAGGAATGGTGAGGCCGGTAATCGGGTAAAAAAAGCCATCTTCCTGCGTTTGTTAATGTCAGGGTATTAGTCATGATATCCTTCGTATGGCATTTTTAATGGTTATTTTAAATGTTTTTTAATAGTAATTATTTTTCAATGTCTTGAGGTGGAGTCAGGAGTCAGGAGTCAGGAGTCAGGAGTCAGGAGTCAGGAGTCAGGAGTCAGGAGTCAGGAGTCAGGAGTCAGGAGTCTTCGAGGGCTAGGGCGCTGCCATCGCCTGCGGGGATTTCTTCGAGCTGCCAGGTAGATCTTTGGTCGAGAGTGTCGGAATCTTACTGCGGTGGCTTCGGCGGTGGTTCAAACCACTTCATTCTAGGCCCTGAACCGGGAGGAGGTTCAATCAGCGAGTGCCTTATCTTGGTTGCCCTGAATCCGCCTTTTCGGCGGAGATACGTGCGCTGGGTGTCGCCCCTCAAAAGGCCTTGTGAGGGAACCGCAGGGAGAGTGAAAAAAGATCAAATCCCTTGAATCTATTTTTCGAAGTGGGGCGAATGCTACAAGTGAATCTTTTTGTCTTTGACCAAGTTTTATGAACCCATTTACACCTACCAATCAACGACTTCCAGGAATCCGGGGCTTCATCAGGCGCAGCCCCATGTTTCTGCAGATGGAGAAACAGGCGGCGTGCTCAACATCCGAAGTCATTACTTTGGCAAACGAGGCCGTTCGCAGCGGTCGCTTACGCCCGGGAGATCGCTTTCCAAGCTCGGATGAGATTTCAAAACTCACTGGCGCATCACTCGTCGAGAGTCTAGACGCCATCACGAGTCTCCTCAGATCGGGAACAATCCGGCAACTCCCCTCCGGACAATTCGCAATCTGCCGGAAGTTGGTTTGTTGAGAAGTTTCTCTGACTTCGATTTTCTGTATGGTGGTAATTGTATTGAGAACGCGTTGATTATCATGGCCTTCTTCTTTTACCACGATGCTGCCATTGGAGAGGTGCTGGGCCTCGGGAAGCGCAATGCCCTTGGCAAAGAAGCGAATGAAATCGCGGTGGACGGGGATGCTTTCTACGAGACCGGAGAATCGCAGAGGGGTCTTGCAGGATTTAGAGTCCTGAATCCGATCTAGGTCCGGCAAGCGATTGTAATGATGAAGCGCCTTCAAAGATTGAATCTAGGCCTCAAGTTGGTAAGATCCTCCCAACCTCGGCCGCAATATGCACTTCCACTCCTCGCCACCGTGAGCCTTGTTCGGGCTGCGCCGTTGGTGGAGGATTTTGTGGAGACCCACTGTATCGACTGTCATGGCGAGGGCATCACAAAAGGGGGGCTGGATCTTGGCGCGATCGTGGAAGCTGCTCCGGAGAAGCACTGGGAAATTTGGGAGCACGCTATTCTTCGCATGGATACTCGGCAGATGCCTCCCCCGAAAAAGAGCGACCTTCAGCGGCGGACGACCAGGAAACTCTCACCAGCCTCAAAGACTATCTGGATCAATTTTCCCAAGAAAACCCCAAGCTCGGCAAGGTTCCGGCGATGCGCCGGGTGACGCGCACCGAGTATCAAAATTCGATCAGGGACCTTCTGGGCGTCTCTGTGGATGTTACCGAAATGCTCCCGAAAGATGAATCGAGCCACGGGTTCGATAACATCACGGTGGGGGAACTTTCGCCAACGCTTCTCAATCGCTACATCGGAGCGGCCCAGAAGATCGCGCGGATTGCGGTAGGAAGTTCCTCCGAATCGCCGGGCCTTCGGGTGGTTAGGGTGCCCACTGATCAGCGTCAAAAAGAGCACGTGCAGGGCCTCCCTCTCGGCACGCGTCAGGGCGATTTTTTAGAAAACTCGCAGTATCGATGGAATCGACACTCAGGAAAATATCCTAGACATTCCGCCCCAAAACCGCAGGGTAGGGTTGCTATGGAAGCATTGATGACCAAGCCCGCCCT